>Ga0228536_1000204_pt1 | contig 146232 bp, 155 predicted proteins | sample SJ1Smetagenome_FD_168611 | JGI IMG/M metagenome (GOLD analysis project Ga0228536, IMG submission 168611) | Enriched culture of PCE-dechlorinating microbial communities from Ithaca, New York, USA - SJ1.S | ecosystem: Engineered > Modeled > Simulated communities (microbial... > Unclassified... | reverse complement strand
GGCCCTTCTGGCCCTCGACCTTTACGGCCTTCCCGTCCTCTATGGTCACCTCGACGCCGCAGCTGTGGTAGCACAGCGCGCATCCGCTGTAAGCCTTCCGTGTGCCGTCACTCATGTTGTCCTCCTCGATGTTATTCGTTCCATGCGGGGCATGGGGTCATTTCCGTTCAGGTGTTTCAGGGAATGAACACAGAGTTCATCCCATGGACTATCATATCACAGATGAAAATATTGTCAATATTAATGTTGCCCGTCAGGAGGTGCCCTGCTCGGCAGTTATCCCGACAACGGATTCCCTTTCGCGGTCCTTCGCTTGAACGCGTGTTGTCCTCCCCTTGGACCGTTCGTCTCTATCGCGGTTGACAAATACGCAACTTTTCTGAATAATTATGAACGGCTTTGTCGCCGAAAAGGAATTAAGGGGAAGAGGGACCGCCACATGCGCAAGATCATGAAGTCGAACAAGATGGACAACATATGCTACGAGATCCGCGGGCCCCTTCTGAAAGAGGCCAAACGTCTCGAAGATGAGGGATACACGATCATCAAGCTGAACAGCGGGAACCCGCCCGCATTCGGGCTCTACGCACCCGACGAGATCATACACGACGTCGTCCTGAATATCAGGTCGGCACAGGCCTACGGTGATTCGAAGGGGCTTTTTTCGGCACGCAAGGCGATCATGCAGCAGTGCCAGCTTACGGGAATTGAAGGCGTGGAAATGGAGGATGTCTACGTCGGGAACGGAGTCTCGGAGATGATCATGATGGCCATGCAGGGCCTTCTGAACAACGGCGACGAGATGCTCGTGCCTTCGCCCGATTATCCCCTGTGGACCGCGGCCGTGACGCTTTCCGGGGGAAAGGCGGTGCATTATGTTTCCGACGAGGAGTCGGATTGGGTCCCGGACCTCAAGGACATGGAGTCGAAGATAACCCCTTACACGAGGGGTATTGTCCTTATAAATCCCAACAACCCCACCGGAGCCGTATACCCCCGGGAGATCCTGCTCAAGGTTGCCGAGATGGCGGCCGAGCACGATCTCATAGTCTTCTCCGATGAGATATACGACCAGATCCTCTATGATGGCGCACGTCACACCCCTTTCGGGTCCCTTACGAACGACATCTTCGTCGTCACCTTTAACGGTCTGTCGAAGTCCCACCGCATACCCGGCATGCGGGCGGGCTGGATGGTAGTGAGCGGGAAGAAGGGATTCGCGAAGGACTACATCGAGGAAGGCCTCGATACCCTGTCCAACATGAGGATGTGCGGCAACATGGCGGGTCAGCTGGCCATCCAGACCGCCCTCGGCGGGTATCAGAGCTTACGGCAGATGATATCTCCCGGCGGCCGTCTCTACGAGCAAAGGGAGGCGGCATATCAGGGCTTCCGTGCGATACCGGGGATAACCTGCGTCAAACCCATGGGTGCCCTCTATCTCTTCCCCAAGATAGACGTGGAGAGGTACAACATAAAGGACGACCAGCGATTCCTCCTTGATTTCCTTACGGAGAAGAAGGTCCTCATGGTACAGGGCACAGGGTTCAACTGGCCCGCCCCCGACCATTTCCGCGTCGTCTTTCTCCCCTCCGTGGAGGATATAAAAAACGTAGCCGAACGCATGGCGGATTTTCTCAGGGAATATAGTCAGTAGAGACGGTTTTAAACGGTTTTTCAAGTATTTCTATTATCTTCCTGACAAGAGCCGGCAGTGAGGGGTCGCGGGCGCCCATTACTATGATGCAGTCGCCTTGCTTTGCGTCGGTGGAGAGTCTCGCGAGCAACTGCTCGCGGTCTTGCACTGCCTCGGCGTGGAAGGGGACGGGGGCGAGGCCGTCGATGATGTCCCCGGAGGAGATGTCTTTTTGGGCGGTGCCGCCGGCGTAGTAGATGGGGAGGAGATAGAGGCTGTCGCCTTGCCTGAAGAGGGTGCGGAAGGCGGCGATGTATTCGTTTCTGAGGAAGCGCGTCGGGCCGAACCCGTGGGGCTGGTAGATGGCGATGATCCGGTCGGCCAGGCCCCGGGCGGCCGTCACGGCGGCGGTTATCTTGGCCGGGTTGTGGGCGAAATCATCGACGACGGTGATATTCTGCCGCGTATTCGTTATGGCGAAGCGGCGGGCGACGCCGCGGAACTTCCTGACCGTGCTGGCAAGGGCGGTCCCGTCGCAGCCGAGGTGCTCGCAGACGATGAGGGCCGCCCGGAGGTTTTCGAGGTTATGGTCTCCCGGGAGGGGCAGGTGATAGTCGATGCCTCCCCGGGTGAGCCTGACCGACGCCGCGAGGAGTTCCTCCCCGTCGGGATGCCACGGAGCTGTACCGTCGCGGCCGTACCTGACCGTTGCCGGGAGGGTGACGAGGAGAGGGTCGTCGGCATTGGTCGCGGTCCAGGAGGACCGTGATATGAGTGTCGCGAAAAGTTCCCGGACCTCGTCAATGCCCTTGTGGTCCTTCGAGATGTTGAGAACGACGGCGATGTCGGGTGAGTACTTGACGAGCGTCCCGTCGCTCTCGTCCGCCTCCACCACGAGGAGGTCTGAACCGCCGGAATATGCGTTGCCGATGAGTCCCTGCGCTTCGAGCCTTACGAGGGGAGCCCCGCTGATGAGCGACGGGGACATCCCGCAGGCCGAGAGGAATTCGAATATCATCGCCGTCACCGTCGACTTGCCGCTCGTGCCGGCGACGGCGACGGTCCTTTTCGACGCGATGATCGACGCGAGAAGGTCGGAGCGATGTATGACGGGAATGCCCCTCGCCCGCGCGGCGGCGATGTCGGGGTTTGTCTCCTCGATGGCAGTGGACACGCAGAGGGCATCGGTATCATCAGTCACGCCCGTGCCGTCCTGCTTCGCGATCACGCATCCGAGCCTCTCCAGGGCGAGGCGCATGGGTGCGGTATCTTCGCTCTCGAGCAGGCGGTCCGAGCCGGAGACGTCTATCCCCTCGAAGCGCAGGTACTGGGCGAGGGCGCTCATCCCCGTGCCGAATATGCCCGTAAAATGGAAACTCCTGCACGGCCTGCCGCCGACGGAAAGGGAGGGAGGGTCGATATAGAGGATCGTGCCTTCACTAACGGCATCGAAGAGGCTTATAATATCCGCATTGCCGAGGCACAGGCACCCGTGCGAAAACGGGGTACCCAGAAGGTCTTCGCGGCTGGTCCCGTGGATGTAGATGTAGCGCTCGTGGGAATCTACGCCGGGGCCCCTGTTGATCCCCTCCTCAAGTCCCTCAAGACGGAGGATGCGGGTCAGGATGAGATTGTCCTCTCTTGAAACCCCGTCCCAATCGATGCCTGTATCCATGCGGTCCCTGAAGATGCGCCCGAGGGGTGCGCCGGAGCCGATCTTCTCGCAAATGCGGTGAAGGCCGGGAGGCGTCTTGAGGGAATCCTCGCGTATGCCGACCCCGAGCCGCGATGTGGAGACGGCATAGGTCCCGATGATTCGGTCGGCCCGGCAGAGGAAAAGCCTCTGCTCCTCAACGGACCCAACGAGATAAAGATCTTCCCGGCGGGCGAGGATCTTCGACAGTTTACGGTAAATGCCGACCAGCCGGGATCTGTCCATCTCGCGCTTTGCCTCTTCTATTATTAATTGATGTGGCAATTATTGATACCATCGGTGGTGTGAGGATTCAAGAGGAACTTAACGGCAGTTTGAGATCAAGGGTCCAAGGGTTTCCGCTGGTCGGCATTACCTGGCGGGACCGTGTCTTTGACATGGTTGGACCACTCTGCTATATTTGTCGAAATGTGTGTGACACTACCCCGCAAGGAGACATGAATGGCACTGCAGGAAGAGATCAAACAGGTTTTTGCCGCCTTTCCGGCGCAGTTTTCCGAAAAGAAGGGAGTGACCACGGTGGAGTATGTCGTGGCCGAACGGAAGTCCTTCCTTTCGAAAAAGAAGCTGACCTACATCGCGAAGTGGCGCATAGTGGAGGAGGCGAGGGAGGTCCGGTTCACGGAGATTCTTAAGGAATCGGGATCGGGCATATCGAGCGGCAGTTTCGGTGACGACAGCCAGTCGTCCGGTTTCGGATTCAAGAAGACGACCTACAAGACGGGAATGGGAGGGCGCGAGGGTACCATAGAGGAACAGTCGAACCTTTTCGGCAGCAAGTACAGCTACAAATTCGATTTCAAGGCAACCCGGGCCGCCGTTGAGAAGAAGGTGCAGGACGCTGGTTACACCTTCAAATACCAGATAACATCAATCGGTCTGTAAGAGGCGGTTCAAGGGTTCAAGAGTTCAAAAGTTCAAGGGTTTTAGAGATTTTCGGGGGCTCAAGGCTGCAGACGGTTTCAGGGTTCACGCTGGCCTTGGGGTTCGGGGGGGCGGTTCCGAGGTGATCGATGAGGCGGTCCGGCTCATGAGCGCCTACGAGAGCCTTTGGTCCGAGATCCGGCAAGCCATTGGAGAGGTATGCAAGAAGCATTTTGGGGAGTCCGTGGAGGTTGAGTTCTACAAGATGGTTGCCCGCAGGCTGGGCGAGAAAAAGGAGTAGTCAGCCGCCCGTGATCTTCCCCGCATTTACCGGCATATACGGAACCTTCCCGTCCCTTTAAGCTTTCACCACGAGGTGCGATAATCCTGTTGACCTGTGACGGAACTGCCATGTCCGTCTTGCCGATCACGGTCAGGAGAGAAGCATCTTATGCGCGATACAAAATACATGGCCATACCCCCCGGCGCGATAGTGCCGGGGAGCCTGCCAAGGTTCAGGATATATGTCCTTTCGCCCGATGGGCGCTATATCCTCTGGGCGCGCTCGGGCAACGAGGTCGGCAGGGACCGGCTCGCCATGCTCGCCGAGACAGGGCAGAAAGAGGTCTACATCGACCTCGACGAAGAGATCAAGTATGAAAGATATCTCGAGAACAACCTGGGGACCATTCTCGAGAATCAGGCGATGCCCGACGACCAGAAAGCGGAGGTCTTCAGCAGGGTTTCCACAAACGTTGTCAAGGAAACCTTTGAGACATCCCTCGGCCTGGGTTCAATGCGTCCCGATTCACTGCGCAGGACGCAGGCACTCGTCAACCATTCCCTCATGTTCATAGCGGAGTCCAAATCCCTCAAGCCGCTGGCGAAGATGATCGGTCACGACTACAAGACCTACGAGCACGCGACAAAGGTCCTGTGGTTCACGGTGGCCTTCCTGAGGCGCAACCCCGATGTCCTCACCCAGATAGTCCCCGATATCGAGGCGTACCACGAAGTCCAGGTGAAGGAACTCCTGAAGCAGTGTGGTGTGGGGGCAATGCTCCACGACATCGGCAAGGTATTCGTCGCGCCCGGGATACTCAATAAAGAGGGGCCTCTCAACGCCGTGGAGTGGGAGATCATCAAGCGCCACCCGTTGACGAGCTTCGCCATGCTCACCGATACGGAGACTCCCGTGTTCGTGAAGAAGGCCATACTCCAGCACCATGAGGATTACAATGGCGAGGGTTACCCGATGGGGCTCAAGGGGAAGAACATCAACGTCCTCGCCCGTGTCCTGAGAATAGTCGACGTCTTTGACGCCATGACCTCGCGCCGGCCCTACAAGGAGCCTTTCTCTCCCATGGAGGCGGCAAGGATCATGGTCGGGACCCCGGAAGGGGACGATGCCTCTCCGGACGGTAATGGGCGGGACCCGCGCGACCGGGGCATGAAAAAGTGTTTCGATGAAAGACTGCTCAAGAAATTCATAGTCTTCCTGGGCAAGGTGTCCTCAGAGATGTGATTCCGCCGGTAACCGGCAAAGACACACCCGTTCCGGGCTCCCAAAAGATGCAGTCTTAATCCAAAATTAACAATCTGCCTTTACTATGGAGCAGCGAAACGGCTTTGCAAAGAGCAAGGGATGAGGTAATCTCATAGTATGACGAGCCAATTGATAGCCGTCGTCGACGACGAACCGGACATACTGGAACTGGTGTCGCTCAATCTGAAGAGATCGAACTTCCGTGTGAGCGGGTTTGCCGACGCGCAGTCCTTCTACCAGTACCTCGCGAAGGAGGTACCGGACCTCATCATACTCGACCTCATGCTTCCCGACGTGGACGGGCTGGAGATCTGCAAGTATTTGAGGGGGCAGGAGCGCTTCTCCGTGATCCCCGTGATCATGCTCACGGCGAAGACGGAGGAAACAGACAAGGTCATCGGTTTGGAGCTGGGGGCTGACGATTACGTGACGAAACCCTTTTCCCCCCGTGAGCTCGTAGCGCGGGTCCGGGCAGTCTTGAGGCGGCACGGCCGGACCGGCGACGATGCCCGCAAGATGGTCATTTCCGGTCTCGTGGCCATCGATCTCGACAGGCATGAGGTGGAGGTCGAGGGGAAGAAGGTGGAGCTGACGCCGACGGAGTTCAGAATACTCGAGCTCCTCGCCTCCCGGCGGGGACGCATCCAGTCGCGGGACCAGATATTGACCCATCTCTGGGGAGACGAAAAATACGTCATAGACCGGACCGTCGACGTGCACATCAGACATTTGCGTGAGAAGCTCGGGCCGGCCGCCCGCATCATAAAGAACGTCCGTGGCGCCGGGTACAGGGTGGAGGAATGAAGCGTTCCCTGTTCTTCAAGATGTTCGCCGGGTATCTCGTTCTTACCGTGGCCCTTTCCGGTCTCATTGTCCTTATCTCATCCTATCTCATCCGCGATTACCAGGTAGAGAGGACCGCCCGTGAACTGAAGGACATCGCCATCGTTATCGGGTCGCGGACGGCAGAGCTGTCTTCGGAGGACGGCGCCGCAACTGTCGACAGCTTCGTGAAGAAGACAGGGAAGAAGATCAACACGCGCATCACCCTCGTCGCTCCCGACGGAAGGGTGATCGCCGACTCCGAGGAAGACCCTGCCAGAATGGAGAACCATCGGGCAAGGATCGAGATCTCCCAGGCGCTTGAGGGCGGCACGGGGAGGTTTTTGCGCGTAAGCGACACCCTCGGCCAGGAGATGCTCTACATCGCCGTCTCCGTGGAGAAGGAGGGAAGGATCGCATATGTCCTTCGTGTCAGCAAGTTCCTCAAGGATATAAAGACAATCTCCCGGGAACTGAACGCGAAGATACTGCTTGTAACCGTTGCCATCCTTTTTGCGGCTCTTATCGGGGCCTTCATCTTTGCGCGGACGATCTACCGGCCGATCGGCGAGTTGAGCGCCGCCATAAAGAGGGTGGCCGGCCATGATTTCAATACCCGGGTGCTGCTCAAGGCGCAGGATGAGCTCAAGGAGGTCGCCGACGACTTCAACGATATGACCGACGAAATGCAGGGTCTTTTCGCCGATCTCACCCGCCAGAAGGAAGAGTTGAACAGCATCATTTCCTCCCTGCAGGAGGGGCTGCTCGTGCTCGATGGCGAGGAGAGGGTGCTGCTCATGAACGACAGTCTGAAGACCCTGATGGGCCGCGATGTGGAGACGGGGAAGCCGTACTGGGAGATCATCCGGGAGCCCGCTCTGAACGAACTGGTGAACAGGGTTCGAGTGGAAAAGCACAATCACGTGGGGGAGATAACGATACGTGGTGCGGTCTATCTGTGCAGCGCCACCTATCTCGGTCTCCGGGAGGAGATCGTCCTCGTGTTCCATGACATTACCGAGATCCGCAAGCTCGAGAAGATAAAGAGCGATTTTGTCCTCAACGTGTCGCACGAACTGCGGACGCCCCTGACGTCCATCAAGGGGTTTGTCGAGACCATGGAGGCTGAGGGATCCCTTTCGGAGGAACAGCGGCACTACCTCATGATCATCAAGCGGAACACGGCACGGCTCATCAACGTCGTAACGGACCTCCTGACGCTGTCGAGACTGGAGGAAAAGAGCCCTGTCCTCGAACTGGAAGCGGTCAACATGCCGGACCTTGTCGAAAGGGTGCTCAAGATCTTCGAGGAGCAGATAGGCGCGAAGGGCTTCAGCGTGGAGGTGAGGGCGCCCCGCGGACTGCCGCCCGTGATGGGAGACGTCTTCAGGCTGGAACAGGTCTTCGTCAATCTCCTTGACAATGCGATCAAATACACCGACTCGGGCGGGATCACGGTGGAGATGGAAGGCCGCGGCAACACCGTTGATATTTCCATTGCCGACACCGGTCCAGGCATATCTTCGGAACACATCGACCGCATCTTCGAGCGGTTCTACGTTGTCGACAAATCGAGATCCAGGAAGCTCGGGGGAACGGGCCTCGGCCTCTCCATCGTCAAACACATCATCCTTCTTCATGGCGGAAGGATCACCGTACAGAGCACCCCGGGAAAGGGTGCGAGATTCGTCATCACGCTGCCCGCAGGTGGCCCGTCTGCCGCAGGCATCTGATTCTTAACAGAAACAACATCGGTTCTTCATCACTCCTTAATGTCAACGGTATAAAACTGACACCATGGAAGAAGCCTGCATGAAAGGAGACACGGCATGGAAGTGATCTATTTTTCGAAAGAAAGGCCGGGCCGGGCCTGCCGCCTGCTTGAGGCCGTGGGGCGCGGCGCCGGGGAACGGCCTATGACGGCCTTTTCCGATATCGAGGAGTTCAAGAGGGAGGTCTCCGGGAGACGGGGAAGGAAGAGCGTTGCGGTCATCGTTGCCCGGGACGAACAAACCCTCATCGATGTCTACTTTGCCCGTTCCCTTCTGAGCGGGGTGTTGAGCGTTCTCATCCTGCCGGATCATGAAAGGCTTACCACAGCCCTTGCGTTCCGTATCCGGCCCGATTACACGCTCTTCGCTGATGCCGCCGGGGAAGAGGTTGCCTTTACGGTGAGAAACATCTTGCGGGAGATGAGCCGGGGATATACCCCGTCCCGGGATCACGCAGCGGCAGGGGGTCAAACGCCCCACGGCCCTGTCCCGGGGAATGGGCACGAGGCGGCCAATTTTTGATGCACCGGCGATAGCAGAAGAATCCCTTCCCGCACCCTTCACTGACGATCACCGCCGACAACGAAGTCTCTTTCGCGCTAACCGGGAGGACCCCACGGCTGAACTGCCTCAGGAGCCGTCCGGTTGGTCTCGTTCGTCATCCCCGGCTGTTTCCTGTCGAGTATCTCACGTATTCTTCGCGAAAGCACCTCAACCGAGTAAGGCTTCCGGATGACACCGGTCCCGTTTGCGTCCTCTTCGCATCTCCCGCCGTGAACGGCGTTGTATCCCGTCACGAACAGTGAGGGAACGGCGGGACGTATCGTGTCCATTTCCTTGTAGGCCTCAAAACCGCTCTTCCTTGGCATTACGGCGTCGAGGAGCACAAGGTCGATCTCCCCGCAGTGCTCTTTGAAGACACAGACGCCTTCCTCTCCGTCGCAGGCCGTGAGGATGCGGTATCCCAGCAGCCTCAAGAGATCCGAGACCGTCTCTCTGAGGTCTTTGTCGTCCTCGACTATGAGCACCGTCTCTCCCCTGCCCTTGACTGATCCCGTTTCCGCGGGTGAGATTACCTCGGCAGCCTCATCCGTGGTTGAGGGGAGATAGACGGAAAAGCGGGTCCCTCTCCCGGGCTCGCTGGCAACATCTATGAAGCCTCCGTGCTGATGTATGATGCCGTGTACGACGGACAATCCCAGACCGGTCCCGGTCTCTTTCGTCGTGAAGAAGGGTTCGAAGATGCTCTGCACGACTTCGGGGTTCATTCCGATGCCCGTATCGGATACGCTCAACACCACGTATGTGCCCGTTGTCGCCCCGGCGTGAAAGGAGCAGAAATCGCCGTCAACAACAACGACGTCCGTCTCTATGGTCAGGATACCGCCGTCGGGCATGGCCTCCCGGGCGTTCACGACGAGGTTCAGGATGACCTGGTTGATCTGTGCCGTATCGACCTTGACGAGGGCGAGATCGCTGTGAGCCACGATCCTCATATCGATGTTCTCCTGAAGCATCCTGCGCATCATCTTTTCGAATTCCCGAACGATTTCATCCATCCTGACGGGCCTGAACTCGAGGATCTGGCGCCGCGAGAAGGCGAGCAGCTGTTTGATGAAATCGGAGGCCCGCATGACGGCGCTTTCGATGGTGGTGCAGCGCTCCACGACCTTCTGCGCCCCGGGGTTCTGCATCTTCATGAGCTGGGTGTTTCCGAGGATGACGCCGAGCATGTTGTTGAAGTCATGCGCGATCCCGCCGGCAAGCCTGCCCACTGTCTCGAGCTTCTGCGACTGGACGAGCTGGTGCTCGACCTCACTCAGTTTCCTCAGTCTCTGGGCCATCTCCTGCATGGCCGTGAGGAGCCTGGCTGTTTCGTCTCTTCCCGAGGTGTCGACCTCGACGGAGAGGTCTCCGCTTCCCAGCCGGTTGGCGACATGCACAGCCTCATTCAGGGGGCCCGTTATGCTCCTCGCAAGAAGGACGGCAGCCGCACAGGCGGTTCCGAGGACCGCAAGGCCCATGATGATGAACATGAGACTCGTAAACCGGTATGTTCTTGTCGCCGCCAGGTAGCTTGCATTAGCCTCCTCCTTCTCGTAGCCCACGAGTTCGGAGCAGACCTGGCGCACAAAGGAGCCGGTTGTGCGGGATGTCTCAAGAAACAACCCGGCTGCCTGCCGATACCTGCCGGCCCGGGCGAGTTCGATGATCCTGGAGTTTTCCCTTGAGGCTTGTTCAAGACCCTGCTGCATCCGTCCCAGCACCTCTTTGCCGTAGCTCGTGTCCTCGAGTTTTGCTATCTCTTCCATGGCGCTTTCACAGGTCTTGCGCGCCGTCATGATGCGCACATACTCCATCGTGGTGGTGAGCTCGTCCCTGGCGACCAGGGCGTTGAGAATGGCATTATCGATAACGTGGACCGAGTCCTGGATCATGGTGGCGTACCAGATCTTCACGGTGGTTTTGCTCGCCAGCTCCTCGAGTCTTTCATTGATCCTGTTCATGCTGATGATGCCGAGAACGATGAGGCCGATCATGAAGGCCACGATCAGCCCGAGACCTATCGACAAACGTGCCGCTATTCTGAATCTTCGCAAATTCATCTCCGTAACCTCCGATGAGGCCCTGTTTTCCCTGGTGATGTCGTGTTTATCTTCCGGCTGCCTCCCGGTGCCTGTGGACCGGGGCGCCGCCATGCGTGACCGTGCCGAGAAGCGTGTTTGCGCTTCTTCTCACGTTCTTCGGCAAGGGTGCGTAGTGTAAGGAAGGGGCATACTTCTGTCCTTCGTGCACGATGAAGGACAGAAGCTTCACCAGGTGTTGCGCCTTCTCCCTGGTTCTGCCGCTGTAGTTCTGTTCGCGGTACAGCGCTATCCAGGTGAAGCCGCTGACGGGATAGCCGTCGGGAACGGGGGTATCGGTCAACGAGTAGTCGGCGCTGGACGCAAGATCGATGGAGGCGGCCGCGGTGACGCTCTTCACCGTCGGCACGATGAATCGCCCCGACCTGTTCCTTAGAGATCCGAAGGTCATCTTGTTGCCGATTGCGTATACGAGCTCCACATACCCGATAGACCCCGGGATCTGACGAACGAGACCGGCAACGCCCGGGTTGCCTTTTGCTCCTTGCCCCGTGGGCCACTTAAGGAACGTTCCCTTTCCGATCCTGTCGCTCCATTCCCCGCTTGTCTTCGCAAGGTAGTCGCTGAAGATGAAGGTTGTGCCGCTGGCATCAATGCGGTAGACAACGGTAATCGGGATGTCGGGCAGGTCGCCGGGCGGGTTGACGGCTGCTATTCGCGGGTCGTTCCAGCGTTTGATCCGGCCGAGGAAGATGTCGGCGACAACTTCCGGTGTGAAGCGCAGCTTCGGATTACCCGGCACATTGTAGACCACGACCACGGCCCCCACGCAGGTTGGGATGTTGAGGACCGGCCCGAAACCCGCATCCGTTGTCTCCTGACTCGCCATCTTATCCGTTCCCGCAAAGTCGATGGTCCTCGTCGAGAGGAGCCTGAGCCCTTCCCCGGAGCCGACGCCCTCATAGACGACCTTCACGGCGTGCCGCCTCTGATACATGGTGAAGAGCATTTCGTAGAGTGGCTGCGGGAAGGTGGCGCCGGCTCCCTTGAGCTCGGAAGCCGCCGCTGCCGGCAGGGCGCTCATTCCGGCAACAATGGTGCAAAAAAGAAGAATCCGGAGTAACAAGCGGCTAAGTGTCATAGCTCCCGTCCTTGTATCTATTCGATGTAAAACAATATATGCAGGAGAGTGTTAAGGCTTCTTGCCCGGAACGGTTAATTTTCCGTTAAGGCGCGCTTCAAACCTTGTCCCGGCGCACGTAGAGGAAGAGGGCGGAAGCGGTCACGGTGCTCCTGCCCAGAAAGAGGAACATCATGACCCAGAGAGTCTCGATGAATACGAGATAGGAGGCGTTGGAGACGGCTGCAAATCCTTTCGACAGGGCAGGGACAGGAGGGGGGACCGGCGCTCTTCCGAAAGCGATGACAAGGAGGAACGAAGATATGGCCATGGCAAGGGACATGAACTGGTAAACGCTTACCTTTCCCGTGCCGCGATGGTCGAGACGGAGAAACTCCGAAACGAACCGCCATGCCTGCGTGACGAGGACGGCGACGAGGAAGGCTGCCCCGAAACGTCCCTGCAGGAAGAGGTACGCCGACATGAGGCCCGCAGCGAAGCAGATGACCGAGGTCAGGGTCTGTACGGGGATGAGCGGCGCACCGTCAAGGTGGCCCTCATAGGCCGCCTTCTTCAGCCGGCCCGAGAACCTGGCGGCGAAGGGACTGAAAAGCGTTACGAGACGGGGGTGGCACCTGTCGAGGGGTTTCCCGTAACAGCACCCGAAGCTTATGCATCCGAGCCGACCCATGCCCTCGCCGACGGCGTAGGAACCAGCCAGTGCGGCGAGCGTCGGCATCACAGGCAGAAGGGCAAGACCCGCTGCGTTGATTCCCGATACGATAAGAGGGGCGGCGATGAACCCGGCGAATGTGGCGCCGCCGACGGTGAGTGTATTCCCCTTCCTTTCCACAAGCCGGGCGATGAGGCGCGCTGAGGGCGCGCAGATTGCGATCACGGCGGCGGCGGGAAGGACTATCGCGCGAAGAGGGTGCCCCAGGGAGCCCATGAGTATGCAGAAGAGCGTTACGGCGGCGCACTGGGCCGTTGCGAGGATGAGGCCGTAATAGGTGATGTTCATCCCTGCCCAGAGGTTCTCCGACCTCTGGCGGAGGGGGATGCAGGCCAGTATCTGCCGGTCGGCGCGGGGAAGCCTTGCCGAACCCCACAGGATGACAGCGCCGCCCGCGGCGGCGAGCAGGATGATAAACATCTCATTGGTCATGAGAATTCCTCCCTTGTCGCAACACATCTCTTCTCAAACTCCCGCCCTCAGGCGGTACGCTTCAGGAGTCCGTCGTCTGTGAAACGTTGCGTGTCGTTCCTGGCACTGACCAGCGCGGAGATGTCGTAGACCTTTCCCGTCACGGCGTGGTCGGGCATGATGCGGTGATCGGACTTGAAGATGGTGTCGGCGTGGAGCAGGAGTATCTCCTCCGACCGGTCCATGTCGGCGACGGCCCTCAGATTCTCCGGCTCGTTGTCGATAAAGGCGCACACCCGGTACCCCTTCCGCTGAAAGTACCTGACGCCCTCGGCCTTCAGGGATGCGATCGTGTGGTCCCAGGAGTCCGGCTTCATGAAGAGAAGGTCCTCGGTAAAGGCGACTCCTTTTCGGGCACCGAGGACATTGAGTGATACGAGGGTGTCCTTTCTGAGTGTTTCGGGTCTGCCGGTGTTGAGTCCGACGAAGGTGCCGGGTCTCTCCTGGAACCATCGTATCACATCGAAGACGCCGCTGAAGGGGACATGGGTGTACGGGTCGGCAGCCATTGCCAGGAAGAGCGGTTCGTAGCGGTAGAGGACCTTGAGCTGGTGGTCCCGGGAAAGATTGAGCCTGTCGAGGAACCCGGTAACATGCTCTTCGTGAAAATCGATGTCGTCGACCGTGACGTCCCCGAAATGGTCGGTGCCATGCTCTTCATCGAACCTTTTCAACACGTTGTGGATCATGTAGCGCATGTCCAGTATGGTGCCGTCTATGTCGAAGAGTATGACGAGGGGCCTGCCGTCATGGCAGTTTTGCATCCGGCTGTAGTGTGTCGCGAGAATCTGCATCCAGTGGTTCATGTAAGACCTCCCGTTTTTGAAAGGATCATAACCTCCCCCTGTTAAGGGCGGGTAAAAGATCAAAGAAAGTTCTGTTATGAATCATGAACGCCCTTCCCCGCCTCTCCCGTTTTTCCTCGCCGCGATAAAGGAGCGAACTCGTACCTCGGTCTCGACGAGGGGATTATCAAACCAGCCTCTGAAACGGTTTGAGACGCGATGGTCCCGGAGGTTGGTCAGGATATCACCGGCGAATTCAACCTTTCCTTTCTGGAAGACAAGGACGTCTGTGCTGCTGCCGGGGCGGTAGAGGCTTTTCGGGACCCCCTTCCTCAGGAACATTCCGGCACGGATGTCCCCGGGATTGTCGTATCGCTCCTCGCTGTAGCACTGGACGATGTCGCCGATCATCAGGGCTGTGACCTCGACCATCGCAACGAGCCCGGCCCCGGTGCCTCCCGGCACGTCGGTGTCGATGACGGTCACGACGCGCCTGTTCATGGAATAGGGGGTCACAATCCTGACGACTGCCGCCGGATTGCAGGAATGGCAGGCCCCGTCGACCTCATAGATGTCCAGCACCGTGCCCGACACGGGGGTGTGATTGTAGTGATACTTATCCGGTGTGAGCCTGAATATGGCAAAGTTGCCCTCGCGGAAGGCATCGGTCCATTCTTCCCTGCCCACGCCGAATAGTCTTTCGTACTCGAAGAACTTCTCCTTCAGGAAGAGAGCATCGGTGTCGCAGAATGAGCCCGTCACCATCCGGGCGTCAGCGGGAGACACAATGTCCCCCGGGTCTTCCGACATGGGACGGCACTGCCAGTAGCGTATCTTCCTCTCGAAGATCCTTTTTGGCGTGGTGAGGGTTTGTGGGTCATCGCAGCATTCGGAGAGGTCGATGCCCGATCGGCGCGCGAGGCGGTCAAGCCCCAGGAGGCGGCCCCCCATAAAGAGATCGTAGTTCAGAAAGCCCAGAAGATCCGAGAACCTCCGCCCTGTCACCATCCTGAAGAGGACGGGAGCGCGTTCGCGCAACCGTGAGTAGCAGAACCCGATAACCCGGTCCCAGTAAAGCTGCTCCGTCCTGATGTCACGCGTTTCCCGCTCTATATACTGGTGTGGTGTCATGCGCTTCCCTTTCGTGCTCCTCTTCGACCGCCTCGGCGTGCTCGACGAGGATGATGAGCCGGATCAGCCGCTGGATCTCCTGCGCCGGAAGGCGTTCTTCGAGGAGCTTCTTTCTTATGCTCATGAAATACGGCAGGGCGCCGTCTTCCGGGACGGTGCAATCGAGGGCGGCACGCACGAGGCCGTCATGGGCCGTGATCGCCTTGTCGAGCCGTGAAAGGTCGTGTTTGAAGATGGCCAGGGATTCACGGAGGTGCCTTTTCCGCAAGTCTGTCCTGTAGTAGCGCTCCGCGGCGAGATTGAACGCCCCACTGTCAAGGTCAAGCGCTCTTCGCGCCCCGGCTTTTTCGCACACCCCATGGATGAGCCTCGACGCGACGGACGCTCCCGTGTTACCTCTTATTCGGTCCCCGAGGTCTTCGAGACAGTCGGAGATGTGGAATATTTCCGGCAGGGGGCCGGAATCGTCTTTAAGCATCTTCGCGAGAGCATCGAGATACTGCTTGAGGGGAACCCTGATGTAGCCCGGGTATCGCCTGCTGTGTCTGACGCCCGCGGTACTCATGATTATGTGCCTGAGGAAGAGATTGCCTGTATCCGCCTTCACGTAGAAGGTGGGGATGCCTATGGCGGCATTGAAGATGACCTGCCTTCGTTCGCTTTCCACAAAGGGAGTGTCCGGAATGTGGCGATGGGTGATCTTCCCCTCGATGACATAACGGAATGCCAGGGAGGTGACGAACGCCTGAAGCAGGGCCGCCCGGCCGAAATCATGCTCGAACCCCTCGAAGAGACTGTAATGGCGTCCTTCGAATCCCGAAAAACCCATGACACTGTACTCCCGGGGTTTGAAGAAGAGATAGAGGGACATGGATGGGTGGAACACGCCGAGCTCGGCAAGGTCCTTCTTCAGAGCCGTCGAATTCCCCGGCGTGCCGTCAAGGGCCGGGCTCCTTTGTGTGCTCATCAGGCAGACGAGGTAGTCGATGAGACGAAAGTCGGGCAGACAGTCGCCGCGGAGCCTGAAGAGCGAACTTACCGCTCGATCGAGCCAGTCAGGTCCGAAAGGTGTTATGGAGCGTTTGAATACCCTGATATCGGCCTTCTTGCGCCACCTCCTCCAGAGCATCCGGAGGTGCGTGAAATCGAGTTCATGGGAAAGAAAACCAAGAACCCTTTCAGGGTGGAAGTCCTTGAAATCTATCCTGTAGGGGGACGCCGAATAGGTTCCCACGAAGAGCGGCAGGAAGTGCTCGACGATCTTGACGACGAGGTCGGAGACGTATTTCTCATGAAGTCCGGTGAATCCCGACGAGGGGTCTCCCAGCAGGGAGACGAGCTTTTTGCTACCCTGGCTCAGGTGTGTCCCGTTGTTGGCAAGGCTGATGTTTGACGTATTGGGAAGAACGACGAGGTCATTCGTGATGATCCCGGCCTCCTTCAGTTTCAGCACGGCATTAAGATGGCTTCGGCTCAGGACTTCGTGGCACAGGTGCATATAGGCGTGTTTCTTCTCCCCCTGAGCCCAGCCCGACAGGCAGGGATTCATGAAAAGCTCGCGATAGAAGGCGTCGGATATGCAGCCGTTCAGGGTCTTCTGGCGCACGGGAGGATGGGGCGAAAGATATATGAATATCTCCTGGCCCCTTTCACGAAGGCGAAACCTCTCATTGGCATAGGCGGCGAGAAGCTGCGTGAGCAGGAATCTTCTCGACATGTCTCTGGCGGCGGAGACCGCGATTCCTCTCTTCCCCGCGGTATTGACACGAAAGGAGTGGGTCTCCGGAGACGTGTTGTCGTTGGTGAAGCATGCCATAAGGGATATTCCTTTGCGGCGGACGATCTCCGGAACAGGGGGGTCTGACCCGATGGCGTCCGAAAGAGCGAGCTTCAGAAGATAGCTTACGGGGACGCGGAGGCATTCGGTGCCTTCCCGGTTTTCCGTGTACTTGCAGGCGTCCGACCTTATGCCCTTCCGCGGTTCTTCTTTGTCTGCCAGAAGATCTCCTTCGAAGACGCCCTCGGCAAAGGGGCTCAGGGAGGACCTGGGGAGAGAGACGAAGCTGTTCTCCCAGATGGTATCCTCGTTATCTCCCAGATACCTTTCGAGCCCGTGGATGAGTTTTCTGGGAGCGTCTCCCCGCTCGATGCGTCTGATTATATTGAAGAAATAATTGGAATTACTGATCTCGAGCGGCAGGTCAACGGAGTTCCGTGATCCCCTTACGGCCGTTTGAAGCTCCGTTTCCGTTCCGAAAGTGATATCGGACGGTATGAAGGGGAGATCGTCACCCGTTTTGCCGGCCATACCGTTGCGGGCAAAAGCTTTCAACAGATCATCGTGTGTCATGGCCTCCGGTCCCTTTTGCTCCCCCGCGCAGTCGATCACGGGCTTTCCCGTCTTCAAGCGGGGAGCACCCTTTCCGAATGTATCTGAGAAAGGCTATTGCGCTCCCGTTAAAGCGTGATGAAGCAATTATTAATTTTCTGTTAACATCCCGGAAATGCGCCGGTTTCCAGGGCATGAGATATAAGATCGACGGACGTCTTAACCCAATCTTAACAATCTTTTTCTCTAATATTAACAGTCGGCGGGTAAGCTGAGCCAGAGGTTCAGGCAGGTTGTAAAAAAAACGAAGGAGGTTTGTTTATGTTTGCCATGTTTTCAAGAGCTGTGACCTTTATGGCTGTCGTTCTTGCCCTCGTATGCTTTTCGACTCCCGCATCATCTTCCGACATGGAACTCCTCGGGGCCGGCGCGACGTTCCCCCAGCCGCTGTACTCGAAGATGTTCGACGCCTACAACCAGCAGTACAAGGTCAAGATCAACTATCAAGGCATCGGATCGGGCGGCGGGATCAATCAGCTTGTCAGGAAGACCGTCGATTTCGGTGGAACCGACGCCTTCATGACGGCGAAGGAACTGGAGACGGCGGGAGCACCCGTTTTGCACATCCCGACCTGTCTCGGAGCCGTGGTCGTGACCTATAACCTTCCGGGAAATCCGAAGCTTAACTTCACCTCCGAGGCAATCGCCAGCATCTTTCTTGGTTCGATCAAGAGATGGAATGACCCGAAGATCGTCTCCGCGAATCCCGACGTGAAACTTCCCGACATGCCCATCGTTGCCGTGCACCGTGCCGACGGCAGCGGTACCACTCACATATTCAGCGAGTATCTCACGAAGGCGAACAAGGAATGGAAAGAGACGATCGGTGCCGGCAAATCCCTGAAGTGGCCTGCCGGTCAAATCGGTCAGAAGGGCAATCCGGGCGTAGCGGGATACGTAAAGCAGACGCCGGGTGCCGTGGGATACGTGGAGCTCTTGTACGCGATCCAGAACAAGATGCCCTATGGCAACGTCAGGAACAGAGCGGGCAAGTTCATCGAACCCTCGCTCAAGGCAGTGAGCGCCGCAGCCAATGTGAAGATCCCCGACGATACGAACGTGTCCCTGACGGATACGGAAGCGGCCGCGGGATATCCCATAAGCGGGTTCACATGGCTCATCTTTTACAAGGAACAAAACTACGGCGGGAAGGCGAAGGGAAGGGCCGAGGCGCTGGCCAAACTGCTCAGCTGGATGGTGGGCGACGGGCAGAAATACGTTGAGCCCCTCCAGTACGCTCCATTGTCGAAGGAGGCCGCCGCAAAGGCAAATCAGATCATCCGTTCCATGACGTATGATGGAACGCCCCTCGTGAAGTAAGCAAGGAAAGGCGCAGAGGGACGGTGCCGGACGGCACCGTCTCCAATGCTTTCAGGATTATGGATAATAAGGCAAGGCAGGTACCAGGGAACACGGATCGTTCGGAAAAGAGGTTCAACCTTGTGCTCGCGCTCAGCGGCGCCTTTATAGTGGCGCTTCTTGCCGCGATCCTGGTCACTCTCTTCATAACCGCGCTGCCGTCAATAAAGGAGTTCGGACTCTTCTTTTTTGCCGGCAAGGTCTGGGACGCCACGACGGAGACCTTCGGCGCCCTCCCGTTCCTCGTTGGGACCCTGTTCTCCTCCTTCCTGGCCCTCTTCATTTCCATCCCCTTTTCGCTGGCCATCTCCATCTTCCTTGGCGAGTATTTCAAGGAGGGCGCCGTTTCAACCTTTCTGCGAAGCGCCGTGGAGGTCCTGGCGGGTATCCCTTCCGTTATATACGGTCTCTGGGGACTCTTTTTGCTCATGCCCGCCGTGCGGTTGGTGGAGATGAAGATAGGCGTTGCCCCCCATGGGGTGGGGATACTGACCTCTTCCCTCATTCTTGCCATCATGATCATCCCCTTTTCCGCGTCCATCGGCAGGGAGGTTATCAGCCTCGTGCCCGGGGACCTGAAAGAGGCGGCATACTCGCTCGGAGCGACGCGCTTCGAGGTCATAAGGAATATTGTCATTCCCTATGCGCGCTCCGGCATTATCGCCGGCATCCTCCTTGCGCTCGGACGGGCCATAGGTGAGACCATGGCGGTGACGATGCTCATAGGCAACAGCAATTTTCTGCCCACGAGCATATTCAGCCCCGCCAACACCATGGCGAGCGTCATCGCCAACGAGTTCGCCGAGGCGACGGGAATAACCGCGGCGTCGCTCATATATGTCGCCCTCGTCCTCTTCTTTGTCACCATGGTCGTCAACATCGTCGGCACATACGTCATACAGAAGCTCAGCATCGAATCCTCGAAGGAGGTTTCGTGATGGGCGGTCATCTCAGGGGACGTCTCGTCAAGGATCTTGCCTTCAAGGGGATCGTATGCCTTTTCGCGTTCCTGTCCCTTCTGCCCCTCTTCCTCATCCTCTACTACATAACGAAGAACGGGATCGCGGTGATCGATTGGGATTTTCTTTTCCACCTCCCCCGACCCATCGGGGAGACGGGCGGCGGCGTGGCGAACGCCATCGTGGGAACGCTCATGCTCATTGTGCTTTCAAGCGTCATCTCCATACCCTGCGGGATCACGGCCGGCATCTACCTCTCTGAAAACAAGGAAGGCAAGTTGAGCAACACCATTCGCCTTTCCGTGATCGTCCTCCAGGGGACGCCCTCGATCGTCATCGGCATTATCGCCTATCTCTGGATCGTTGCCCCCCTGAAGACGTTCTCCGCCCTCTCGGGAGGTGTTGCCCTTTCCATCATGATGCTCCCCGTGATAGTCAAGACGACGGAGGAAACGCTCAAGCTCATACCCTATCACCTGAAGGAGGCCTCTCTGGCCCTGGGCGTGCCTTACTACAAGACGATACTCAAGGTCATACTGCCTTCGGGCTTAAGCGGGATACTCACGGGAATCCTCCTCAGCGTGGCGAGGATCACGGGAGAGACGGCCCCGCTCCTTTTTACCGCATTCGGCAACCAGTTCATGAACATCAATATCTTCAAGCCGATAGACTCGCTGCCCTATCGCATATTCTATTACGCGATGAGTCCGTACCCCGAGTGGCATTCCTTCGCCTGGGGTGCCTCGTTCATTCTTGTTGTTCTGACACTTGCCCTGAACCTTATCGCAAGGGGGATCTCCGCCAAATGGAAAACACGGTTCTAAAGATTGACAGTTTCAGCGCCTATTTTGGCGACAACAAGATATTAAAGGAGGTCGATCTCACCGTTCCCAGGAACGTCGTCGCCGCCCTGATGGGACCGTCGGGGTGCGGAAAGACGACCCTGATAAGGTGCGTCAACAGGATGCACGAGCTCATTCCCGGCGCAACCGTATCGGGAAAAATGACACTCATCGACGAGGACATTTATGCGATGCAGCCCATTGTTCTGAGGCGGAAGGTGGGAATGGTCTTTCAAAAACCGAACCCTTTTCCGACGATGAGCATCTATGAAAATGTGATAGCAGGGTATAAGTTGAACGGTATCAGGGTGGCGAAATCTGAGCTGGACAGTATTGTCGAACGATCGCTCAGGAGGTCGGCCCTGTGGGATGAGGTAAAGGACACGCTGCACCGCAAAGGGACGTTTCTGTCCGGGGGACAGCAACAAAGGCTCTGCATAGCCCGCGCACTGGCCATGAACCCCGAGATACTGCTCCTTGACGAACCGACGTCCGCCCTGGACCCGAAGTCGACATCTCAGATCGAGGAGCTCTTTGTGGAACTCAAGCGGAATGTCACCATGCTTCTCGTCACGCACAATATCGCACAGGCCGCGCGGGTCTCCGATCTCACCGCCTTCATCTATCTCGGGGAACTCGTCGAGTTCGGGCCGACGGAAAAGATGTTCACCGTGCCGAAGGACAAACGGACGGAGGAGTACCTGACGGGTAAATTCGGATAGGAGGCTCCATGCTTCAGGACAGGATAAGGGAACTCAAGAAAGAGCTTGTTGAATATGCCACGCTCGTGGAAAAGATGATCGCACAGAGCATGGAGGGCCTCCTCAACAGACAGGAAAACCCTCTTCTCGAGGTCATAAATGAACTGGAACCGGCAACGAACGACCTCGAGATAGAGATCGACGACCTTTGCACGACCACCATAGCCCAGTACCAGCCGAGGGCACGGGACTTGAGGATCATCCTTATGATCTTCAAGATGACGAGCGATCTGGAACGCATGGGGGATCACGTGGCGAACATCGCCGACAGCGGATTGTTCCTCATCTCCCACGCTCCGGTAAAGCCGCTCGTCGATATCCCGCGGCTTGCCGGGGAAACGACGAGGAGCTTAAGCGACAGCATTACCGCCTTTCTGAACGAAGACGCACCGCTTGCCCAGCAGGTCTGCGAGCGGGACCATATCATCGATGCCCTGCAGGTCCAGATCTTCCGGGAGCTCGTGACGTTCATGTCGTCGGACCCGACCACGATCGAGAGGTCTCTGCACCTCATAAGGGTCGCAAACAATCTCGAGCGCATCGCCGATCTATCCACGAACATCTGCGAGGATGTCATCTTCATGGTCGAAGGAAGGGTCATCAAGCACCATCGCGAGGAGAGGGACGGGAAGGGATAAAGAAGGGATTGCCTCCCGGAGAACGAATAGAGAAAAGGGGCCTTGAAAAAGGCCCCTTTTCGTATCTCAACGGGGGGGGGTTCTTAGAAGAAATACCAGGCGGCGAACCTGTACTGGTCCATGGTGCCGCTCGAGGCGGCGAAACCCGAGCCCACGCCGGTACCCGAGCCCACGCCATTGTAGTGGGTGAACATCCTCATCCACTGGAGGCCCAGCCTGATCGACTGGTTCGCGTCCCAGAGGAGGTTCGCGGCGAAGGTTTGCGACATGTTGATCTTGTCGCGGGCCGTCGCGTTGTTCGTACGTGCCCACTCGCTGTAGTTGTACTTCAGATAGCCGTATATGCCGTTGAACCAGAGGTTGTTGGTGATCCACCAGGAGACCTGAGAGCGAAGCCCGAAGAGCGTCGGCGCCGCCGCGCTGTTGTCCGGCCTCAGGTAGGCGCCGTTGCTCGGGCCCGAGGAACCCATCCAGTTGTTCCCCGCGACGTTCTGTCCGACAAAGAAGTTACCGTTCAGGAGCACGGACATCGCCTTGTTGCCCTGTCTTTCCGGAACGATGGGTATGGAGTACCTGAATGCGGTGACCCAGGCGTTGATGGTGCTGTCCTTGTAGTCTGTGGCGGTGGTGTAGTATTCGGTATCCTTGCCGTAGTATCCGCCGAGGGCCAACTTGAAATTGTTGGAACCAATCTTGCCGCAGCGATCTGTCCAGTACGCGATCTCGCCCTGGAGACCCGGCCAGGAACTCCTCGCGTAGCCGTCATTGTACTGGCGGATACTGCTTGCGCCTGACCACTCCGTGGCGGAAGTCAGGCCGAGCATGGCATTGAACTCTTTTCCCAGGAAGAACCGGTAGGCTATCTGGGGGGTTCTGATGCCCTTGAGGTACTGCTTGAAGTCGTCGGCGCCGATCTGCGCGCCATAGTACGGCATGCCCCACTGCTGCCAGGCCTGACCGAGAAGCAACTCGGATGACTGCCAGTTCATCTTCATCCACGCATGCCGGAGCTGGAACCCGCCATGCTGGTTGCCCGTCGTCGTGCCGCGAAAGTCTCCCTCGATGAAGGCGCTCGTCTTCGCGCCCCAGAGCTCGGGACCCTTGATGAGGAAGTTGAAGCGGGTCTCGGCGCCGGTCATGTAAGTGTTGCCGTACTCGTCGGCCAGGATGCGGCGATCGGACGTGCTGCTCCTGTACGCATACGAGGGATCCGCGTGCGAGTTCTGGGTCGAATAGCCGAAGTCGTACTTCACGAAACCGCCGAATGTAACATCGTATTTGCTCGATACACTCCCCGCATTGCCGAGCGCCGGAATAACCAGGGCAACAGCGATCAGGGCCAATAAGAACTTCTTCATTCCTGCCTCCTTAGAAATAGTTGTCGTAATACAGATCACAGGCGCTGCCTTTCCCTCCTTTCCGTTGATATGGATGCAACGTTTCTGAGGCAAGATTAACCAATTTTAATTAAGGGGATGTTAAATGGATGTTAAATTACAGTTAAGCGGAAAGGTTGCGAAGATCCAGAGTGGTGGAGGTCGCCGGGGTGTCCGGTACACATCCCGGGACCGGGACATGAGGACGCCCCGGTCCGGCGTTTCAGCACAGTCAACCGCGGGGTTGTGTCAGGCTGTGAGGAGATCCATCATCTTCGATGAACCCTCTCCGGAGATCCACTCGACGTCTTTGAACCGGCTGAAATCGATGCCGTAAAGGAGTTCGAGGACGTCATCGTACGAGGACGGCACGTTCGGGAGGACGGGTGCCTTCTTCATTGAAAGGTCCACCTTCTCCTCGACGGGCGCGCTGTCCTTTGTCCGGACGGCCCTGTTCTCGCGCGGCGACCGGGCCTGTCCGAGAAGGGTGTTGCCCTGTGAAACGTTTCCTGTCTTCATTGGCACCTCCTGAAAAACATAACGAATACATTACACTACAAACACGACATTGTAAAGAGGACGTTGTTATACCCTATGCCGATGCAGGCAGGGCAAGGCCTGCCGACTTTTTCCAGGACCACGGACAGTCACACCTGCCGTCGATACAGTAGAGGTGATTGCAGAAGTCCTGGAACTCACATGCCGATTGGTCGACAAAGGATAGGGCGGCCACCTCGTCGGGACCGGCGAAGAGGCTCCAAATGTCGGTGAAGTCCTCCGGGAAGGGGGAGGTGAAAGGATTCTTTTCCCCTGTCCTCGGAAGGGTCATGAGGTGTGTTGTGTCCAGGATCTTTCGGGCCATGCTCCCTCCGTGTGCCGCTGGAATATTGAAACGGTAACTTTGGAAGCAAGAACCGTGCCCTTAACCGAAACGAGTGAATTCGGATAGTTAGCACGATCGGACCTGACGCTGTTGGGCGGGAAGAGGTTTCTTCTGACGCCGCGGTGTCCGATATCTGACATGCCCGATCCCCCGGGCGCCCTGCTGCCGCCGGAGGTGTTGCGTGACCGGGACCGGCGCGGGAAACCCCGGGGCGTCGTCCCGGGTCAATCCCGCGAGGATGTCTTTGTGCAAAAATAGCGGGCGATGGCACCGTCCGAGAGGATCCTGTCATCGATCCTGAAGCCCGCCCTCTCGAGGAGCCCCTCCAGTATCCAGGTGAAGGTGGAATGCTCGTCGCGAATGTGGCCCATCAGGTCCTCCGCCATGTCCGGCCCTGCCTCGGCCCTGACCTTCTCGATCCACGCGGGAATGTTCCTTTCGTAATCCTCATCGGAGAAGACCACGTCCATGAGGTACAGCCTGCCTCCATCCTTGAGCATGGCGTTCATTCGGTTGAGTGCCCTTTGCTTCCAGAAATCCGGCAGGTGGTGGAGGGCAAGGCTCGTCGAGACGGCGTCGAGGGGTTCTCCCTCGTGGCGGTAGGTGAGGAATCCGCCATGGCGGTAAACGACGTTCCTTATCCCCTCACGCTCCGCCCTGTCCCTCGTGTAGTCCAGCATGGCCGTGGAGATGTCGACGGCGAACACCTTCGCTGAGCGCCGGGCCGCCATGAGGACGAAGGTACCCGTGCCGCATCCGATATCGGCGACCACATGGTCTTCGCCAAGGCCCAGCGCGGCAATGACGGCCTCGTTCTCCTTATCCACGTCGCGCAGGCGGCGGTGCCTCGCGTCGTATTCCTTAACGACCTCACGGCTCGCGAAGTCCTTCCCGATATGCACCATGTCGTCATATTCCCAGGGCAACAGGCTCACAGTAGTACCCTCCGTAATGGTTTAGAGACCCGATCATTATAGCGCGGTACGACGCGGCGGGCAACAAGCGGAGCGAATACATTCGCGTGCAGTTGCCGCCGGGGCCCGGTTATGACACGAATCGCCCCGGGACCGCGTCCTGTTCGGTTCCCCCCCTGGCCTGTTATGACAGGATCAGCATCCCGTCCACTGCTATTGTGGGGGAATATTATCCTTGCAAATCGAAACATACTCTTTTAATATACAAGAATGATAGCGAGAAAGATGCAGGCTTCAATCGAAGATTCCCTGAAGCAATTTCCCGTTGTGGGCCTTATCGGTCCCCGACAGGCCGGAAAAACTACTCTGGCCAAAATGATCCTCCAAAAAACGGAACCAACGCCCCTCTACCTTGATCTGGAGCTTTCCTCCGACGTCAACAAGCTTCGCGATCCCGAAATGTACCTGCGAAGATACGAGGACAGGCTGGTCATCATTGACGAAGTCCAGCGCATGCCCGAGCTTTTCCCGCTCATGAGGGCGATGGTAGATCAAAAGAGAAGGGCCGGCCGGTTCCTTGTCCTTGGTTCCGCATCGCCAGCCCTTGTGAGACAGGCCTCGGAGACACTCGCGGGCCGTATCGTATATCGCGAGTTGCTGCCTTTCTCCCTTGACGAGATCGGGTGCGGGAATACCGACCGACTCTGGCTTCGCGGCGGCTATCCCTTGAGTTATCTCGCCGCCGGGAATGATGAAAGCTATTCATGGCGCGAGGCCTTCATCAGGACCTATCTCGAAATGGACATACCCCAGCTTGGGATAAGGGTGCCGGCATTGCAGCTCAGACGATTCTGGACCATGCTGGCGCATAGTCACGGACAATTGTGGAATGCATCAAAGATCGCGGGAAGCCTGGGAATCTCCGCTCCCACCGCAAAGCACTACCTTGACATCCTTTCAGACACATTTGTCGTGCGGCAGCTTCAGCCCTTTTTTGCGAATGTCAAGAAACGTTTGATAAAATCTCCCAAAGTGTACTTACGTGATGCCGGACTGTTCCACACCTTGATGCGCATCAAGGAAAAAGAGGATCTTGACGCGCACCCTTTAGCCGGGGCCTCCTGGGAAGGGTTCATTATTGAACAGATCATTGCCGCAAAGCCGGACGGCTGGGAGGCTTACTTTTACCGGACCTCCGCAGGGGCGGAGATAGACCTGCTGCTGCTTGATGATAACGACAGGCCCGTCGCGGTCGAGATCAAATACTCGTTGAGCCCAAAACCCGGAAAAGGTTTCTGGAGCGCGATCGATGATCTTGCCTGCGAGAAAGCGTTTGTGATATTTCCCGGCGATGAATCATACCCACTGCAAAAGAATGCTTTTACCCTTCCGGTGGCGCAGATACACAGGATATTCGAGTAAAACGCCTGGAGAGCGTTTCGAGTTTGGAATTGTGCTGTCCGACCTCCTTGTCTCGCTCTATATGCCGACCGGCTTGACCCTGTCACCGGCCAGAAGAAGAGGGCCCACAGGTGACGGCAGATCGAATATCGTAGATCGTGACTTCCATCACCCATGACCCGTAACCCGTTACCAGTCCTTCATGCAAAAAAGCCGCTCTTTCGAGCGGCTCTTGGTTTCAATGGTGGAGCTGAAGGGGATCGAACCCTCGACCTCTTGACTGCCAGTCAAGCACTCTCCCAGCTGAGCTACAGCCCCGCAGGTAAGTGTTATAACAGCACGGGAGTGAATTGTCAATGCCTATTGCGCCGCCCCGGGGAGGTGCCTTTGGAGTTGCAAAGGGGCGGAAAACCTATTACCATGTGAGGGTAACGATACCGTTCAGGAGGTGCTTTATGAGGTCCATCGTTTGTTTGATGGCGGTCCTTTGTCTTGTTCTCATGTCGACGGCGGCGGTGCACGGGCAGGGAGCGGCGTCCGGTGCCGGGATCAAGCTGCCCGAGCCGAAATATGACGGGAACGTTTCCGTCGAGAAGGCGCTCAAGGAAAGGCGGTCGGTGAGGGTCTACAAGGATTCTCCCCTATCGATGGCCGAGGTCTCCCAGGTCCTCTTTGCGGCCCAGGGCATAACGGAGCCGGGCAGGGGCCTGAGGACAGCGCCTTCCGCGCGGGCCCAGTACTATCTCACCGTCTATCTCTTTGCCGGTAACGTCACGGGACTCAAGCCGGGGATGTACCGCTACGTGCCTCAAGGTCACTCGCTTACACTCGTCGCTGACGGTGACGCCAGGGGCAGGCTCTACAAGGCGGCGGGCCAGGCACCGATAGACAGGGCGCCGGCGGCGCTTGTCATCGCCGGGTCGCGGGCAAGGGCGACGAATGAGAGCTGGATGTATCTCGAGGCGGGGCACGCGGCGCAGAACGTCTATCTCCAGTTGGTGCCGCTCGGCCTCGGTACGGTCGTCATGGCGGGGTTCAACGCCGACGCGGTGGATAAGGCCATCGGTCTTCCCGCCGGCGAGCGGACCCTTTATATAATGCCTCTCGGCAGGAAATAGATTATAATGTACTCCCGGTGGCGCGGCCCGCCGGAGATACCACAGGACAGGAAGGGACAACAATGCTGCTCTACCTTGTGCGCCACGGTGAAGCGAAGCGCGAGGACGAGGACCCCGAGCGGGGCCTCACGGACAACGGGATGAGGAGTGCCCGGAGGATGGGCGAGTTCCTCGCCTTCATGGACGTCAGCCTCGACGCTGTCATCCACAGCACGAAAAAGAGGGCCTCCCAGACGGCCGGGCTGCTCACGGAATCGATACGGCCCGCCACGGGCGTCAAGGAGGAGAAGGGTCTATCTCCCAACGACGACCCGGCGCCATGGGTCGAAAGAATAAACGCCATGACCGCTGATACTGCCATCGTCGGCCACCTCCCTTTCCTCGACAGGCTCCTCGGTTTTCTCGTCCTTGGCGACGCGGGGAAGACCATCATAGACTTCAAACCGGCGGGAACGGTTTGCCTTAAGCCCTCAGGCGACGGTAAGTGGCTTATCGCCTGGGTCTTGAGTCCCGAGGTGATCTGGTGAGCTATCTCGCACTTGTCATCGCCTTTCTCGTGGGAGCGGCCCTGGGAGGCATCATCGTTTTCCTTGTCGCGGCGTCCCGCGCACGCGGCCGGCAGGCGGAGATCGAGGCGAGGGCCGGGTCTGCCGAGGCGGTCGTTGTCGAGCTGAGGCAGCAGTATCGTGAGGGCAGGGACGAAGCGACGCGGCTCCAGGCGGAGCTTAACGGCGAGAGAGAGGCCAGGGTGCAGGCCATGACGAGGTGCGAAACCCTGGACCTTCGCCTCAAGGAGGAGATGGAGCGTTTCGAGGCCGTAAGGAAGGAGCTTTCCGAGACCTTCAAGGCCCTTTCCCTCGACGCCCTCGCGTCCAACACGAACGAGTTCAGGAAGTACGCCGAGGAGTTCATGAAGCTCGCCGAGGAGAAGCTCAAGTCCCAGACGACGGAAGGGAAAAAGGAGCTCGAAGGCAAGAAGGACCTCATCGACAGGAACATCGATTCCATCGGAAAGACGCTGACGGAGGTCCAGAGGCGCATCGAAGAGGTGGGCAAGGTGAGCGGTGAGCGCATCACCGAGGTGACCACCCTTATTAAGAAACACGAAGAGGTCACGGCGAAGCTCAAGGATACGACGGAGCATCTCGGCCGGGCGCTGGCAAGCTCGAAAAAGAGAGGGGAATGGGGCGAGCGGATGGCCGAGGATATCATCCGTCTTGTGGGGATGGCGGAAGGTATTAACTACGTCAAACAGACGACCCTGGAGAATGGACCGGGGAGGCCCGATTTCACTTTCTTTCTCCCCAATGACCTCAAGGTCAACATGGATGTGAAGTTTCCCCTCGACAACTTTGCCCACTATCTCGACGCCGAGAGCGACCACGACAGGAAGCGGTACCGCGACGAACTCCTCAAGAACACGAAGGTCATGATAAAGCAGGTGACGACCCGGGAGTACATCAACCCCGCCGAGAATACCGTGGACTACGTCATCGTGTTCATCCCCAACGAGCAGGTCTACGGTTTCATCCAGGAATCGGACGCATCGATCATGGACGAAGCCTTAAGGCAGAAGGTCATTCTCTGCTCGCCCTTCACCCTGTATGCGGTCCTCGCCGTCATCCGCCAGACCATCGAGAACGTGAAGCTCGAACGGACGGCCTCGGAGATACTCACGCTCCTTGCCGAGTTCTCGAAGCAATGGAAGCTGTACAAGGACAAGTTCAAGACCATGGGCGACCGCATCGACGCGGCCAGGAAGGAATACGAGATCCTCGTCACGACGCGGACCAACATGCTCGAGAGGCCGCTGAGGAAGATCGATGAACTGAGCGCGGCCGATGCCCTGGAACTTGGGGGCGCGGAGCTCACGCAGGATGAAAGCTAGGCGGAAAGGAGGCCTTCGATGGATGAACGGGAGCGCTTGCGCGTCGTCTTGAAGCAGCTCATCCAGAACAACGAGTATCTTGCCGAGAATTACCGGAAATGGGGCAGGGTCGCCGCGACGGGCGGCCTCGATGCCGTGTCGAAAGAGATAGACGAGGCAGGCGAGTTTGTCCGGATAGCGACGCAGAAGCTCAAAGCCGCCCTCGGCCTCATGGGAGAGTGACCGTCACCGGATCATCCTTGCCCGTCCCCGCTTCGCGTCTGAAGTCCCCCTTGAAGACCCCGAATTCCAGGTAGCCCGAGCTGCCCTCGAGGCAGGTGATCTCGCCCTCGCAGTAGGTCCTGCTGATGGCCGTGAAGGCGTGTTCGCCTATCCGTATCTCGAAGGGGCCTTCCCCGGCGAAGTACCGCAAAGCGCGGCCCCGTATGTTTGTTATGGCGTTGCCGAAGCGGTCGAAGCGCACCACGGCCCCTTTGAGCGTCCTGCCTTCAATGACGGGATGGATGTCGCTCAAGAGAACGGGGTCCGTTATCCTTCGCCCGAACGCCTGGGGGGAGTAGCCGCGGGACAGCCGGACGGCGGCGGGGGAGAAGATGTCCCGTCCATGGAAGGTGGAACTCACGGGGGAGAGCATGAAATTGCGGTTCTCGATGACGTGGATCTCAGGGGCATTATCCATGAGCAGGGTGAAGACGCCGTTGTCGGGTCCGACGAAGTGATGCCCCTTCGCTGACACGACGATAGGTCGCCTCGCGCTCCCCACGGTGGGATCGACGACGGCGACATGGACCGTCCCCGGCGGGAAGTACCGCCAGTAGTCGTCGACAAGGAAAGCGGCCTCGCGTATGTCCTGAGCTTCCACCTCGTGGGTCATGTCGATAACCCGGGCCCCGGGGTCGATGCCGAGGATAACCCCCTTCATGACACCCACATAGGGATCCTTGACGCCGAAATCGGTGAGGAGGGTGATGGTGCCCATCGACCCTGCCGGCTAGAGCATCCTGATGTATTTCGCGAAAGGCCTCTTGATGATTCCTTTCTCTGTGATGAAGCCGCTGATGTACCGTGACGGGGTGACGTCGAACCCGAAATACCTGGCCCTGGCGTCCCTGACCGTGAGGAGTCTGTCGTCGAGGTATTTCACCTCCCTGGCGCTTCGCTCCTCGATCTCGATGCGGCCGCCGTTATCGATGGCCTTATCGAAGGTGGAGACCGGGGCGGCGATGTAGAAGGGGATCTTGTACGCGTCGGCGGCAAGGGCTATCATGAAGGTGCCGATCTTGTTGGCCGTATCCCCGTTCGCCGCTATCCTGTCGGCGCCGGTGATGATCTTGTTGACGGCCCCCCGGGAGCACAAAAGCCCGGCGTGGTTCTCGGGGACGAGCTCGACGGGGATGCCTTCCTGCATGAGCTCCCAGACCGTCAGGCGCGATCCCTGCATGTAGGGGCGCGTCTCCGTGGCGATGACCTTTATCTTCTTGCCTGCCTCGTGGGCGGCGCGCATGACGCCGAGCGCCGTGCCGTAGCCTCCCGTGGCAAGCGCCCCCGCGTTGCAGTGGGTCATGATGGTGTCGCCCTTTTCTATGAGCTCCGCGCCGTAGAGGGAGAGCATCCTGTTGTTCTCGATGTCTTCGACATGGATGGCCAGCGCCTCGCCGAGCATGTCCTCGACGATGTCCCTGTCACCGGCATGGCCCTCAAAGGCTTCGGTCATTCTTTTCAAGGCCCAGAAGAGGTTCACCGCCGTCGGGCGCGTGGCGCCCAGCTTTTTGGCGATGCGGTCGATGTCGGTGCGGCGGACGGACCGCTTAGCCGCCATGACCTCCTTTGCCCCGAGGACCATTCCGTAGGCGGCGACGATGCCGAGAAGCGGCGCGCCACGGACGGTCATGTTGTTGATGGCCGTTATGACGTCCCCGGCGGTCCTGCATTTCACATATGTCTTCCTGAAGGGCAGCTCTCTCTGATCGAGAAGGTAAAGAACGCCGTTTTTCCAGTAAATGTGATCCGTCATGCGTCACCTCTTTCCATCGGTTGTCATCCGGGACCCCCTCTATCACAATCCCGCACATGATTCGGGGCCGGAGGTTCTCTATTGCACCGGTCTTCCTGGATTCCGGCCTTCGCCGGAATGACGGGAGGATCTAACCCTTCAGCTTTTTCAGGAGAAGCTCGTTGAGGAGCGCCGGGTTGGCCTTGCCTTTCGTTTCCCTCATGACCTGGCCGACGAAGAAGCCCAGGAGTTTCTCCTTGCCGGCCCTGAAGTCGGCCACTTCCTTCGGTGACCGGGCGATGACCGCGTCGATGATGCCTTCGATGGCCCCCTCGTCGGAGATCTGGAGCAGGCCCTTCTCCTTCACGTATTCACGCGGGGAGGCGCCGGTCCGGTAGATCTCCGGGAATATCTCCTTGCCGATCTTGTTGCTGATGGTGCCGTCCTTGATGAGTGTGAGGAGTTCGGCCAGCCGTGCCGGGGTAACGGGGGAGTCCTTCGGGGAGACATTGCCGTCCTTCAGTTCCCTCAAGAGTTCCGTCATGATGAAGTTGCTCACCGTCTTCGCCTCGGGAAAGAGCTTGAGGACCTCCTCGAAATACGCGGCCAGTTCCCTGTCGGAGGCGAGTATTTCCACATCGTACCGGGGGAGGCCGTAGTCCCGCATGAAGCGCTCCATCTTTTCCATGGGGAGTTCGGGCAGGGTCTTGCGCACCTTGTCGACCCATGCCTCGTCCACGGTCACGGGAAGGAGGTCGGGTTCGGGGAAGTAGCGGTAGTCGTGCGCCTCCTCCTTGCCGCGCATGGAATAGGTGACGCCCTGCTCGGCGTTGAAAAGGCGTGTCTCCTGAACGACGCTGCCACCCTTTTTGATGAGGGCGATCTGGCGGTCGATCTCGTAGTCGAGGGACCTTTCGATGTAACGGAAGGAATTCAGGTTCTTGAGCTCCGCCCGGGTGCCGAAGGCCTCGTCACCCTTTTTGCGCACCGAAACGTTGGCGTCGCAACGGAAGCTGCCTTCCTCCATGTTGCCGTCGCATATCTCGAGGTACATGAGGATGTCGCGCAGCGACTTCAGGTATGCCGTCGCCTCCTCCGGCGTCCTCAGGTCGGGCTCGCTGACGATCTCGAGAAGCGGTGTGCTCGAGCGGTTGTAGTCCACCATGCTGTAGCTGCTCGTGTCGATGGTGCGCTCGTGGACGAGCTTGCCCGCGTCCTCCTCCATGTGGATGCGCAGAATGCGGATGCGTTTCGTCTTTCCGTCCATGACGATGTCGAGCCATCCATTGCCGCAGATGGGTTCTTCGTACTGCGAGATCTGGTACCCCTTCGGCAGGTCGGGATAGTAGTAGTTCTTCCGGGCGAAGATGCTCCTGGGATTGATGGAGCAGTGAAGGGCGAGGCCCAGCTTGATGGCGAACTCGACGACCTTTTTGTTGAGGACCGGCAAAGCTCCCGGCAGGCCCATGCAGGTGGGGCAGGTATGGCTGTTCGGCTCGGCCCCGAACTTCGTCGAACAGCCGCAGAATATCTTGCTCTCCGTAAGAAGATGGGCATGGACCTCGAGACCCATTACCCCTTCGTAATCACCATAATCCACGGCGCACCTCTCTGACTGCTTTCTATCGCTTACAAATGATTGAAACTATACAACAGGTAACGGTGTCATTTCAAAACAAATTGCCCCCTTTAGGGGAAAAGGGACCTTCCAATTGGGGCCCGCGATATGATAAGAAGAGATGGGTACAGGAATTGGCAAAGAGAAAGGTCAAAAAGAAGAAGGCGGGGAAGTTCTTCCGCTTCATAAAGGTCACCGTCGTTCTCGTCATCCTTTTCGTAGTGGGGTTCGCGGGTTTCTACATGGTCTACCCCGACGTGTCGAAGCTGAAGAAGCAGAACCCGGGGAAGACGTCCTTCATGGAATACCGGGAAGCGGAATATCGGGAGAAGGGAAAGAAGATACGGATACAGTCGAGGTGGGTCCCCTTGAGATCCATATCACCCTACCTCATGAAGGCGGTCCTCATAGCGGAGGACGACAAGTTCTGGTCCCACCATGGCTTCGACACGGAGGCGATCCAGAAGGCCCTCGAGAAGAACCTGGAGGCGGGACGGTTCAAGCTCGGCGGCAGCACCATCAGTCAGCAGCTCACGAAGAATCTCTACCTCACGCCCTCGAAGAACCCCGTCCGCAAGCTCAAGGAGGCAATGATCACCTGGAGGCTCGAGAGGACCCTCTCCAAGCGGAGGATCCTCGAACTCTACCTCAACGTCGTCGAATGGGGAGAGGGTATCTTCGGCGCCGAGGCAGCCGCGAGGCGCCACTTCGGCAAGCCCGCCTCGGCTCTCACCGCGGAAGAGGCAGCCAAACTCGCCGCGGCCCTGCCCAACCCGAGACGCTACCGCGTGGATGGGACCTCCCGCTACGTCGAACACCGCGCGAAGATCATCTACACCATCATGGTAAGAAGGGGGATCGTCGTCCCCGACTACGAAGAAGTAACAACCACCCCGCCGGAAACCGTCGACGAGACCTCCCCCACCCCGCCGGCACAAAGAGAAACCCTGCCCCCGGCCGGCCAACCCCCGGCTGTCAGCCAACCTTCCGATGCCCGGTGAATGAATTCAAAGAGAAAGATCGACTGCAGGCTTCCTGAGTCCCTGCTTCGACTCAGAACAATTGAAAGCCGACCTGTTTGAAATGGTCGTCAAAGGAGAATGCCTTCTGCAATTCAAAGGTCTTCATGAGCACGAAACTGGTGCAGTCCGTGAAGCTCAGAGTCTTGTCGCTGTATTTGCGAAAGAGAGCCCACGCCCTGATCCGGTCTTCGTCCGATATATCGGCCACGGTGACGATGGAACTGCTCATAAGGGTTTCCCCAAAGGTTACCGCCGTAGCGTGGGAGACCCTGTAACGTATGATGGTCACGGCTTCATCGAATACGTACGACGAGGTGATCATCTCGATCCTTTCCTTCTTGATCCTGGATATTCTCGATTGGGCGTCGCCGTGGTGTTGATCGCCCTTATCGCTTAATGCCAACCACGCCGAAGTATCAACGAAAAGTCTCATTCATCCTTTCCGTAAAGGTATTTGTCGTGCTTCACCGAAAGGTCGTTATCCTTTGACCGGGCTGCGCCGACCATTTCCCACAACGGATCAGTTTCCCAGTTCTTTGTCTTATCTTTCTTCATGAGTTCGAGAATGGCGGTTCTGACAATGTTGGAGATGGTGGTATTCTCCCTTCCGGCCTTTCTCTTCAATTCGTCGAGCAACTCTTCCGGTATGTACATCTGTGTTCTCTTTAACGTAGACACAGGCAACCCTCCTATGGTGTACATTATATACACCATCAATCACGCTGTCAATGACGACATCCATCCGGAGATAAGCGAGAATGATGCGGTTCTGTTAAACGTTCAAGCGATTCAAGCGGCTCAAGCGATTCAAGCCGTCTTCACATAGGCACATCGTCTTCCATCTCGGGGACGAAGTCGTCGTCGACAGGGCCCTTCGGAGCGCCGAAGGAACGGCGTTCCTCCTGGGGTTGTCCCTGCGCCTGGCCGCTCGGCATCATCTTCATGTCCGAGGCGACGATCTCGTAGGTCTTGCGCTTGACGCCGTCGCGGCCTTCGTATTCACGGGACTGTATCTTCCCCTCCACGTAGACGAGTCTGCCCTTTTTCAGGTATTCCCCGGCGATCTCGGCGAGCTTGCGCCACACGACGATGTTGTGCCATTCCGTCCTTTCCTGCTTGACGCCGGAGCGGTCCTTGTATGATTCGGACGTGGCCAGACTGAAGGTGGCCACGGGTGTGCCGTCAGTCGTGTACCTAAGCTCCGGGTCCTTTCCGAGCCTTCCCATGAGCAACACTTTATTGAGATTGGACATACGTCATACCCCCTTTGAATTGGACGGAAAATATCCAAATCCTATAGTAAGCGAGGGCAAAAGTCAATGCACACCCGGGTCCCTGTGACGAGCCTGTCGGGTACGACTGTGATCGGGTCCGCGGGGTCTTTAGCTCTCAACAGCCTGTCAAGCACTCAAGCATTCAAGCGATTCAAGCCCTTTTGTCCCCTCTCCCACAGCTTTTGCTTCGGGATGGTGCCGCGGATGAAGTCCCAGGGGAAGATCTCGTCGGGGGGGCGGTCGCGCAGGGCGTAGAAGTTGAGGTTGATGGGACTTTCCTTGAGGATCCGTGCGAGGTTCGTCCCGTGGGCGAGGCGCAGGATCGTGTCCGATACGTGCCGGTCGCCGCGGGCAAGCACCCCCTGGAGGAAGCTGAACTTCACGGAATCGTGGGTGAAGTGGGTGTTGTCTATCTTGCCGAAGGCATGCCTCAGGCGGGTTACCTTCTTCTTCATCTCCTCCATGTCGGCCATGGGAAGCCACTGAAAGGGCGTCGCCGGTTTCGGGACGAAGGGACTTGCGTGAACGGTGATGCCGCCGAGGGCCCCCCTCGGGGCTCCCCGTTTTATCATGGTGTGGCGGATGTGCTTTACGAGCTCCGGTATTGCGTCGATGTCATCGAGTGTCTCCCCGGGAAGGCCGATCATGAAATAGAGCTTGAGGTTGAAGGACTTGAGTGCCATGATGTCGTCGATGCGGGAGATGACCTCATGATCGGTCATGGGTTTGCCAAGGAGGTGTCGCAAGCTTTCCGTTGCCGCCTCGACGCCGAAGGTGAGAGTCTTTACCGTGTCCTTCATGAGTTCTATGAGCCCGAACGGGACCTCGTCGAGGCGAAGTGAGGGGAGATGGACCCCTATCCCCCGGGAGGTCAGGTTCCCAACGATCTCGGCGATGCGGGGATGGAAGGACACGCCGCCGCCTATGATCCCCACGTCCTTCACCTCTCCCACCGTCACATCGATGTCCTCCGATCTGAAGCCGTAAAGGTTGCCGAGCAGGCAGAAAGTGCACCGCGACGGGCAGCCGCGGGTCCCCTCGACGAGGACCATGTCGGCGAATTCCGTGTTCGGAGTGGTCATGACGGACACGCCCAGCTTCTCTCCCCTGTGGCGCTCCACGGTGACGGCGAAGCCGGCGGGATCGAAACCCTCCACCCGGCCATCTTCACCATACCGGACCGACAGCTCCGCGGGGTTGTAAACGAAGGGCAGCGCCGTGAGCTCGTCGACGATACGACCTCTTCCCGAATCGCGTGCCGCAATGAAGCGTTCCATGAGGGAAGGGACCGTGACCTCGATGTCGCCCATCACCATGAGATCGAAAAACACCGAAACGGGTTCGGGGTTCGCGATGACGCAGATTCCGCCGGCGACGATGAGCGGGGAGCCTTCCCCCCGTTCTCTGGCAAAGGGAGGCACCGACGACTCTTCGAGGGCTCTGACGATGTTGGGATAGTCGAGCTCGAAGGAGAGGGTGAAGAAGACGACCTCGAAGGAAGAGAGGGGCCGGGAGCTCTCCAGCGAGAGAAGGGGCGCGCCTTCCTCGTAGAAGAGCCGTTCGCACACCACATCGTCGCGGTCGTTGAGGGTCTTGTAGAGGATATGGGTCGCAAGATTCGACATTCCCACGTGATAGGAATTGGGGAAAACGACGAGAACAGGTATCCTGCCCCCCCACTTCTTCCGTATGGTGCCCTTTTCCCCGAGAAGAAGGTCCACCCTTTCGCCATTGCGTCGCATCCGTTTTTGAGTCATCGCAGTAATAACAATAACACAGATCGGGTAATGGGTGATAACCGGATAAGATAATGGCCGGCGAGCAAATTCCAATGACCAACGAAAAAGACAATGACTGATTCACCAATAACCAACTGACCGGGCGGCAAGGGAAAACGAACCGTCTGTACCATTTTCCGGTTATTTGTCGTTGTTTGTCTCTCAGGTCATTTTCATCACGGCAGGTATTCGGCGATGAAGCTCCCGGGGATGGCATGCATCGATGCTGTCAGCGGATAGGATTCCGGGGTCCTCGATGCCACATATCCCCGGATAAGCGCGTCTTCGCCATATTCCTTTTCGAGGGCTTTCATGCCTTTGAGATCACCCTGACCGATGTTCTCCGCGTACTTGCATTCGACGGCGATGAAACGCCCTCCTTCCTCGACGAGAAGATCCACCTCCTCTCCCCGCATCGTCCTCCAGAACCACAGGGGTACGTTCCTGCCCAGGGCGTAGAAGTGCCTCACAATCTGCATGACAACGTGCGTCTCCCACAGGGGGCCGACAAGGGGATTCCTGGATACGGCTTCCCAGCTCTCGAACCCCATAAGAAAAGCAGCAAGGCCGGTGTCGCACAGGTAGAGCTTGGGAGACTTGATGAGCCGTTTTCCCATGTTCCGATAATACGGTTCCAAAAGGTATACCTGGCCCGATGCTTCCAGCACGGAGATCCATTTCTTCGCCGTGTTCGGTGCCAGACCCACGTCGCGGGCGAGATCGGAGTATGACAGTATCTGGCCGGTTCGTATCGCCGCGGCCCTGAGGAAGCGGTCGAAATCCCTGAGGCTTCCCACGTTGAGGATGTTCCTGACGTCCCGCTCAAGGTACGTGCTGATGTACGAGGAATACCAGAAGGCCGGGTCCACGTCGGGTCTTGCGTACAGTTCGGGGTAGCCGCCTTTAAAGAGATAGGCTTCTTCGTGGAATCCCTCCGGGCTCCCCTTCACTTCGGGGGCCGAGAGGTTCAGCATGTTGAGCACGGCGCATCTCCCGGCGAGGCTCTCGGAGACACCCTGCATAAGGAGAAAGTTTTGAGAGCCGGTCAGGATGAAACGGCCGGGCTTGCGGTCTTCATCAATGATCGTCTTCAAGTGCCTGAAGAGTGACGGGGCGTATTGGACCTCGTCTATGATCAGAGGCTCCCCGGACCCGCGAAGGAACCCCTCACTGTTCTTTTCGGCCTGCGCCGCGACAGAGGGCAGATCGAGGGTTACGTACGCAGCCCCTGGAAAGACGGTGCGAACGAGGGCGGTCTTTCCCACCTGCCGCGGCCCCGTGACCACAACGGCAGGGAACTGCCGGGCCATCGTTTTCAAGGTGTTTTCGTATTCTCGTGAAATCCACATGCGGATATTTTGCAATGAGACTGCAAAAAAGTCAAACGAATATCCGAAAGACACACGGTCTTGCCATTCAAGCGGTTCAAGCGGTCTTCTGGCTGTGAGGTTGAGGGGTGGCGGGACGAGAGCTTTCGCCACCCCTCGTTTCAGGAGGTTAGTCTGCCTGCTTCCTGAGAAATGTCGGAATGTCGTAGCGGTCATCATCGATGTCGATGGTGTCGCTTTTCTGCCGGATCTCTTTGTAGTCGACCTTGTAGTCGATGGCCACCTTCTTCTTCATGAAGGACGGGACGTTTTCTTCGTCGAAGAGCTTGCCCCTCAGGAAGGGTTCCGTCTTGTCTTCATCGATGACGGCGCGTTCCTCGAAGCCCGTCGCGATGACGGTGATCCTCAGGGAATCCTGCATCGTCTCATCATAGACGAGACCCCAGATGATCTTCGCATCCTCGTGGGCCTGTTCCTGGATGAGGGTCGAGGCCTCGGAGACCTCCATCAGCGTCATGTCCGTGTTGCCCGTGACGTTGATAAGGACACCGCGCGCGCCGTGGATGGAGATGTCTTCGAGGAGCGGGCTCGATATGGCCTTCTGGGCGGCGTCGCGGGCCCTGTTCTCGCCGGCGGATTCGCCGATGCCCATGATCGCCATGCCCCGTTCGCTCATGATCGTCTTCACGTCGGCGAAGTCGACGACAACGTGGCCGGATCCGACGATGAGGTCGGAGATGCTCCTAACCGCGTTGAGCAGGACCTCGTCGGCCTTGAGGAACGCCTCCTTGATCGTCATGTGCTTGCCGCCGATGGAAAGGAGCCTCTGGTTGGGGATGGTGATCAGCGAGTCGACGCGTGACTTGAGCTGAGCCACGCCGCTCTCGGATTGGTTCGTCCTGTCCTTTCCCTCGAAGGCGAAGGGTTTTGTGGCGATGGCCACCGTGAGGGCCCCCACCTCCCTCGCTATCTCGGCGATGACCGGGGATGCGCCCGTTCCCGTCCCGCCGCCGAGGCCGCAGGTGATAAAGACCATGTGCGCGCCCTTGAGGTGGTCCTTGATCTTGTCCACATCCTCAAGGGCTGCCTTCTTGCCCACCTCGGGATTTGCCCCGGCGCCAAGACCCTCCGTCAGCTTCGTGCCGATCTGGATCTTGACAGGAGACTTGCAGGTGCTCAACGACTTGATGTCGGTGTTGACGGCGATGAACTCAACGCCCTGAACGCCTGCTTCCACCATGTTGTTGAGCGCGTTGCAGCCACCTCCTCCAACGCCGACCACGATGAGTTTTGCTGAAAATCCGTTGCTCTCGTCCATGTAGAACATTCCACTCACCTCGCACCTCCTAGAATATTTCTTTGAACCAATCCTTCATTCTCGTGAGCAGCTTCTGGTTGCTGAAGAGTCTCTTCATCGACCGTGTCGCGTCAAACCCACGTTTCTTTCCCCGTCCTTCCTTGAAGCCGAAAAGCAAAAGCCCCACCGCCGTTGCGTAAGCCGGGTTGTTGACAACGTCGATAAGGCCTCCCACGCCTATGGGGTCGCCCTTTCGTGCCGGAAGGTTGAATATGTTCTCCGCTATCTCCGGCAGGCCGTCGAGGTTCGAGCACCCGCCCGTCAGCACGACCCCGGAGGCGAGAAGCTTTTCGAGGCCCGACTTCTTGATCTCCTCGTAGATCAGCGAGGCCACCTCCTCGACCCTGGGCTCTATGATATCGGCCAGCGTCTTGCGCTGGAGCGTCCGGGGTTTTCGTCCGCCGACGCTCGGTACCTCGATGGTCTCGTTCTGACCGACGAGGCTCGCCATTGCGCAGCCGAATTTCTTCTTTATCTTCTCCGCGTCGTCGATGGGGGTTCTCAGGCCGATGGCGATATCGTTCGTTATGTTGTTCCCGCCGAAGGGCAGGACGGAGGTGTGCTTTATCGCGCCGTTTGCGTACACCGCGATGTCGCTCGTGCCGCCTCCGATGTCGACGACTGCGACGCCTATCTCCTTCTCCTCGGGTGTGAGGACCGCCTCGGCGGAGGCAAGCTGGCAGAGTATGACGTCGTCCACGTTGAGCCCCGCCAGCCGGCAGCACTTGATGATGTTCTGGGCGGACGATATGCTGCCCGTGACGATGTGGACCTTGACCTCGAGCCTCACCCCCGTTATTCCCACGGGGTCTCTGATCCCGTCCTGGTCGTCGACGATGAACTCCTGGGGGATGACGTGGATGAGCTCCCTGTCGGCCGGGATCGCCACGGCCTTCGCGGCGTCGATCGCCCTGTCTATGTCGTCGGGGCGTACCTCCCTGTCCTTCACGGCGACGACCCCGTTGGAGTTGAAGCTCTTGATGTGTGCCCCCCCGATGCCGGCGAGGCACGAGTCTATCTTGATGCCGGCCATGAGTTCCGCTTCCTCGACGGCCTTCTTGATGGAGTTCACGGTGCTGTCCATGTTGACCACGACTCCCTTGCGGAGACCCGTCGAGGGGTGGGAGCCGATTCCGATGATGTTCACCTGGTTCTCCGTCGCCTTTCCGACGACCACGCAGATCTTTGTCGTTCCAATGTCAAGCCCAACGAGGAGCTGTTCGTCATCCTTCACCCGAATCACCCCTTCCTTTCCTGGATTATTGCGCCCTTTTCAAAGCGCGCGTCGATGCATTTTATGACAAGCCCCCGCCTGCTTGCGTCCTTGAGGACCGCCAGGGCCCGTTTCAACCTCTTGTTGTGGTCCTCCTTGCCGAGGATGATCTCGACCCCGTCGTCGAGACCGAAGATGGTGAGGTCCCCGTCGCGGTAGGAGACCTCCGAGAGATGCTCTTTCTTCAGAATGCCCTCGGTGATGAAGCCGTTCGTCTCGTCGAAGACCTTCTTCACATCCGACTTTTCCCGGGCGCTTATGAGATAGAGCCCCTTGACGTCATCCTTCCCGAGGCCGCGGTAGGGCTCACCCTTTTCGTCGAGGACGTGGACGGTGCCGTCCGCCGCGACCCACAGGGCCGACGGCGTCTTCTCCTTCACGTCGATGACGATGGAGAAGGGGTAGACCCTCTTCACGCTCACTTCCCTTACGAAAGGATGGGATGTGAGGGCATCGCGGACCTTTGCCACATCCACCTTGAAGATGCTTTCTGTGAGGTGGGGAGCGATCTTCGTCATTGTTTCCTTGTCGCCGAGCTGGGAGAGGCCGTTCACCTTTATGTTCTGCAGGAAGAACAGCGGCTCCTCCCGGGAGAACAGGTAGGCGATGGAGAGCATCGAAAGGATGCACACCGGCCCGATGAAGAGTATGTAGAGAAATTTCCTCATGTCTTCAGCGATGCCCCTCCAAGTATCTCCTCGATGAGCTCATCGAACGAGCCTCCCTGACAGGCCCAGGCCTTGGGGACGAGGGAGGTCTCCGTCATGCCCGGGGACGTGTTTATGTCGATGACGAGGGGTAGTCCGTCCCTTATGAGCATGTCCGTCCGCACGCATCCTGAAAGGTCGAATCTCCGGCAGACATCCATGGCAATGGCCTCAGCCTTTTTCGCCAGTTTCCGCGGTATTTCCGCGGGGACGATGTATTCCGTCTTCCCTTTCGTGTACTTCGATTCGAAATCGTAAAAACCCGACAGCGGCCTTACCTCCACAACGGGAAGGACCTTTCCGTTGACGACGGCCACGGTGATCTCCTGTCCGGCCACAAACTCCTCCACGACGACCTTTCTGTCGTACTTCCGGGCGAGGGCGACGGCCGCGGGGAGGTCCTTTTTCCTGTGGACGATCGATATGCCGATCGTTGAGCCCTCGTTCGCGGGTTTGACGACGACGGGCGGCCTCAGCGTGATCTTCGCGCCCTCATCGGCTATGACGTACGCCGGTGTCGGGATCCCCGTCGCTTCGAGGATGAACTTCATGACGACCTTGTCCATTGCCGCCGACGAGCCGAGGACACCGGGCCCCGTGTAGGGTATTCCCATGATCTCGAGGAGGCCCTGGACCGTACCGTCCTCTCCCCATCTGCCGTGGAGAACGATGAATGCCGCCGCAATCTTCTCCTTCTTCAGTTTTTCGACAAGGCGGTCCTTCGCGTCGATCGCGACCGCGTCGTATCCCGACCTGGCAAGGCTCTGAAGGACGGCCGCGCCGCTTTTCAGGGATATCTCCCTCTCCGACGACCTTCCTCCCAGGAGGACACCTATCTTCCCATCCCTGAAACTATTCCTGGCCATTGAACCCCCAGAGCTCCACCTCTTCCTCCAGCCTGACCCCGAGCTTCGAGAAGACCTCTTCCTTTATCTTTTCGATGAGGGCCGCGATGTCCCGGGCCCGCGCGTGCCCCATGTTCACGATGAAGTTCGTGTGTTTCTCCGAGACGCAGGCATCGCCTATGCGATATCCCCTGAGACCCGCTTTTTCCACGAACCACCAGGCGGATCTGCCCTTGGCCGCCTTGAAGACGGACCCTGCGGAGGGATACTCCATCGGGTGGCGCTGCTTTCTCTCCCGGTACACGTAGTCCATCTCCCCTTCGAGCTCCTCCGCGTCGGCGGCCTTAAGACGGAATCTGCCGCTGATGACGCACTCTTCACGGCCGACCGGCGAGGTACGGTACCCGAAGTCCTCGAATTTGACCGCCTTCTCGATGATCTCGCCGCGCGCTGTCAGGACGTTCATACCGATGACGGTGTCCGATATGGACTGGTTGAAGCTCCCGGCGTTCATTTTTATAGCCCCGCCCACGCTTCCCGGTATCCAGTACAGCCTTTGCAGGCCTCCGAGGCCCCGCTTCGCACATTCCCTGATGAACCTCGCGAGGGGATACCCTCCACCCACCTCGGCGATGGCGCCGTCGCGGGTCTTCTCGAAGGTCAGGCGGGTGATCTTTGTTATCCGTATCAGGGCCGCCCGTATCCCCTCGTCGCTGACGATGATGTTCGTGCCGTTGCCCAGGAAGCGATACGGAGTGCCGACGTCGTTGAGGCGCCTCACCATCGCCGAGGCATCGGCCCTGTCAGCGGGGTAGAGGAGCCACTCGGCCGGCCCGCCGACCCGCATCGACGTGTACCGTCTCATAGGCACATTTGCCAGAACCGTCCCTTTTATTCCTTTCCACTCCATGCGCTCTTCAGTCTCTCATCGATCTTGTAGAGGTCGCCGGCGCCCAGTGTGACGACGACGTCCCCCGCTTTCGCGTTCTCCAGAATCTTCTCGATCACATCGTCCCTGGTAGGGGCGAAGATGACGTTCTTGTGCCCGCTCGCCCGTATCTTCTCGGCGAGACTCGCCCCGGTGATCCCCTCTATGGGGTCTTCCGAGGCGGCGTATATCTCGGTCACGATCAGGATGTCCGCCTCGTTGAAGGATGTGGCGAACTGGTCCATCAGGGCCCGGGTCCTCGTGTAGCGGTGCGGCTGAAAGGCCGCTATGATCCTGTCCTTCCACATCTTCCGCATCGCCGACAGGGTGGCCCTGATCTCCGTTGGATGGTGCCCGTAATCGTCTATGAGCTTCACGTCGCCGTCCCACTTTATCTCCAGCCTGCGATGGATGCCGGAGAAATTCCCGAGGGCCTCCTGTATCGTGCGGAAGGGTATGTCGAGCTCGATGGCCACGCCGCAGGCGGCCAGCGCGTTCACGACGTTGTGTATTCCCGGGAGCGTGAGGTGGATCTCTCCCAGGTCATATCCCCTGTATATGACCCTGAAGCGTGTCACGAATCCCTCGTAGGAGATATTGTCCGCCCTCAGATCCGCCTGTTTCGAGAGGCCGTAGGTCATGTAGCGGCGCTTGATAAGGGGTATGAGGCTCTGTATGTTCGCGTTGTCCATGCAGATGATATTGACGCCGTAGAAAGGGACCTTGTTGAGGAAGGTGAGGAAGGCCGCCTTGATCTCGTCGATGTCCTTGTAGAAATCGAGATGTTCTAGGTCTATGTTCGTGGTGACGGCAATGGTGGGGTACAGGAGCAGGAATGTGCCGTCGCTCTCGTCGGCCTCGGCGACGAGGAACTTGCTGTCCCCCAGTTTGGCATTGCTCCCCAGGCTGTTGAGCCTGCCGCCTATGACGCATGTCGGATCGAGTCCGGCATGGCCGAGGATGGAGGAGACGAGCGACGTCGTCGTCGTCTTCCCGTGGGCCCCGGCGACCGCCACGGAGTACTTCATCCGCATGAGTTCCGCGAGCATCTCCGCCCTCTGGATAACGGGGATGAAGAGCTCCCGGGCCTTCTTTACCTCCGGGTTGTCGGGCCTTACCGCCGAGGAGACCACGACGACGTCGGCGTCTATGATGTTTTCCTCGCTGTGACCCTGGAATATGATGGCTCCGAGGGATTCGAGACGCTCCGTTATGTCCGTCCGGCGAACGTCTGACCCGGTGACCTTGAAGCCGAGGTTTATGAGCACCTCCGCGATGCCGCTCATGCCGATGCCGCCGATGCCCACGAAGTGGACCCGTTCTATCTTATGAAAGACCATGTTCCATACCTCCGATGATACGCGATGCGGCATCGTGCACGAATATTCTTCCCAGGTTGCGGCCCATCTCTTCCATGAGGGACCTGTCCTTCATGAGCTTCCCGATGACCCCGAAAAGTCTCTCGCCCGTCGCCTCGTCATTTCCGATAAGGTGGCATCCCCCGGCCTCTTCCACATAGGCGGCGTTCTGCCACTGGTGATTGCCCGCCGAATAGGGGTAGGGGATGAGTATCGCCGCCTTCTGATAGAAGGCAAGCTCAAAGATGGTCGTGGCCCCGGCCCGGGCGATGACGACGTCGGAGAGGGCATAGTACCTTTCCATTTCCTTCGTGAAGGCGAAGACCTCGTGGGTGATGGAACTCTTCGCGTAGGCGCCGCGCACCCGGTCGAGATCATCCGCTCCCGTCTGGTGGTAGACGGCCACGCCCGGTATCCCCTCGAGGAAAGGCAGGAGGGAGAGGACGGCATCATTGATGCCCCGTGCGCCCCGGGAGCCGCCGAAGATGAATACGCCGAAAGAACCCGGCTCTTTAACGCCCTCGAGCTTCTTAAGGTTTTTCCGCAGGGGATTGCCGGTGTGAACGCTCCGCCCTGCCGGGAGGTATTTCTTCGTCTCCTCGAAGCTCACGAAGACTCTGCGGGTGATCTTCGAAAGGAGCTTGTTCGCGAGCCCGGGCTGAACGTTCTGTTCGTGGATGAAGCAGGGTATGGCAAGAAGCCTTCCCGCGGCTATGACGGGCACCGAGGTGAACCCGCCCATGCCGAGGATGGCGTCGGGCCGTTCTTCCTTCAGGATCTTGAGGCACATGAAGATACCCTTCACCATCCTCGCGATGGTGACCGCCTTGTGGATGGGGGAGCGGCCCAGGAACTGGTGTGCCTCGATGAAGCTCAGCCGGAAGCCGGCATCGGGGATGATCCTGCCTTCAAGGCCGTAAGGCGTGCCGATGAACAGGACTCTGTCATCACCCCCGCGCGCCATGAGCGCCTCGGCCACGGCTATCCCGGGAAAGATGTGTCCCCCTGTGCCGCCTGCGGATATGACGAGCTTCATGACTTCCCCCTTTCCGTCTTCAGCATCGTCCCCGCCAGGGGAGTGAGGATGGCGATGAAGAGGACCGGCTGATAGAGGAGTCCCGTGGAGAACCTGACCCCGGCCACGAAAAGGATGTCCATGGCAACGTAGAGAAAACCGAAAAAGGGAAGCATCGTGGAAAACGAGCTCTTCTTCATTACGAGGGCAAAACTCGTGACGAGAAGGGCGAAAGCCGACCCGAGGAGTATGTACCTGTTGATCTCGGCGAGCCCCGTGAGGCCGCTGCCGGTCAGGCCGGCGCCCTGACGGTATGCCATGAAGGCCGTGAAGCAGGCGTAGGCGGCGATGAAGGGGATGATCCGATATCTTCCGATGATGAAGAGGAAGAGGATGAGGGTCGCCGCGAAGGATATCATGAGGACGAGTTTACCCGTGATGTAAAGGTTGAATCCCGACGAGAAGAAGAGGATCGACAGGGCCGTGATCTCCTTGAACAGGTCCTGACCCTTCTCCTCCATGCCGGTGAGATAGAGTATGAAGGCATAGAAGGAGACGAAAACAACGGCCATCCTGGCAGCCTCGGGAATGGCGAGCCTGGGGTAGAAGAAGAAAAGGACGGTGACCATGAAGGATATGACGATGAGCGGGTATTTCATGGCCTCGATGGAACGCCGGGGAAGGCGAAAGATGGCGTAGCCCGCGGCCGCCCCGGCGACGACGATAAGGATCTTCGCCACGGTGTACTCCCGGAGGAAGCCGTACACGAGAAGGAGCGACAATATGGTTATGAGGACCTCTTTCACAGTGCCTCCACGATCCTCCTGAAGGTATTTCCCCTGTCCTTGTAGTCCCTGAACATATCGAAGCTGCTGCACATGGGAGACAGGATGACGGAGTCTCCCCGCCCGGCCTTCGCGAAGGCGAGGGAGACAGCCGCGGCCATGTCCTTTTCGAGGTACGTGGGGATGGCGTCGCCAAGCTCGGACGCAATCCTGTCCCGTGCCTCCCCTATGGCGATGAGGGCCTTTATCTTCCCGGCCTCTTCCCGGATGACCCGGTAGCTCCCGCCCTTGTCCTTTCCTCCCGCGATGAGGACAATGCCGCCTTCCATCCCCTCGAGGGCCCTCTTTGTCGCATCCACGTTGGTCGCCTTGGAGTCGTTATAGAAGGAGACGCCCCGGACGGCGCGGACAAACTCGACACGGTGGGACAGTCCCCTGAATGTCCGCAGGACCTCTTCGATGACCTGCCCGTTAACGCCGTGGACACGGGCCACAAGAAGGGCGGCAAGGATGTTCTCCGTGTTGTGGACGCCCGCGAGCGGCGACAGGTCCCTTGGCCACGAGATCTCCTCTCCGTCCATCCTGACGTAGAGCCTGCCGTTCTTCAGGAAGGCACCCTCGTCGAGCTCCTCCGTCACCGAGAAGGACAGGACCCGCGGGGTCCCCTTCATCACAACGTCGAGTCCTTTCCTGAGGACGGCAAAATCCCCGCTCTCCTGGTTGTCGAAGATGCGGTATTTTGCCTGCCTGTACTCGTCGTAGCTGCGGTAGCGGTCGAGGTGGTCCTCGGTGATGTTGAGGAGTACCGCCGTCGCCGGCCTGAAGGTCTCTGCGGTCTCGAGCTGGAAGCTGCTCACCTCGACGATGACGTGCGAGGTCTTGACGCCGTCGGCGACGTAGTTGATGAGGGGATTTCCGATATTGCCCCCCACAAAGACCCCGCCGAATGCCCGCGAGAAGATCTCTCCGATGAGTGTCGTCGTTGTCGTCTTGCCGTTGGTGCCGGTGATGGCTATGACAGGTTCGTTGATAAAGGACGCGGCGAGCTCCATCTCCCCGATGACGCGCACCCCGGCCTCGCGTGCACGCCTTAACACCGGCAGTTCGCTGTCGACGCCGGGGCTGAGGACGATAAGGGGATAGGAAGCGAAATCCTCGGCGCGATGGGGCCCGAAATGGCCGGTGAAGGCAATGCCTTCCAGATCCGCAAGGGGCCCGGCCAGTTCGGCCGCGTTCTTTTCGTCGGCGAGTCCGATCGTCTTCCCCTTCCGTGAAAGAAACCGTGCCGCGGCTATCCCCGAGGCACCGAGTCCGACGATCAATATGCGGTCAGGTATGTCCATCTTACCTCAGCTTCAGCGTGCTTAACGCCAAAAGTCCCAGGATCACCGAGATGATCCAGAAGCGTACCACTATCTTTTCCTCGTTCCACCCTTTAAGCTCGAAATGGTGGTGGATGGGCGCCATGCGGAAGACCCTCTTGCCCCTCAGTTTGAAGGAGTAGACCTGGATAATGACGGAGAGCGTCTCCAGGACGAAGATCCCGCCGGCGATGACGAGGAGGAATTCCTGCTTGATGATGACGGCTATCGTTGCGAGGGCCGCACCCAGGGAGAGCGAGCCCGTGTCTCCCATGAAAAGCTCCGCCGGGTGGGCGTTGTACCAGAGGAACCCGATGCCGGCACCGAGCATGGCCCCGCACAGGACCGTGAGTTCTCCCGCGCCCTTCACGTAGAATATCTGGAGGTACTGGGCGAATATCACGTTGCCCACGAGATAGGAGAAGAGCATGAACGTGGAGCAGACGGTGAGGACGGGGCCGATGGCCAGGCCGTCGAGACCGTCGGTAAGGTTCACGGCATTCGATGTCCCGGCGATGATGAAGATGCACAGGGCGATGTAGAAAACACCCAGGTCGGGCTGGATGTTCTTGAAGAAGGGAATGGTGAGCTGTGTGACGAACCCATACTTGAAAAAGATGAGCGCGCCGATGCAAAGGCCGAAGAGTATCTGCAAAGAGAGTTTTGTCCGTCCCGAGATGCCCTTCCCTTTTTCTCCTTTGAGTTTCTTCACGTCGTCCATGAAACCGATGGCACCGAAGGACACGAGCGAGAAGATGACGACCCATATGTAATAGTTGGTGAGGTCCGCCCAGAGGAGTGTCGGGATCATGGTGGCGATGAGTATGACGAAACCACCCATGGTCGGCGTCTCCTTTTTCGCCTCGTGACGGTCGGGCACGTCTTCACGCTTGCCGCTCTTGATCTTCCAGTCATGGAACTTCCTGATCACATAGGGGGTAAGGATAAAGCTGATGATGAGCGCCGTGAGTATTGACAGGACGGTCCTGAAGGTGATGTACCGGAACACGTTGAACGCGGAAACCTTCATATGCAGCTGATAGAGGAGATAATACAGCATTACCTGAACGCCTCCACGATCTCTTCCATCTTGAACGCCCGGGACCCTTTCACCAGGATGGTGTCGCCCGGGTTCACCCGGGATGTCACGTAGCCGATGAGGTCCTCCTTGTTGTCGAAGTGCGCCGCCGGCGTGCCGCCGAGTTCCGCCATGGTGTCCTTCGTCTCTTCGCCGAGAAGGACGGTGAGCCCGAGTCCGGCCTCCCTCAGGTATACCCCGAGCTCCCTGTGGTACAGGGCGCTCTTATCGCCGAGTTCCTTCATTCCCCCGAGAATGGCCACTCTCTTGCCCGTCGCGGGCAGGGCGGCAAGGGTAGCTATGGCCCACCTCATCGACGAGGGGTTCGCGTTGTATGTGTCGTCGATGATGACATAACCCTTCGGGCTCGTTGCGGGCTGGAACCTCTTGTCGTAGGAAAGGAATTCTTCGATCGCCTCCGCGATGAGACCGTTGTCGACCCCCATCGTCGACGCTACGGCTGCCGCCGCGAGGATGTTGTAGAGGTTGTGCCTGCCGAGCAGACGTGTCCTTGCACCTACCGTCCCCACCGGGGAGGTGATGACGACGTCGGAGCCTTCCCAGCCGAGGTCCTCACCGACGACAAGGCGAAAGTCGGCGTTGTTCTCGATGCCGAAGGTGACGGCCGTCCTTCCCGCTTCGTGCCGCCGTCCGGCTATTCCGGGATCGTCGATGTTGACGAATACCTTCCCGCTCTCCCGCGTATATCGGAAGAGGTCGAGTTTTTCCTCGAGGATGCCCTCGATTGATGTGAGTCCTTCGAGGTGGGAGGGGTTCACGTTCGTGATGAGGGAGACGTCGGGGTCGGTCGCCACGGCGAGCTTCTTTATCTCGCCGGGCATGTTTGTGCCCAGCTCCAGGATGCACACGTCGGGGTCCCCGTCAATGGAGAGGATGCTCATCGGCACACCGATAAGGTTGTTGAGGTTCTTTTCGTTGCAGTGGACGCTGTAGCGTTTCTTCATCATGGCGGCAAGTATCTCCTTCGTTGTCGTCTTGCCGTTGCTTCCCGTGATGGAGATGAAGGCGCCCGAAAGGGTGTCTCGCCTGAACCGGGCGAGATCGAGGAGGGCCTGGTTGGTGTCTTCCACGAGGATGATGGTCCCGCCGGCGTCCGCAAGAGACACGGGGCTGTCGGCGCGGCACAGTGTTCCTGCCCCCGACCTCTTGAGCGCCGCGTCGATGAAGGCGTGACCGTCATAGGACCTGCCCACAATAGGGACGAAGAGTTCCCCTTTCCCGATCGTCCGGGAATCCGTCGAGATGGCCGTGAACACCTCCTTTTCCTTCTTGAGGACCATTCCTCCTACCGCCTTCACGATATCTTCAAGTCGCCACATGGAGAGACTCCTCGATTACTTCACGGTCGCTGAAGTGAAGGGTGGTTCCGCCGATGATCTGGTAATCCTCATGTCCCTTGCCTGCGACAAGCACGACGTCGTCGGGTCTCGCCGACCCGATGCCTTCAAAGATGGCCTCGCGCCTGTCCGGGATGATCCTCGCCGCCTTGCCTTCGAGACCCCGTCTGATGTCCTCGATGATCGTGAGCGGGTCCTCGTTGCGCGGGTTGTCGGAGGTGACGATCACTTCGTCGGCGAGGCGCGCGGCGATGGCGCCCATGAGGGGCCTCTTCGCGGCATCCCTGTTGCCCCCGCAACCGAATACCACGATGAGCCTTCCTTTCTTGAGCCTGGCGAGCAGGATAAGGACGTTTTCGAGCGCGTCCGGGGTGTGGGCGTAATCGACAAAGATGGAGATTCCCCTGTCGTTCGCTATCCGTTCCAGTCTTCCCGGGACGCCGCTCAGCCGTTCGACCCCTTCTTTTATTGCCTGAGGGGATATACCTGTTGCGTGACCTGACAATGATGCGGCAAGAATGTTGGAGGCATTGAACATGCCGACTAAAGGTGAGACTATGGGGATCTTTCTCCCCGGTAGGGATAAGGTGAGTGTCAGGCCGTCGATGCTCTCGGAATAGCTCGACAGGCAGGCATCCGCGAAACCCCGCGTGCTGTAGGACAGCATCGTTACAGGTGAAGCCACGGCGAGGTCCCGTATGGAGGGGTCATCGATGTTCATTATGGCGTATCGTTTCTTCTTGCTGCTTCTTGCGAGGTGGTCTTCGAAGAGAAGCCTTTTTGAGGCCTTGTAGCTTTCGAAGTCCCCGTGATAGTCGAGATGGTCGTGGGTGAGGTTGGTGAATACGGCGACATCGAAGTCAATGCCCTCGATGCGCGACTGGTGGAGCGCGTGAGAGGAGACCTCCATGACCACATGGCTTGTCCCCGCGTCGAGCATGTCGCGAAGGAGCGCGTTTGTCTCGCTGGCGCCGGGGGTGGTGTTGGGCGCCGCAAGCGTTTTGCCGCCGTATCGGTAGGATATGGTGCCGATAACGCCGGGTCTCTTGCCCGCCGCATCGAGTATGGACTCCATCAGATAGGTCGTCGTCGTCTTGCCGTTCGTGCCCGTGATACCCGTAACATGCATCTTGCGGGAAGGGTGGCCGTAGAACTTCGAGGCGGCCTCGCCGAGGGCCCGAGGGACATCCTCGACGCGAATGATGCACGCGAAGGGATGATCGATGTCGCCATCGGTGACGACGGCGCGTGCTCCCCGCTTAAGGGCGTCATCCATGTACACGCTGCTCGCGGAGGTGACAAAGAAGAGGGAATCTGCGGAGACGTTTCGCGAGTCCTTCGTCACGCCCTTTATTTCAAGGGATGTGTCGCCGGTCACGACGGTTGTCTTCATGCCCCGTATGAGAGCGCTCAGTTTCACTTCTGGTATGTCCTCCCGTAGAGAATGCACCGGGTGTCCTTTTCGACCTTTTCCTTCGCCCTGGGGTATTGGTCGGTGACGATACCCGACCCGTAGACCAGTATCGCCTGTCTCTTTGTCGATATCCTGTCGAGAGCGGCCTTCATGGAAAGACCGGTCAGGTCCGGCATCGTCCAGGCGGCGCCGTCACGGTCGGTCTCAGCCCTTTTTTCCTCGCGGACCTTTCCTATGACGAACCCTCCGTTCTTGCGTGACACCTCGAGGCCTCCGCCGGCAAAGGGCAGGAGAGGATCGAAACCGGCGTCGACGTGCCTGTTATAGAGCGCCGCGAGGGTCTTTACATCCACGCTGTATCCGGTCCCCGCCAGAGTGTCGAAGGAAAGCGACCTGTCCGGCAGTTTCACCCCTTCCCTGACAAGGAAGGCCTCCATGTTCTTCTTTCCGATGATCCGGGACAGGGTCCTCAAGCCATCCCTGTCCCTGTCCTTCAGGATATCGAGAGGCTTCTTGAGATACACCTGGTGAGGGTCCCCGGTTCCCTTCACAACGACCATGCCGTCCTTCTCTATGATCCCTTCCCTGATCGAATGGGCGATGATGGGGATGGCGATGAGCAGCGACGGTTCGAAAGAAGGTTCGCTCCCGGCTATCACCGGCTCCTGCCGGAGCAGTTCCTTCTGCGGCCCGGGAGCGGCGACATTCAAGCTCCGGGGAGCCTTCTTCATCGATGTCTCGTATGTCCGTTTCATCGAAAACCTGTCCTGAACATTGAAAGCCAGCGCGGCGTATACGAGCCCGATCGATGCGCACACGAAAAAGGCCTTCCTGATCGCCTGCTTGTTCATTTCAACACGAGAACCTCTTCCTCTCTTGGGTTTGTAAGCCCCAGGCGTTCCCTTGCCTTTAGCGCGAGGAGCCTCGATTGCGTGACGCCCGCCATGTCTGATTTCAGTTTCTGTTGGGCCTGTCTCAGCTCACATTCCAGCGTGAGGGTCTCAATGAGGTCCTGCCGGGCCCGATTGTGAGCGCTGACAAGGAAGTAGCTGACAATGAGGACGAAGACCATGATGAGCCCCAGAAAAAGAAAGGGCCTCACACTCGAGAAGATCGCGTCTCCCGATGACTCGATGTATATCTTCCTTGGTCTGCTCATGGGACCCCCGTCAGTTTTTTTCTGCAACGCGAAGCTTGGCGCTGCGCGAGCGCGGGTTGCTTCTTGTCTCATCCATCCCCGGCCTGACGGCCTTCCGTGTCAGCACGGTCAGGGCGGGGTTGCCGCGGAAACGCTGTTTCACCATCCGGTCTTCCAGAGAATGGAATGTTATTATTCCTATCCGGCCTCCGCCGGAAAGGAGGTCCACGGCCGCGTCCATGCCCTCGGAGAGGCTTGCCAGCTCATCGTTGACGGCGATCCTGAGGGCCTGGAAGGTCTTCGTGGCCGGGTGTATCTTCCCCGTCTTCTTCTTGACGGAGGCAACGATAGCGGCAAGCTCGCGCGCGGTTCGGATAGCGCCCTTCCTGCGGCTGTCGAAGATGGCCTTCGCTATCCGGCGTGATTGCCATTCTTCCCCGTATTCATAGAGTATCCGGGCGATCTCATCCTGTCGGAAGGAGTTTATGATCTCATATGCCGTAAGGACATCCCTCACGTCCATTCTCATGTCGAGTTCCTCATCATCGTTGAAGCTGAAGCCCCGCCCCGCAGCCAGCTGATAGCTCGATATACCGAGATCGAAAAGGATGCCGTCTATGGACGCCACCCCGATCCCCCCCAGTATCTGCCTCAAGTCCCTGAAGTTTCCCCTCAGTAGTGTTACCCGGTCGCTATACCCTTTGAGGGTCGCTTCTGCCCGGTCGAGTGCTTCTATATCTCTATCAATACCGATGATATGTAATTGTCTGTGTTTCTCCAGCAAGCCGATGGAATGTCCCGCCCCGCCAACGGTGGCATCGACGAAGACCCTGCATCCGGTGCCGATCAGGTTTTCACATACTTCCCGGGAAAGAACAGCTATGTGTTCCTGGCCGATCAAAGACCGAGTTCCGACACGATATCAGCTATCTGATCGGGGTCGGCGGTGGCCAGTCTCACCAGTTCCTCCCATTTTTCTTTTGCCCAGACCTCTATCTTCTTTCCTACCCCGATGATGACGACGTTCTTCTGTATATGCGCGTCCGTCTTCAGCGCCTGGGGGATGAGAATCCTCCCCAGCTTGTCGATGGGGCATTCCGATGCCCCGGAGTAAAAGTAACGCAGGAATGCCCGCGCTTCCTTTCGGATAGGGCCCGCGGCGGAAACCTTGTCCTGGATGGCGAGCCACTCCTGGTAGGGATAGGCGACTATGCAGCCGTCCAGGTTGGTGAGAATGAGCCTGAGGTCGTAACTCTGCCCGAGAGCCTCCCGGAACTTGGCCGGGATGCTTACCCTGCTTTTGTCATCGATCGAGTATTCGTACCGTCCTGCGAACAATCTCCCACCTTTTTACACCTTTTACCACTTTAGTCATTTATACTTGTAACTCCATATCTTGTCAAGGTTTTTTTCCTCTATTTGCGCCGTTTCCCGCCTCTCTTTCGGACCCGGACAGGGGAGCGTCAGAAGAGGCGGGTCAGATGCTGACACAAATCTGTTGATAATTTGCCCGGCCTCAGGTAGTCTTTTACTCCATCGCGAATAATCGGAGTGTCAATGAAGGTACCAATTACCAGGGAAGGCTACGAAGCATTGAAGAAGGAGCATGAAAACATGCTCAGCGTAAAACGGCCTCAGATCTTGAAGGCCATAGAGGAAGCACGGGAGCATGGCGACCTCTCGGAGAACGCGGAATACGATGCCGCCAGGGAGGAATTCCAGTTTCTTCAGCAGAGGGTTGCCGAGATCGAAGAACAGCTGAGGAACTCCGAGATCGTCGATGTTAAGAAGGGCGATGGAGAGACCGTGGAGTTCGGCTGTACTGTGACCCTCGTCAATCTCGACACCGATGAAGAGTCCCTCTACAGGGTTGTCGGTCCCTACGAATCGGACATCAAGAAGAACACCATCTCGATCACCTCGCCGCTGGGCAGGGCCCTCATGGGCAAATGTGTCGGCGACGAAGTGAACTTCAACGCCCCCGGCGGCAAACGGACGTACGAAATAGTCAAAGTGGACTAAAAGACCGCTTGAACCGCTTGAACCGTTTAAACAGCTTGAGCGTTACAGAAAAGAAAAAGCCCTGCCTTTGCGTTTTCCGTTCAACAGCCTGTTGATAAAGTCATTCCTGGAGGCGGTTCACGCTCTTTCATTATCATTCCGGCGAAGGCCGGAATCCAGGAAAAACGATGGGTTAGACAACCCTCCAGATATAATGGCCATCGCCAGAGATGACGTAGAAAACGAGTTTATCAACAGCCTGTCAAGCGGTTCAAGCGGTCTTTTAGATTCCGAAGGTTACGCTCATTACTTCTTCGAGGCTTGTTATTCCCTTTTCGACCTTTTTCAGGCCCGATTCGTACAGGGTGGTCATGCCCAGTTTTCGCGCTGTTTCGCGCATGTTCTGGTAGGAGACGGCATGGGTGATGAGGGATTTGAGTTCTTCGGACGAGGACATGATCTCGGCGATCAATGTCCTTCCCCTGTACCCGGTGTTGTTGCAGGCGGGGCATCCTTTCGCACGGTAGATAGTATCGGCGTTCAGCTTCACGGAGCCCAGGTCCTTCGTGGTGGGCCTGTAGGCTTCCTTGCATTCGGGGCAGAGCTTCCTCACGAGCCTCTGGCCGACTACGGCCAGAACTGTCGGCGCGAGCAGGTAGGGTTCGACGCCGATATCGATGAGCCTCGTCAGCGCCGCCGGCGCGTCGTTGGTGTGGAGCGTGGAGAGCACGAGATGGCCCGTCAGCGCCGAGCGGACGCAGATCTCGGCCGTCTCGATGTCGCGGACCTCCCCGACGAGCATGATGTCGGGGTCCTGCCGCAGAAAGGCCCTCAGGGCCGACGCGAAGGTAAGCCCGATCTCTGGTTTGACCTGCACCTGGTTGATGCCTGCCAGCCGGTATTCGACGGGGTCTTCGACGGTGAGGATGTTCTTTTCCGACGACTTGATCTCCTGTAGGATGGCGTATAGTGTTGTCGATTTGCCGCTGCCCGTGGGGCCGGTGAGGAAGACGACCCCGTAGGGGCTGAAGATCGCCGACCTCAACTTGACGAGGTCCTCCTCTTCGAAGCCCATCTCGGAGAGTTCGAAGACGACCCCCGTCCTGTCGAGTATGCGCAGCACGACCTTTTCGCCATAGATGGTGGGTATCACGGAGACCCTGAGGTCGATGGTCCGATCCTTGAGCTTGACCATGAACGTCCCGTCCTGGGGAAGCCGCTTCTCCGCGATGTCGAGACCCGAGAGTATCTTTATCCGGGAGACGATGGGGAGGTGGAGGTGCTTCGGAGGCGGCGACATTTCATAGAGCTTGCCGTCGATGCGGTACCTCAGGGATATCTGGTTATCAAAGGGCTCGATGTGGATGTCTGAAGCCCGCTTGTCGATCGCCTGCCAGAGCATGAGGTCGACAAGCTTCACCACCGGGGCGGCCCTGGCGCGCTCGACGATGCTCTCTATGCCGATGGAATCGTCCCGGGAGTCGGGCGACCTGAGATCGAGGCTTTTTACGGTGTGGCCGTGCTGCTGGAGTTTCGGCGCGATCACCGTGGTGTCGTAGAATTCCTCTATGGCGCGCAGGATGTCCGATTTGGTAGCCACGACGGTGCTGACCTCGCAGCCGGTGATCTTCCTGAGCTCATCGACGAGCATCACGTCGAGAGGGTTGAACATGACGCAGGTAAAGACGCTGCCGTCGCGGGACAAGGGGAGGATGACGTTCCTCAGGGCGAACTGCTTGGGAATGAGCTTTCTGAGGTCCTTGTCGTCGGAGGGTCTCATGGAACCGTTCTGAGAGGACAGGAGGGGGACATCGAATTCCTGGGAGAGGGCGAAGGCGACATCGTCCTCCGCCATGAGCCCCCGGCTCACGAGCACCTCGCTGAGATACCCGCCGCGCGTCTTGAGGATTTCCAGGGCTGTTTCGAGCTCACCCTGAGGGATGAGCCTCTGGTCGGTCAGGAAAGCGGCCAGCCTCCCATCGGGAGAGTCCTTCTTCAACCCTGTCGTCATGCGTCTATTGTAAGAGAAAAGGAGAATAATGGCAAATCGAAAAAAGTCGCAGGTCGCACGTCTCAGGTCACAAGTCTAAAGGCAAATAACGCGTGCTCTTGTCAGCATGCTGGTGATCTCAGCGAGTCCTATGATCGCTGAAACCCTGGACCATCCTCACTGTTCTTGTTCTTGACCTGCGACCTGGAGCTTGAGACCGGGGACGCGTTTCACAGCCTCGGGCGGCTCGTCTCTTCGGTCTTTCTGAACTTTCCCTTGAAGTAGTCTATGATGCGGCCCGTGAAACCGGCCTTCGATGCGGTCCCGTCGAGGGAGGGGTCCTTTGGCGGATGAAGACTTACATCCTCGGCCACCCCCGATTCCTCCTTGATGAGCCTGTCTATCTTCTGCCAGTCCACCTTGTCCGCGACGCCGCGGGTTTCAAGGAGCTTTGAGAGGTGTCCCTTGATGGAACGGTGTTTCCTGTAAACGTCGGTGCGGACCTCGACGTACGTCCTGCCTTCCTGTGTTTGCGCGACCTTCACCGGTTCGTAGATGATCTCCCCCTGCATGTTCACCTCAACGAGGGGGAAGAGCTGCTCGATATGCTCCCTGAGCATACGTATGCATCCATGGCTCATGTACCTGTAGACGCTCCCCGGCCAGATGGTCTCATGGATGAGGACCGCCGGAAGGGACGTCTTGATCGCGTATTTCCCGAGCGGGTTTTTCGGGCCGGGGGGGACGGTTTCCTCGACGGGTTTGCCCTTCAGGGCGTACTCTATCTGTATCGATTCCGGTACATACCATGTCGGGTCCTTCCTCTTGCCCGTTATCCGGAACTTGCCTTCCGGTGTCTTCCAATCGCTGTACTCGTTCTGGAAGATCGCCCCGAGCCCGACGGGCAAGGCCATCAGTTGCCTGTCCTGAAAGAAATAGAGGGTTCTGTCGGGTATGTTGACGATGATGCCGTTGTCCATGAGACGGGGCACGATCTTGCGCGTGTTCAGTTTCAGGACGGTGCCTTCCACAAGGGGCTGTTTCTCATCGAGGCCGTTGTCCCGGGCGATGTTCTTCCAGAAGACGCCGTACCTGGCACCGAGGCGGTAAAGGTTGTCGCCTTTGCCCACGGTATGGGTCACATCGCCCCCGATGATCATGTCTGTCGCCATCGCCTGGCCGGCAATGGCAATGAGAAGACAGAAGGCGCAGCACATCGTTCTCATTGATGTTTTCATAGGTATAACAGGAGCTTATTCTATTATACCCCGGGGAAATTGACAACAGAAAAAGTGAGGGCGACAACACGGCGGTCTGTACATTTTCCTTGAAACGTCCCCGGGGTCATGCGTAAATTTAACCATGGCGCGCCCCGATGACGAAGTTCCTCCCCTCTCCTTCCACATGCTGGGGATCATCCACCGGGACAGGCGAAATGTGGAGCTCCTTGAAAGATGGATCGATGCGCTGACGCCCGGGGTTATCACGCTGGAGCTGTCTCCCTACGGTCTTGCCTTCCGGCAGGCGATGGGAGAGGTCTATAGAAAAAGGATCGACGACATAGTCCGCTCCCTGCGGAGCGAAGGATACCTCTTCCCGCCGGGTGATCTGGACGACCTTTACTCCTACGTGGATGTTCCCGCCGAGTTTGCGATTGCCGACGAGTATTGCAGGCGGAGCGGTGCGCGTCTGTATCCTGTCGATATAAACTTTTTTTCCCGGATGAGGCTTCAGGGAATAGATGAGCTCATAAGCCGGGAAAATATGGAGAAAAGCGCGGCATTCAGGGCTCCTGAGGGCCGGGGAACAGAGAGCGTCCTGGCGAGCCTCTATTTCCGCTCGGGAGTCACCGCTTTTTCATACACTGACGAGATGGCGCTGCGCGACGGGTATATGTGCCGCGGCATCGAGGTACTGGCGAGGCGTTTCAGCGGCAAGAGTTTCCTGCATATAGCCGGATGGCGGCATCTTATGGACCCCCTGGGCCTCTATGCCCGATTCCACCCCGTGAAGATATTCCCCTATGATTAAGCTCTTCGTTTTTGACCTGGGCAACGTGATTCTCCCCTTTGAACACCGGCAGATAGCCGTGAAACTGCACGAGGCGTCGCTCATCAGGGACCGCTGCACCCCCGAGGATATCTTCCGGTATCTCTTCGACCATGAAAAGGGCTTCGTAAATGCATACGAGGAGGGCCGCCTGTCTTCGAAGGACTTCTACGGGAAGATCAGGGAGAGATACAAGCTTGAGCTTGAGCCCGGGGAATTCAAGGATATCTGGAATGACATATTCGAGGAGGATCCGGCGGTCAGCGAGATCATTCTTTATCTCAAGGAGAGAGGGTACCCCATCGTCCTCTTAAGCAACACGAATGAGCTTCACTTCTCCTATATCATGGAAAGGTTTCCCATAATACACCATTTGGATGAATGGATACTATCCTTCGAGGTGGGGGCAAAGAAGCCCCAGGAAAAGATCTACAACATGGTATTCGAGACGCGGTCGCTGGAGCGGCACGAGGTGCTCTATATCGACGACATCCCCGAGTACATAACGGCCGCCAACGGCTACGGCATCCCCGGGATAGTCTTCAGGGAGGCTGCGGACATCTGGAAGGTGATACGAGAGAATTGTGTATAGAAGAGGGGTGATAGGTAATAGGTGATAGGGGCAGGGGGCTGGGGTGTATTTCCCTATAACCCATCACCTATAACTCATCACCTTGTTCCCCAGGAGACCCATGTTGCCTTTTCCCGACATAGACCCTGTCATTTTCAGAATCGGCCCCCTTGCCATGCGCTGGTACGGGCTTATGTATATCCTCGGGTTTCTGGCCGGGTACGGGCTCACTATCTACCAACTCCGGGGGGGCAGGAAGCCTCAGATCTCCCGGGATGCCGTGGACGACCTCTTCTTCTACCTTATTATAGGGCTTATCGTGGGTGCCCGCCTGGGGTACGCTGTCTTCTATAATCTCGGGTTCTATATCGAGAACCCCCTGGAGATATTCATGGTCTGGCATGGAGGCATGTCGTTTCACGGCGGTCTCGCCGGCGCGCTCATCGCCGGTGTCATTATAATAAAAAGGAAGAAGCTTCCCTTCCGTGCAACGGCGGATCTTGTCATTCCCGCGGCCCCCGTCGGGATTTGCCTGGGAAGGCTGGGAAACTTCATCAACGGCGAGCTCTTCGGTAAACCGACCGATGTGCCCTGGGCCATGGTCTTCCCCCAGGGCGGTCCCGTCCCCCGCCATCCCTCACAGCTTTACGAGGCCTTCTTCGAGGGACTTCTCCTTTTCGCCATTCTCTGGTTCTACAAGGACAGGAAGAAGCGAGAGGGTGACGTGTTCGCGGTGTTTCTCATTCTCTATGGGCTCTTCAGGACTTTCTGCGAGTTCTTCAGGCTTCCCGACGCCCAGCTCGGCTTCGTCTTCGGCTCTTTGAGCATGGGCCAGGTCTTGAGCCTCATCATGGTTCTCATCGGGATCGGACTGAAGTCTGTCCTTTTTCCCTGGCTGGAGCGACAAAAGAACGGTTAAAGACAGTTTCAGGTTATCAGAGTGTCTCCACGAGGTTCGTGTCGATGTCGTAGTAAAGGGGGATGACCGCTATCTTCCCCTCCTTTACCATTTCTTCCAGTATCGGCTTCGATGACGAGATGGTTGCTGCTACGAGTCTTGCATTCTCCCTGATGGCGTTGTCGACGAGGTCGCCGGGCTTGTCCTTGATCCGGTCGAGGGCGGGGGTGATGAGTTTTACGATGCTGCCGATGTGGCCCGGGACCTCGCCGCCCTTGGCGGTGGCCGTGACGGCGCCGCATTTGGAGTGGCCGAGGACGACGACGAGACGGGTGCCGAGATGGTCCACGGCGTACTCGATGCTGCCGAGAGCGGTGTCGTCGACGACGTTCCCGGCGAGCCTGATGATAAAGAGGTCACCGATCCCCTGGTCGAAGAGGATCTCGGGAGGGATACGTGAGTCGGAGCATCCTACTATGACGGCGAAGGGTTTCTGGCCTGTCTTGACTTCATCGCGGCGGGTCCGGTCCTGGTTAGGATGCGTCTGTTCCATGGCGGCGAAGCGCCTGTTGCCGTCAAGCAGTGTCTGCAGCGCCTCGTTGATAGCGGTATCGTTGGCCATGATAGTTCCCCCTGGTTTTTTGTAGAGTATCATAATAGATTTGCGCCTCTTCATCAAGCCAAAAGCCTCTATTCGCTGTGGACGGCCGGAAGGCCACAAGTATTGTGAAAAGATTAACAAAATTTTGTTGACATCACCACCCGGCACGTTTAAAATAGTCTGTTCAATAAGCTAAATACGGGTAGCTTAAGCTTAAATACGGGCAGCTTCATTTAAAATCAATAAGGAGGTTATGTATGGCAGACGCAACAGAAGACACCAGATTGTATCCACCCCCTAAGGAATTCGTTGATCAGGCTTACGTGAAGAGCCGTGACGAATACGAAAAGATGTGGAAACAGTCCATTCAGGATCCGGAAGCATTTTGGGGCGGCATAGCGAAAGAACTGACCTGGTTCAAGCCATGGCTGAAGGTCAACAGGGAAGAGTTCGCGAAGGGCGAAGTGGAATGGTTCATCGGCGGCAAGACCAACATCGCTTACAACTGCCTCGATGCCCAGGTCGAAAAGGGCAAGGGCGACAAGGTTGCCATCCTGTTCCAGGGCGAGCCGGAAGACGATGTCGTGAAACTTACCTACAAGGAAATGCTTTCCATGGTTTCCAAATTCGCCAACGTGCTCAAGAAGAAAGGCGTCCGCAAGGGCGACAGGATTGCCATCTACCTGCCCATGATCTGGCAGCTTCCCGTTGTCATGCTCGCCTGCGCAAGGATAGGCGCTGTCCATACGATCGTTTTCGGCGGCTTCTCCGCTGAGGCGCTCCGCGACAGGATCCTCGACGCCGGCGCAAAGATGCTCATCACGACGAACGGCTACTGGCGTTCGGGCAAGAACGTGAGCTCCAAGGCGAACGCGGACATCGCTTGCGACCTCTGCGCGGCCCAGGGCCACACGGTGGACAAGGTTGTCGTCGTTAAGAGACTCGACAACTTCGACGTTCCGATGAAAGACGGCAGGGACACCTGGTTTGAGGACGAAGTAGCAGCGGCAGACATCACCGATAACTGCCCCGCCGAGATGATGGATGCGGAAGACCCTCTGTTCATCCTCTATACCTCGGGTTCAACGGGCAAGCCGAAGGGTGTCCTTCACACCGTCGGCGGCTACATGGTCTACGCCTATTCAACATTCAAATATATCTTTGATTACAAAGATAAAGACGTTTTCTTCTGCACCGCCGACATCGGCTGGGTAACGGGCCACACCTACATCGTCTACGGCCCGATGTGCAATGGCGCGACCTCGATCGTTTTCGAGTCCGTCCCCACCTTCCCGAACCCCGACAGGTTCTGGCAAATCGTCGAGAAATTCAAGGTCAGCATCTTCTACACCGCCCCGACAGCCATCAGGGCCCTCATGAAAGAAGGCGAGAAGTGGCCGCAGGGCAGGAACCTCTCCTCTCTGAGACTCCTCGGTTCCGTCGGCGAGCCGATCAACCCCGAGGCGTGGCTCTGGTACCACAAGTACATCGGCGGAGAGAAGTGCCCCATCGCCGACACCTGGTGGCAGACAGAGACAGGCGGAATCCTCATCACCTCTCTTCCTGGCGCATGGCCGGGAAAACCGGGTTACGCAACACTTCCGTTCTTTGGTGTTGACGCCCGCGCGCTTCAGTCAAGGCCCGACCCGAGCAAACCCGCAGTTGACGCACCCATGAACGAGCAGGGCGAGCTCTGCATCGGCAGGTCATGGCCTGGCATGATGAGAGGCGTTTTCGGCGAACCCGAAAGATTCTTCAATACCTATTTTGTACAGCAGCCGGGTTTCTACTTCTCCGGCGACGGTGCATTGAAGGACGAGAACGGCTACTTCAGACTGATGGGCCGTATCGACGACGTCGTCAACGTATCCGGACACAGGATGGGAACCGCAGAGGTTGAGGCAGCCCTCAATTCATTCAACACGGCAGTTGCGGAATCCGCCGTTGTCGGCTTCCCGCACGAAGTCAAGGGCGAAGACCTCTATGCCTACATCATTCTGAAAACAGGCGTAGAGGGAACGGATGCTCTGAAGAAAGAGCTCGTTGCCCACGTCAGGAAAGAGATCGGCCCCATCGCATCACCGGGCAAGATCCAGTTCGTACCCGGTCTGCCGAAGACACGCTCCGGCAAGATCATGAGAAGGATCCTGAGAAAGGTCGCCTCCGGCGAGATCGATCAGCTCGGCGATACCACCACGCTGGCAGATCCGTCAGTTGTCGACGATATCGTAAAGGGCAGGCAGTAAGACCGGCCCGCCTTTTTGAAAGGCAACGCGAGGCCCCCGGGACATACCCGGGGGCTTCTTTTTATGAGGGCAGCCTATGGATGACACCCGTTACCGGCTGAGCACGACAGATTCATATCACCGCCAGGACCTCAAGGCCCTCGGCTGGGAGTTGACAGTCTGTAATTCCCTGTATCCCGCCGGCACCCCGATACGACGGGTCCTTCAGCGTGATGCCTCGTATGGAGAGCTGCTCTACGATCATCTCGATCGCTTCATTCCCCTCGGCAGGATCGGATCCGTTCTGGAGATCGGTGGTGGTTACGGCTATCTCATGAAGGACTTCCTCTCGAAGAATGGCAGCTTGCGTCCCTCAATGCTTGATATCTCACCGGCTCTCCTGGAGAAGCAGAAGGAGGCCCTGGCAGGATATGAAGTGTCCTATTTGCTTGAGGATGCCCTGGATGCAGACGTTGCTCTTCTTCAGCGCTCCGAGCTGGTCATCCTCAACGAGAATCTCGGGGATTTTCCGACGGCCGTGGATATAGACCGCCGCATCCTTGAAGGTGGCCCGGGACGGTTTGACCGGGTAACGGAAGAGATCCGCCGCTTCTTTGATACATACGACCTCGAAAGACCCGTCGGTCCCTTCAATCTCAACCTCGGGGCGATGGAGATCGTCGAGAGGCTTTGTTCCTCGGGGATACCCTACATCTTCATCGGTGAACACAGCTGCGAGGGAATGGCCCCTCCGGCGCTAAGACCTTTCCTAGCCATCTCCTCGAACGGCAACCCGCGCCGCATTCCCCTCAAGGGACACGATGAGTACACGATCAGATTCTCCCATCTCCAGCGGATAGCCGAATACCACGGCTACGGAACCGTTCGCGGCCCCTTCGCCGACTACATCGTTCCCAACATTACGGAAGGGCTCAAGGCTGTCCTCGCAACGAGAGGCCTCTACAGCGATTCGGAGGAGATGGTCTATCATTTCGTCGGTGATCTCTACGAGTATGAGTATCTGGTGATCGTCAGGGAAGGGGACAGGGGGAGTTGCGGGTGAGGGGTCCTATCCTCCTCCCATTCCGCCCCCGCGTTCGCAGACATTCCAGAAACCTTTGTGTTATCCGACATATACATACCTCCCCTGATTTGAATGGATGTGCCTTTATCCCCTGTTTCATAGGATTATCGTGAAAACCAGCACCATAGCTCACAAGTCTGACGGGCCTGTCCCCATCGGTTAAACTCGTGCCCCCGGGGACGCCCTGCAAAAAATATTTCGCTTTTTTCTCCCATGATGTCGGATAGTTAGAAATTTATGACGCAACAGGTCCACCACATTGCCCTTTTTTGTGGGTCTTTCGGACCTGTCCGCCTGCCCGAAGGGCGGGTCTTTTGTTGAAGGGAGCCTAAAAAAGTCTTGACAATAAAAGAGGTAATCGTTTAATATAGCACTGCTTTTTACGCCAGTTATGACCTATATCCCGTCATGATGAGGGATTATTTTTTTGGAGGTATTGATGCCTACTATTAACCAGTTAGTGAGGCTTGGGAGAGAAGCCGTCAAAAAGAAGAGCTCGTCTCCCGCCCTGACAAACTGCCCGCAGAAAAGGGGAGTTTGCGTCAGGGTCTATACGACGACACCGAAGAAACCCAACTCGGCTTTGAGGAAGGTCGCCCGTGTAAGGCTTACGAACAGCATCGAAGTGACGACGTATATCCCCGGCATCGGCCACAACCTGCAGGAGCACTCCGTTGTTCTCATCAGGGGCGGCAGGGTGAAAGACTTGCCGGGCGTTCGCTACCACATCATCCGCGGGTCTCTCGATGCCAGCGGTGTTGCGAACAGGAAGAAGAGCAGGTCCAAGTATGGGGCAAAGAAACCGAAACAATAAGGGAGCATAAGAAATGCCACGCAAAGGACACATATCGAAGCGCGAGAAGACGCCCGATCCCAAGTACAACGACATGATGGTTCAGAGGCTCATCAACTGTGTGATGCTCGACGGCAAGAAAAGCACGGCGTCGGGGATCGTATACGGTGCGATAAACCTCATTGAAGAGAGACTCAAAGAAGAAGGTCTCAAGGTTTTCCACAAGGCCCTCGACAACATCAAGCCGGAGATCGAGGTCAAGGCGAGACGTGTCGGTGGTGCCACCTACCAGGTGCCTGTGGAGGTGCGGCTCAACAGAAAACTCTCCCTCGGCATACGATGGCTTATCCGCTATTCCCGTGCACGTTCAGAGAAGACGATGATGGAGAGGCTTGCGGGCGAATTGATCGATGCTTTCAACAACAAGGGGAGCGCGGTCAAGAAGAGAGAGGACACCCACAAGATGGCCGAGGCCAACAAGGCATTCGCCCACTACAGGTGGTAACAGGTTTACAATGAACAAACAAGTCAGAAACGTGGGGATCATGGCGCATATCGACGCGGGCAAGACGACCGCGACGGAGCGGATCCTCTTCTATACCGGCGTCAACAACAGGATAGGGGAAGTTGACGACGGGGCGGCAACGATGGACTGGATGGAAGAAGAGAAGGAGCGGGGTATCACCATCACCGCCGCCGCGACCACCTGCTTCTGGCGCGACCATCGTGTCAATATCATTGACACCCCGGGTCATATCGATTTCACCATAGAGGTCGGCAGGTCGCTGCGCGTCCTCGACGGAGCGGTCGCTCTCTTTTCGGGTGTTGAAGGCGTGGAACCTCAGTCGGAGACCGTCTGGAGACAGGCGGACCGCTACGGTGTCCCCCGCATCGGCTTCATCAACAAAATGGACAGGCCGGGCTCGGACTTCGACAAGTGCACGGCCATGATGCGCGACATCCTCCGGGCAAACCCGCTTGCCCTTCAGATACCTCTCAAGAACGGCGACGAGTTTGTAGGCGTTATCGACATCATCGGAGAAAAGATGATGAGGTACGACAAGGACCGTCTGGGTCTTGACTGTGCCGATGAAGAGGTCCCCGGGGAATACAGGGACAGGGTCCGTTCCCTGAGGGAGGCCATGCTCGAAAGCCTCGCGGAGATTGACGACCAGATAATGGCGCGGTACCTCGAGGGCGGCGACATTGGCGTCGATATGATCAGGAGTGCCATCAGGAAGGGAACCCTCGAAGGTCGGATACTCCCTGTCCTGTGTGGCAGCGCCTTCAAGAACAAGGGCATTCAGCCCCTCCTTGACGCCATCGTTGACTACCTGCCGTCCCCGGACGATGTATCGCCCTACCAGTGCTGGACGGGCAATGGCGAGGAAATGAATCTCAAAGGAACCACTGACGAGTCCATGAGTGCGCTCGTCTTCAAGATCATGACCGACCCCTTCGTCGGCCACTTAAGCTATATCCGGGTCTATTCCGGAGAGATCAAGACGGGCGACACCATTATTAACACGTCCCGCGACAGATCGGAGCGCGTGGGGAGGATACTGAGACTCCACGCGAACAAACGCGAAGAGGTGAAGAAGGTCAGTGCCGGTGACATATGTGCCATCGTGGGGCTCAAGAACGCCGTGACGGGCGATACCCTGGCGTCCACCGGACACGATGTTGTCTTTGAGACCATCGAGATCCCTTCACCCGTGCTGTCCTGCGCGATCGCACCGAAGAAGAAGGACGACCTGAAGAAGATGTGGCTCGTATTCAACAAGTACACCGTTGAAGATCCGTCGCTGACTGTCAGGCTCGACGGCGAGACGGGTGAAGTGATCCTCTCGGGAATGGGCGAACTCCATCTCGAGATCATCATGGACAGGGCTAAAAGGGAGCACAACCTGGAAATGGTGACGTCGCCGCCCCAGGTCGCCTATCGCGAGACCATCACGAGGTCGGCGTCGGCGGTGGGAAAATACATCAAGCAGTCCGGTGGCCGCGGTCAGTACGGCCACGTGGTCATCAGTATCGCACCTCACGACGGATCGGATCTCGTCTTCGAGAACAAGATCATCGGCGGCGCCATACCGAGGGAATACATAGGCAGCGTCGAGACAGGCATCAGGGAAGCTCTCGAGAAGGGTGTCTATCTGGGCTACCCCGTCATCGACGTCAAGGTGGAATTGACGGATGGCTCCTTCCACGACGTCGATTCTTCCGAGCTGGCATTCAAGCTCGCCGGGTCCATAGCGGTGAAAGAGGCCGTATCGAAGGCAAACCCTGTCATTCTCGAACCCATCATGAAGGTCGATATCCATTGCCCCCCTGAGTCGATGGGTGCCGTGATCGGGGACGCGACATCGCGCAGGGGCAGGGTCCTTGAAGTGGATGAGCGCAACGGCTTCAAGCATGTTCTGGCGCACATCCCCCTTGATGAGATGTTCGGCTACACGACGCAGCTGAGGTCCCTGACACAGGGGCGCGGCTATTCCAGCATGGAGTTTTTCCACTATCATCCCGTACCATCCAACATATTAGAGAATTTAAAAAGGAAAGATAAATTCGCCACGGAGGTCCTCTATGGGTAAGAAAAAGTTTGAACGGACGAAACCACATGTGAACATAGGAACCATCGGACATATAGATCACGGGAAGACCACCCTCACGAGCGCCATCACGAGGTGTCTTTCCAATAAAGGTCAGGCCGACTGGATCCCCTTCGATCAGATCGACAAGGCACCCGAGGAGAAGGAGAGGGGCATCACCATCGCCACCGCCCACGTCGAGTACGAGACGGACAACCGCCACTACGCCCACGTGGACTGCCCGGGCCATGCCGACTACATCAAGAACATGATCACGGGAGCCGCCCAGATGGACGGCGCCATCCTCGTCGTGGGAGCCAACGACGGCCCCATGCCCCAGACCCGTGAGCACATACTGCTCGCCCGCCAGGTCGGCGTCCCCTGCATGGTCGTCTACCTCAACAAGACGGACATGGTCGACGACCCCGAGCTCATCGAGCTCGTCGAGATGGAGCTCCGCGAGCTCCTCACCCAGTACGAGTTCCCCGGCGACGACATCCCCATCATCAAGGGATCGGCCTTGAAGGCCCTGGAGCACGGCTGCGGCGACCCGAACTGCCCGGACTGCAAGAGCATCTACGAGCTCATGGCCGCCGTCGACTCCTACGTCCCCGAGCCGGCCCGTGACACCGACAAGCCCTTCCTCATGCCCGTGGAGGACGTCTTCACCATCTCCGGCCGCGGCACCGTCGTGACGGGCAGGATCGAGAGGGGCGTCATCAAGCCCGGCGACGAGGTGGAGATCATCGGCTTCCGTCCCACCCAGAAGACCGTCACCACCTCCGTGGAGATGTTCCGCAAGATCCTCGATTCCGGCATGGCCGGTGACAACGTGGGCCTCCTGCTTCGGGGCACCAAGAAGGACGAGGTGGAGCGCGGCCAGGTCATCGCGAAGCCCGCATCCATCACGCCCCATACGAAGTTCAAGGGCGAGGTCTACATCCTCACCAAGGAAGAGGGCGGGCGCCATACACCCTTCTTCTCCGGCTATCGCCCCCAGTTCTACCTGAGGACCACGGACGTGACGGGCGTGGCAAAGCTGCCCGACGGCGTGGAGATGGTCATGCCCGGCGACAACGTGACGCTCTCCGTTGAGCTCGTCACCCCCATCGCACTGGAAAAGGAACTCCGTTTCGCCATCCGCGAGGGCGGCAAGACAGTCGGTGCCGGAGTCGTCACCGAGATAATCGAATAAAGGGGAATTACAATGCGGCAGAGAATCAGGATATGCCTGAAAGCGTTTGATCACAGACTGCTCGACCAGTCCGTGAAAGAGATTGTCGATGCGGCGAAGAAGACAGGCGCCCAGGTGATCGGTCCCGTACCGCTACCGACAAGGATCCAGAAGTTCACAGTCTTGAGATCGCCGCACATCGATAAGAAGTCACGGGAACAGTTTGAGATCCGTACACATAAACGGTTGATGGACATCGTCGATCCCACACAGCAAACGGTTGATGCCCTTATGAAGCTCGAACTGGCGGCCGGTGTCGATGTGGAGATCAAATCCTAGGAGCAGGTTATGGCAGTCACAGACATACTGAACATAGAGGGTGCAAAGGTTGGGGAGATCGAGCTCAAGGACGAGATCTTCAACTGTGAGGTGAAAGAGCATCTTATCCACGACGTGGTCAAGATGCAGCTTGCCAGGCGCAGGAGAGGGACCGCCAAGACGAAAGGGCGCAGCGAGGTCTCCGGCGGTGGCCGCAAGCCCTACAAGCAGAAGGGGACCGGTCAGGCCCGGCGCGGTTCTTCCCGCTCTCCCGTGATGGTCGGCGGCGGCACCATATTCGGGCCACAGCCGCGGGATTACGGCTATTCGTTGCCGAGGAAGGTCAGGAGAAGCGCTTTGCGCTCGGCCCTCACGGTGAGGAACGCGGGATCGAACATGAAGGTCCTCGACAAGCTTGAACTGGAGAGTATCAGCACGAAGACCTTTTTCGGGATCGTCAGGACGCTGAGCCTGACGAAGCCGCTCTTTATCATCGACAAGAAGGACGAGACGGTGGAGAAATCGGCCAGGAACATTCCCTACGTCAAGGTGCTGAGGGTAGACGGACTGAACGTTTACGATATAATCCGCTACGAGCAGCTCATCCTGACGGTGGACGCGGTGAAGAAAGTGGAAGAGGTGCTGGCATCATGAACGAATACGATATCATCCTGCGGCCGATCATTACCGAGAAGAGCACGCTGGTGAAGGATACGGGAAACCAGTACGTCTTTGAGGTTGCGAGAAGCGCAAACAAAATAGAGATAAGAAAGGCCGTGGAGAAACTCTTCAAGGTCAAGGTGGTTGATGTCCATGTAGCGAACATGGAAGGCAAGAAGAAGAGGCTCGGACGGTTTCATGGCAAGCGGTCGGACTGGAAGAAGGCCATTGTGAAGTTGAGTCCCAAGGACAAAATCACGATTTTTGAGGGTGCGTAAACATGGGCGTGAAAGAGTATAAACCTACATCCGCTGGCAGGCGCTTCATGAGCGGGCTTACCTTCGATGAGATATCGAAGGACAAGCCGGAGAAATCCCTGCTGAAACCCATAAAGAAGACGGGCGGACGGAATCACAGCGGGAAGATAACGACGAGACATATCGGCGGCGGACATAAACGGCGCCTGCGCATAATCGACTTCAAGCGCAACAAGTTCGAGATCACGGGGAAGGTGGCTGGTATCGAATACGACCCCAACCGCTCGGCGAACATCGCACTTATCCATTATGTCGACGGTGAGAAGCGCTACATCCTGGCTCCGCTCGGCGTGAAGGCCGGAGATACGGTGATCGCCAGCATGAAGCCTGACACGGAGATCAAGGAAGGCAACGCCCTTCCCCTGAAATACATCCCCCTCGGCACCTTCGTGCACAACATCGAGATGAAGCCCGGCAAGGGCGGGCAGATGGCGAGAAGCGCGGGGAGCTACGCGCAGATCGTGGCGAAGGAAGGCGAGTACGGACACTTAAGGCTCCCCTCCGGCGGCGTACGGCTGGTCAACCTTTCCTGCATGGCGACGATCGGGCAGGTCGGCAACATCGATCACGAGAACATCACCATCGGCAAAGCGGGCAAGCCCCGGTGGCTCGGCACGAGGCCCACGGTTCGCGGCACTGCCATGAACCCTGTTGACCACCCTCTGGGCGGCGGCGAGGGCAGGTCCAAAGGCGGCAGGCATCCCTGCTCCCCCTGGGGCCAGCTGGCCAAGGGCAAGAAGACCCGGAAGAACAAACGGACAGACAAGTTTATCATTAAACTGAGAGGTTAGGAGGTTCCTGTGGCACGTTCCGTCAGAAAAGGGCCATTCTTAGAAGATAAGTTGGCGAAGAAGGTCGACGAGGCGAAGGAGACCAAGGGTTCGAAGGTGATCAAGACATGGTCGCGCCGTTCCACGATCACCCCCGATTTTGTGGGTCTGACCTTTGCGGTCCACAACGGCAGGAAGTTCATACCGGTTTTCGTAACCGAAGAAATGGTCGGCCACAAGCTCGGTGAGTTCTCACCGACACGGACCTTCCACAGCCATGCCGGCGACAGGAAATCGAAAGTGGCCAGGAAGAAGGATTGATACTATGGAAATCACGGCGAAGACTCGAATGATACGTATATCACCGCGGAAGGTGCGGATCGTCGCTGACCTGATCAGGAAGAAGAACGTCAACGAGGCTTCGGGGCTGTTGACATTTATGCCGCAGAAGGGTGCTTTTATATTGAAGAAGCTCCTCGACAGTGCGATAGCCAACGCCCGTCAGAAGAAATACGTCGACGTCGACAACCTGTACGTCAAGACCATCATGGTCGACGGCGGCCCGGTCCTGAAACGCTTCATGCCGAGGGCAATGGGGCGTGCAACGAAGATACGCAAGAGATTAAGCCATATAACGCTCATCCTGGATGAAGCATAGACTTGGAGGTTAAATGGGTCAGAAGACAAACCCTTTCGGTTTCAGGCTCGGGGTCATCAAGACTTGGGATTCCAAATGGTTCGCGGCACGGAATTACGCGAAGTTTCTCCATGAAGACCTGGTGATAAAGAAGTTTCTCAAGAAGAAACTGTACCAGGCCGGCATATCGAAGATAGAGATAGAACGTGCGGCCAACAAGGACAAACGGGCAAAGATAAACATCCATACGTCGAGGCCGGGCCTCGTGATAGGACGGAAGGGTGCCGAGGTCGAGAACCTGAAGCGCGAACTCCAGCGGATCACGGACAAGGAGGTCATCCTCAACATCACCGAGGTGAAGAGACCCGAGACGGATGCCCAGCTTGTTGCCGAGAACGTGGCGCTCCAGATCGAGCGCAGGGTTTCATTCAGACGGGCTATGAAAAAGAACGTCCAGCAGGCGCTTAAGTTCGGCGCCAAGGGCATCAAGGCCATGTGCGCCGGCCGGCTTGGCGGCGCGGAGATGGCGCGGACCGAATGGTATCGCGAAGGCAGGGTTCCCCTGCAGACCATTCGCGCCGATATCGATTACGGGTATGCTGTCGCGTCCACGAAATATGGCGTGATCGGCGTAAAGGTCTGGATATTCAAAGGAGAAGTATTTCAGGAGGCTCGGTAATGCTTGCACCAAAAAGGGTAAGATATAGAAAAGTGCAGAAGGGTACCCTCAAGGGCGTCGCTCAGAGGGGTAACGTGGTCAGCTTCGGCGACTTCGGACTCCAGGCCACGGAGGGCGGATGGATCACATCCCGTCAGATCGAAGCAGCCCGTATCGCCCTTACGAGATATGTCAAAAGGACAGGCAAGGTCTGGATCAGGGTGTTCCCCGACAAGCCGATAACCAAAAAACCTGCGGAAACAAGGATGGGCAAGGGCAAAGGGCCGAATGAAGGATGGGTTGCCGTTGTGAAACCCGGCAGGGTTCTCTACGAGATCACCGGCGTTCCCGAAGAAAAGGCGCGCGAGGCCCTGAGAATTGCCTCCTTCAAACTTCCGATCGGTACCAGGTTCATTGCACGAAGTGAGGAACAATGAAAGCGAAAGAGCTGAAGGAACTGACGAAAGAGGAGCTGGCAAAGAGGAAGAAGGATCTCAAGGAAGAACTCTTCAACCTGAGATTTCAGCATTCGACGGGACAACTTGAGAACACGGCACGGATGAATACGCTGAAGAAAGACGTCGCCAGGATAGAAACCGTCTTGAGCGAGAAGGAATAAAGGCTTAAAGAGGTTCCCATGGAAGCGAAACGCGAAATAGGCAAGCGAAAGATGGTCGGCAGGGTCATCAAGGACAAGATGGATAAAACGGTTGTCGTTGAGGTCGAGAAGTTCCTCAAGCACCCGAAGTATCACAAGTTCATCAAGAGGAAGCTGAGATACAAAGCACACGACGAGAATAATTCCAGCAAGACGGGCGACCGGGTGTTGATCGTCGAGACAAGGCCTCTGAGCAAGGATAAGCGCTGGCTCGTGAAAGAGGTTGTCAGACACGAGGAACTTTTCCTGGTCAGGAACGAGGTGGCACATGATTCAGGAGAGATCTAAGCTCGAAGTTGCCGACAATTCGGGTGCGAAGAAACTGGGGTGCATCAAGGTGCTCGGCGGGTCACGAAAACGGTATGGTACAGTGGGAGACATCATCGTGGCATCCGTGAAAGAGGTGATCCCCAACTCCAAGGTGAAAAAGGGCGAAGTCGTCAAGGCCGTGATCGTCAGGACGAAGAAGGAGATACGCAGGAACGACGGTTCCTACGTGAAGTTCGACGAGAATTCGGCGGTTATCATAAATCAGTATAACGAGCCGGTGGGAACGCGCATTTTCGGTCCCGTGGCGAGAGAGCTTCGGGCCAAGAGGTTCATGAAGATCGTGTCCCTGGCGCCGGAGGTTGTGTGAGGTCGATCATGGAAAAGGCGTGTCACGTAAAGAAGAATGACCTGGTAATGGTGACGACCGGAAAAGACAAGGGAAAGACAGGGAAGGTTCTCAGGATCAACTACAAGAAGAACCGGCTGATCGTCGAGAAGGTCAACATGGTGAAGAAGCATGTGAAGCCCAGCCAGAAGGCCAAGGGCGGCATCATGGAGATGGAGAGCTCCATCCATGTTTCGAACGTCATGATCTATTGCGAAAAATGCACGAAGCCCGTCCGGACGGGGAAGAAGGTCCTGGAGAACGGCAAGAAGGTGCGTTTTTGCAGGAAATGCGACGAGGTCATCGATAAGTAAGCGGGAGGCGGTCGTTGAATACATATAGGGAGTTCTACGAAAAGGAAGTGAAATCGGCCCTTATCAGGCGGTTTCAATATAAGAACGTCATGGAAGTGCCGAAGATCGTGAAGATCACCGTGAATATCGGCCTCGGCGAGGCCCTGCAGAACATCAAGGCCCTCGATGCCGCCTCGGGCGATATCAAGCTGATCACCGGGCAGAAGCCGGTCATCACGAAGGCGAAGAAATCGATCGCCTCCTTCAAGCTCCGCGAAGGGATGTCCGTGGGATGCATGGTAACGTTGCGCAGCACGAGAATGTACGAGTTCTACCGCAAGCTGGTGACCATCGTCCTGCCCAGGGTGCGAGACTTCAAGGGGGTCTCCCCGAAGTCATTCGACGGCAGGGGCAATTATACCCTGGGGTTGAAAGAGCAGATCATCTTCCCCGAGATCGAGTACGACAAGATCGACAAGATCAGGGGAATGAACATAACGATCACGACAACGGCGAAGACGGATGAAGAAGGCCATGAGCTTTTGAAACTCATGGGTATGCCTTTCAGGAGTTGACGGAGGAGTGCATGGCAAGGAAAGCAATGATTGAGAAGACGAAGAGGGCACCCAAGTTCAAGGTGCGCGTGCGTAACAGATGTGCCGTCTGCGGCAGGCCGAGAGCCTTTATCAGGAAATTCCAGATGTGCAGGGTCTGCTTTAGGTCCTATTCCCTGAGGGGCGAGGTCCCCGGCGTTCTAAAATCAAGCTGGTGAGGTGGTAATATGGGTATGGTTGATCCAATAGCAGACATGATGACGAGGATCCGCAACGCCATCACGGCCCGTCATGAAACGGTAGACATTCCGTATTCCAACATCAAGTTCTCCATTTCCAGGATCCTCAAGGAGGAGGGCTATGTAAGGAATTACAAGACCTTTGTCGATGAAGCCAGAAAGAAGTTCCTGAAGGTGTACATCAGCTATGACGAGAACTCGAAGAGCGTCATCACCGGCCTCAAGACGATCAGCAAGCCGGGCAGGCGCGTCTATGCAAAGGTTGCCGATATGCCCAGATTCCGTAACAGGACGGGTATTGTCGTCATCTCTACGTCGAAAGGTCTCATGACGGACAGGAACGCGATAAAGAACAAGGTTGGAGGAGAGCCCCTCCTCGTGGTGTGGTGAGAGGTGCAGGTATGTCGAGGATAGGGAAAAAGCCAATTACACTCCCGCAGGGGACAAAACTGGAACTTAAAGAAGGCGAGGTCTTTGTCACAGGGCCCAAGGGCTCCCTCAACAGGCCGTTTCTGAAGGGTTTGACGCTCAGCATGGACGGGAGTACCGTGACGGTGTCCCGCACGAGTGAGGAAAAGACGATCAGGGGTTATCACGGCCTCATGAGGACACTTATCGCCAACATGGTGGAGGGCGTTTCGAAGGGATTCGAAAAGAAGCTCGAGATCATCGGCATCGGCTACAGGGCGGAATTCCAGGCCGAGAGTTTCACCTTTTACCTCGGTTATTCACATCCCATCGTCTTTACTCTCCCCGAAGGCATCACCGGCGGTCTTGAAAAGCAGACGCAGGTCTCCATCCAGGGGATCGACAAGGAGCTGGTGGGGCAGGTTGCCGCAAAGATACGCGCCTTGAGAAAACCCGATGCATACAAGAACAAAGGCATCAAGTACGCCGATGAAGTCCTGAGAAAGAAAGCAGGCAAAAGCGGGAAATAAGGAGTAGCGGTATGGCCAGAAAGGATAAAGTCGAAGCCCGGCAGAGGCGGAAACGCAGAATACGTAAGAAGATTCAGGGCACCGAGCAGAAACCGAGACTCACGGTGTTCAAGAGCATCAGGCAGATATATGCCCAGCTCGTGGATGACACCCGGCATCGGGTCCTCACGGGGACCTCGACCCTCAACAAGGAAGTACAGGGCGGATTGAAGAGCGGTGGCAACAGCGACGCCGCGAAGAAGGTGGGCGAAGCGATCGGCAGGAAGGCCCTGGAACTCGGCATCACCGAGGTGGTTTTCGACCGCAACGGCTTCAAGTACCACGGAAGGGTCAAGGCGCTCGCCGACGGGGCGCGTGAAGCCGGGCTAAAATTCTAACGGGAGGTTGTGTTGGTTGAGAGAAAGCGAATAGACGCAGGCGATCTCGAGTTACAGGACAGGCTTGTCTACATCAACCGTGTCGCGAAGGTTGTCAAGGGTGGCCGCAGGTTTTCTTTCAGTGCCATCGTTGTCGTCGGCGACGGTAATGGAAAGGTCGGCTTCGGACTGGGCAAGGCCAATGAAGTGCCTGACGCAATACGAAAAGCCGTTGAAAGGGCAAAGAAAAGCCTTGTACAGGTCCCCGTTGAAAAGGGGACAATCCCCCATGAGATCATGGCGAAGTTCGGAACAAGCCAGGTGTATATGAAGCCGGCACGGGAAGGCACAGGCGTTATCGCCGGTCGCGCCGTGCGGGCCGTCGTCGAGGTGGCGGGGATCACCAACATCCTTACGAAGTGTTATGGTTCAAGGAACTACCATAACGTGGTGAAGGCAACGATCAGGGGCCTCTCCCAGTTGAAATCGCCCGAGGTGGCGCTGAAACAGAGGGGCAAATTGAAAGTCGAGGAGGGGTAGGATGAGCCACCTCAAGATAAAATGGACGAAGAGTTTCATCGGGTGCCCGGAGGATCAGAGGGCGACGGTGAGGAGCCTCGGATTCAAGAGGCTCTACCAGGAAAAGACGGTCAAGAACACCCCGGAGATACGGGGCATGGTCAAGAAGGTGATCCATCTCGTTACAGTACTGGAGGATGCTCGGTGAAACTATCAGATCTTAAACCAGTCCCGGGATCAAAGAAGAGCCGCAAGCGTGTCGGCCGGGGGACCGGATCGGGGCTCGGAACGACGGCGGGCTACGGCAACAAGGGCCAGCGCTCGACGAGCGGAGGCACGAAGGGGAAGAGCTTCGAGGGCGGCCAGTTGCCGCTGACGAGAAGGATCCCCAAGAGAGGCTTCAAGAACCCCTTTCGCAAGGAATACTCCATCATCAATATCGGTGACCTTGAGGTGTTCAAGGGCATGGAAAAGGTCGGTGTTGAGGATATCCTGAAATCGGGCTTCATCAAGAAGGTGAAGGACGGGATCAAGCTTCTCGCCGTGGGAGACATAGATTTCCCCATAAAGATATCGGTTCACAAGGCATCACAGAAGGCCATCGAAAAGATACAGGCCAAGGGTGGTGAGGTGGAGGTTCTCGTCTAATGGGAGGTTTCCAGAATATTGGAAAGATCCCCGAGCTGAAGCGCAGGATCATATGGACCCTCGGATTGCTTGCGGTCTACCGCGTCGGCATCCACATACCCACGCCGGGTATTGACGGTAACGTCCTCGCGGGCATTTTTGAGCAGGCCAAGGGAACCCTGCTCGGGTTTTTCGACATGTTCGCCGGCGGCGGACTGGAGAGGCTCTCCATCTTTGCCCTGGGGATCATGCCCTATATTTCGGCGTCGATCATTCTTCAACTCCTGACGGTCGTCATACCCACACTCGAGAAGCTCTCGAAGGAAGGCGAGGCAGGACGGAGGAAGATAACCCAGTACACACGATACGGGACGGTTGCCATAAGCATCATTCAGGGCCTCTTCATCGCCATCGGCCTTGAACAGATGCGCGGCGCCGGTGGTGAACCCGTTGTGTTCAACCCCGGATGGAGTTTCAGGCTGATGACGATGATCACGCTCACGGGCGGCACGTCCTTCATCATGTGGCTCGGGGAACAGATCACCGAGAAGGGCATAGGCAACGGGATCTCGCTGATCATCTTCGCGGGTATCGTGGCGCGGATGCCGAACGCCATCGCCGGGACGTGGAGCCTCGTCGATACCGGCGAGCTCAACTGGTTCGTAGTGCTTGTCCTTATCGCGATGATGCTCGGTGTTATCGCCTTTATAATATTCATGGAGACGTCGCAGCGCAGGATTCCCGTGCAGTACGCAAAAAGGGTCGTTGGACGGAAGATGATGGGTGGTCAGTCGACCCACCTGCCGCTGAAGGTCAACACGGCAGGTGTTATCCCGCCTATCTTCGCGTCATCCATTATCATGTTTCCCGCAACGATCTCGAACTTCATCGCGCACCCCTATGCGAAGAAGGTGGCGGAGCTTTTCACGCCGGGGTCGGCGCTCCATGAGATCTTTTACGTGGGCTTCATCATCTTCTTCTGCTATTTCTACACCGCCATCGTTTTCAACCCCGATAATGTGGCGGACAACATGAAGAAGTACGGGGGATACATACCCGGGATCAGGCCGGGCAAGAGGACATCGGAGTACATCGACAGGGTGCTCACCAGGGTGACATTCATCGGGGCGATATATATCTCCTTCGTATGCGTGCTGCCGACACTGTTGGTGAAGGAGTTCAACGTACCCTTCTACTTCGGCGGCACGGCGCTTCTCATTGTCGTCGGCGTCGCTCTGGACACCATTCAGCAGATAGAGTCCCATCTTATCCTGAGGCACTATGACGGACTGGTGAAGAAGTCGCAGAGGATCAAGGGACGACGATAGCAGGATCAAGGGAGGAATGCCGGCGGGAACGCCTTGAGCCAAAGGAATGGTCTTTCTGAAAACAAAAGAGGAGATTGAGAAAATGCGAGTCGCCAGTGGAAAGGCGATGGAAATGCTCCTCTATCTGAAGGATTTTGTGAAGGCGGGCGTGAAGACGATAGACCTCGAGAAGGCCTGCGAGGAGAAGATCAGGGAGGCGGGAAGCATGAAAGCCGCTTTCAAGGGGTACAACGGGTTCCCTTATTGCCTCTGTGTGTCCGTGAACGATGAGGTCGTACACGGTATGCCCTCTGAACGACATTTGAAAGAGAATGACATCGTGAGTATCGATTTTGGGCTTCTTTATGAAGGATATTACGGAGACGTGGCAATGACCTATGCCGTCGGAGGAATCTCAAGGGCCGCAAGGAAGCTTCTCGAGGTGACGGAAATGGCCCTCTACCGTGGCATAGACGAGGCCCGTGAGGGGAACAGGCTCTATGATATCTCCCACGCCATACAGGAGTGTGTCGAGGGAGAGAGATTCTCGGTCGTACGAGAGTTTGTCGGCCACGGAATAGGACGGAGCCTTCATGAAGAACCGCAGGTGCCCAATTACGGGACGAAGGGGACGGGCCTCAGGCTCAAGGCTGGAATGGTCTTTGCCATAGAACCGATGGTGAACATGGGAAAGAGTGAAGTGTATATCAAGGAGAACGGTTGGACCGCGGCCACGAAGGATGGAAGCCTGTCAGCTCATTTTGAACACACCGTGGCCGTGACCGGCAACGGTCCCGTCATATTGAGCCGGGCCTAGAGAGGTAAAATGCCAAAAGGCGAAGGTATAGAGATAGAAGGAACGGTCGTAGAGCCCCTGCCCAACGCGATGTTCAGGGTTGAGCTCCCCAACGGCCACAGGGTTCTGGCCCACGTATCGGGTAAGATGCGGATGCACTACATAAAGATACTCAGGGGAGACAAGGTCGTCGTCGAGTTGTCGCCATACGACCTAACGCGGGGCAGGATCATTTATCGCGTCAAGTAGGAGGAAAGCATGAAGGTAAAGCCTTCGGTGAAGAAGAGATGTGACAAATGCAAGATCATCAAGCGAAAGGGTGTTGTCAGGATCATCTGCGAAAACCCCAAGCATAAACAGAAACAGGGTTAAGGAGGCAAAAGGTGGCACGAATTGCTGGCGTCGACATACCCAGGGACAAGAGGATCGAAGTGGCCCTGACCTACATTTACGGCATCGGGAGAACGCTATCCAGCAAGATCCTGAAGCAGGCCGGGATCGATCCGAACAAGAGGACCAACACTCTCCTCGACGAAGAGATCGCGAAGATAAGAGATATCCTGGAAAATGAATACAAGGTCGAAGGTGATCTGAGAAAAGAAGTGAGCATGAACATAAAAAGGCTCATGGACATCGGATGCTACCGCGGCCTGAGACATAGACGGAGCCTTCCCGTGCATGGACAGAGGACGAGGACGAACTCCCGGACCCGCAAAGGCCCGCGGAAGACTTCGATGAAACGAAAATAACGACGAGGTGGTGCGTACATGGCTAAGGTCAGAAGAAGCGGAAAGAAAAAGGTAAAAAAGAATATCCCCGTCGGTGGAGCACATATACAGTCGAGCTTCAACAATACGATCATCACGATCACCGATCCGCAGGGCAACGTTGTATCGTGGTCAAGCGGAGGGGTTGTGGGTTTCAAGGGATCGCGCAAGAGCACTCCCTTTGCCGCGCAGCTAGCCGCGGAGAACGCCGCGAAGAAGGCCATGGAACATGGACTGAGGACGGTGGACGTCTATGTGAAGGGCCCTGGAGCGGGACGTGAGGCGGCCTTGAGGGCGCTACAGAGCGCGGGGCTGAAGATCCATCTCATCCGCGACGTTACGCCTATCCCCCATAACGGTTGCAGACCGCCGAAACGCAGAAGGGTTTAAAGGAGGCACGAATTGTCACGATATGTTGGACCATCATGCAAGTTATGCCGGCGAGAAGGCATAAAGCTTTTCCTAAAGGGAGAAAGGTGCTACACGGAGAAGTGTGCAATTGAAAAGAGGAATTACCCCCCGGGACAGCACGTGGACACGAAGGGTAAGGTCATGGAGTACGGCATGCGTCTGAGGGAAAAGCAGCGCGCGCGCCGGATATACGGGCTCAGCGAGAAGCAGTTCCGACGGTTCTTCGTCATGGCCGAGCGCAAAGAAGGCATCACGGGCACCAACTTCCTGGTCTTTCTCGAAAGAAGGATCGACAACATGGTGTTTCGGCTGGGCTTTGCGACGTCCCGCGCCGAGGCGCGCCAGCTTGTATCCCACAAGCACATTGCCGTCAATGGCAGGACGGTGAACTCCTCGTCCTACCTTGTGAGGGTGGGCGATGTCATAGAGGTCAGGCACAAGAACCTGCCCGCCGTAGTGAACGCGCTGGAATCGGTCGTTCGGAGGGGTGTGCCCTCGTGGATAGACCTTGACAAGGACAATATGAAGGGCACCATCAGGCTCTTTCCGACACGCGACGATATTTCATTGCCGATCAAGGAGCAGTTGATCGTAGAGTACTATTCAAGGTAGTTATTACCCCAAGGAGGGTACATGCCTATGTTTGAAAAAAACTGGCAGGAGCTTATCAGGCCAACCAAGATCGAGATAGAGAAGAAGGAGAGCACATATGTGAAATTCTCCACGGAACCCTTTGAGAGAGGGTACGGCGTCACGATCGGCAACTCTCTCCGCAGGGTGCTTCTGTCTTCGATCATGGGTGCCGCCATAACGTCGGTCTGGATAGATTCCGTTGACCACGAGTTCTCGACGGTACGGGGTGTCAAGGAAGACATTACGGAGATGATCCTGAACCTGAAGAAGGTCGTCGTCAGGATGACCGACGACAAGCCTGCTCTTTTGAAGATCGATGTTAAAGGGAAGAGGGAAGTGAAAGCGGGAGACATTACCCATGACGGCGGGGTGGAGGTCGTGAACCCCGACCTGCATATAGCCACACTATCAAGTGATGCCAGGCTGTACATGGAGATGAAGGCAAGGCTTGGCCGCGGTTATCAGCCTTCGGAACAGAATGTCGATGACGCCGACCCTATCGGCACCATTCCCATAGACGCCATCTTCTCTCCCATCAGAAAGGTGAGCTACAATGTTACCCAGGCCAGGGTGGGACGGCGGACGGACTACGACAAGCTGTCCATGGAGATCTGGACCGACGGCAGCGTCGATCCCCTCGATGCCCTCTCTTTCGCGGCGAAGATCATCAAGGAGCAGATGCGCATCTTCATCAACTTTGACGAGATCGAAGAGGCGGAGGCGGGTGAGGAAAGGGGCCAGGAGAAGCCCGATTTCAACGAAAACCTGTATCGCAGCGTTGACGAGCTTGAACTCTCCGTGAGGAGCGCGAACTGCCTGAAGAACGCGGATATCAAGTACATAGGGGAGCTGGTCCAGAAGACGGAGCAGGAGATCCTCATGACAAAGAACTTCGGAAGGAAATCGTTGAACGAGATCAAGGAGATTCTTTCTTGCATGGGGCTTCGGCTTGGTTTAAAATTAGACAGCTTCCCGGCACGGGAAGAACTGGACAAAATGGTTCTCAAGAAAAAAGATCACATGTAGGGGTTGATAATGAGGCATCAGAACAGAGTGAAAAAGATGAATCGAACCAAGAGCCACCGGCGGGCGTTGTTCATGAACCTCGCCAATGCCCTGTTCGACCATGAAAGCATAAAGACCACGAACCCGAAGGCGATGGAGCTCAGGAAGGTGGCGGACAGGCTCATCACCCTGGCGAAGAGAAAAGACCTTCACTCGCTCAGGCTTGCGTTTGCCTTCCTGAGGGACAAGAAGGTTGTCAGAAAGCTCTTCAGTGATATCGGGGACCGCTACGCGGCCATAAACGGCGGATACACCCGTGTCGTCAAGATCGGTCTCAGGAAAGGCGATGCCGCACCGATGGCCATCATAGAGCTGACACAGAAGAAGGAACCGGAGAAGGAAAAAGAGAAGGGCAAAGCGAAAGAGAAGAAAGAGGCGAAGCCCGTCAAGGAGAAGAAGGAAAAGGCGCCGGCGAAGAAGAAGGCGACGCCGAAGAAAGAGACGGGTGCCGCCGAAGAGGCGAAACCCAAGAGAACAAGGAAGCCGAAAGCGGAAAAGAAGGCGGAAGAGGCTCCGGAAGGAACGGAAAACGCCTGAAAAGATATTGGGAGATCGTTCAACGGCAGGACAACGGACTCTGACTCCGTGAATCAAGGTTCAAATCCTTGTCTCCCAGCCAAATTGAGAGGGGCTGACCGATCGGTCAGCCCCTTTTTCTGTCTTCCGGGGCTCATTCTCCCCCGTCTTTCATGATGACATTTTCATGCAGCGATGACGGTGAGGCAAGCTTTCATCGCTTCAGTCTTGCCTTCTCAAAGACACGCTCCATCTTTTTGACCACTTCCGGGGACTCAAGCTCCGTTACCCCGAAGAAGAGATAGGAGAAATTGTCCGCCAGTATTTCCTCGGGATGAATGATGTAATCCGTGTTCCTTCCCACCTGCTCGAAGAAATCGCTCATCTCCGATTCGTCATAGAGCTCGGGCTTGGCCCCCTTGAGAGGCGTCGGTTTTCGGCCCGGGCCGTTGTCCCTGGCGACCCCGAGAAAGGCGAGCTGAAGATAGTCGAAGATATGCTCACTGTGGGCCCTGTCGTACCTTTCGACCCGGGAGTAAAGGATCGGCAGAACAAAAAGCCTTTGCTCGCCGACTTTCACGGAGATACAGTGTTCATTCACCGGTGAGTCGGGGTTTGTGATCCTGCGGTCCTTCAATGTCTTCGGGAATTCGAAAGGCGGACATTTCCTGAACCCTATCGTTTCATAGAGTTCATCGCGCAGCCGGGGGTCGAGGCGTATTATGATGTGAAAGAGTTCATGGGACAGGAGCTTGCAGAGGGTGACCCTGTCAGTCCCAACCATTGCCCGGGGGATCACGATGGCCCCGCCGCGCGTGTATGCCGCGCCTCCCTCTTCGTGGCCGGTGGTTTTCACGAGGTAGATCTTCTCGGGCAGGAAAGAGGCAAAGTCTTTCAATCTCGATTCCATCACGGCGAGAACGGGGCCAAGGAGTTCCCTGTCACCCTCCTCCCATGACAGGACATTGCTCGAGATGAAGTCGAGGAATGTCTCCTGCGTGATATCCTTGCCCGTCTTCATGCGGCAGGATCTGTCGAAGGGACTCATCTCCGTGATGTAGGTGTCTCTGGCAGTCAGTATCTCCCGTCCCTGCTCAAGGGTGGCAAAGACGAAGTGAGGTTTGTCGGCGCCGTGAGCGCACGTGCAGAATACAGACGCCATGGTGAGTGCAGCAAGTAATATCTTCCAGGGATTTGTCATAAGCGCGTTTCCTTCTCTTGAGAGTTCACGACATGGGGTGGGAAAGGAGGGCCGGATCCCGGTGCCATGTCATGTGACAAACAGGTTCTTGGTGGCGAAGCTGGGATCGCTTGTCAGGTTGACTCCAATACGGCGCAGGCCGGCCTCATCGCCGGGGCTCGGTATGTGTGTCATGTGTACTTCGCAGTTGCGGAGCTCCTTGAGTTTTTCCAGGGCGAGCTGGGCCGCCGGGTTGGTCATGGTGCTCACGGACAGGACGATAAGGGCCTCCTCGAGGTCCAGACTGACGGAGCCTTCATTCAGTATGCGTGTCTTCAGATTCCGCACCGATTCGGTGACATATTCGGGCAACAGTGCCAGCTGCTCGGGGATTCCCGCCAGGTGTTTGATGGCATGGATGACGAGACTGGTAGCCGCGTGCATCAAAGGGGAGTTGTTTCCTGTTATGATGGTCCCGTCTTTGAGCTCAATGGACGCCCCGCAGAATATTCCCTCGTTTCCCTTGTTCGCGGCCTGCGCATCGACGGCGGCCTGCCGGGCCGGTGTGACGACCCGGCGGTGTTCGGGATCGAGTTTGAACTCCTTCATGAAAAGCTCGGCTTTCTGAACGGTCTCCTTATCGGCAAACCCCATGGCATATTCACAGCGATAGCGGAAGAACCTGCGGACGATCTCCTGTTTCGACGCTTCCCTGACAATCTCGTCATCGATAATCGCAAAACCTACCCTGTTTACGCCCATATCCGTTGGTGACCTGTAGAACGATCCATCTCCAGTTATCTTTTCCGTGATCCTGTATAGTACGGGAAAAACCTCAACATCGCGGTTGTAATTGACAGACGTTCTGCCGTATGCCTCCATGTGAAAAGGGTCGATGAGGTTGAAGTCTCTGATGTCTGCGGTGGCTGCTTCGTAGACGACGTTGACGGGATGCTTGAGGGGCAGATTCCAGACGGGAAAGGTCTCGAACTTGGCGTATCCCGACCGTATGCCCCGTTTATGATCATGGTATAGCTGGGAGAGGCATGTTGCCAGCTTCCCGCTTCCCGGTCCCGGACCGGTGACTATCACAAGAGGTCTGTCGGATTCCACATATTCATTGGCTCCGTAACCTTCGTCGCTGACTATCGTGTCCACATCGGTGGGATAACCCCTCGTGAAGCGGTGCGTGTACACCCTGATTCCCCTTCGTTCAAGCTTATTCTTGAAATGGACCGCGGCCGGCTGGTCGTCAAAGCGGGTGATGATGACGCCGAGGACGTTTATGCCCCAGTGGCGGAGCTCGTCGATGAGCTTCAAGGCATCGGCATCGTAGGTGATGCCGAAGTCCGCCCGTATTTTCTTTCGCTCTATATCGCCCGCGTATATGCACAGAAGGAGGTCCGCCTTGTCCTTGAGCTCCGCAAGGAGGCGTATCTTGACGTTAGGATCATAGCCCGGCAGGACCCTGGCCGCGTGGTAGTCGTAAAGGAGCTTTCCGCCAAACTCGAGATACAGCTTGTTGTCGAACCTTCCAACGCGTTCCAGGATCTCCCGTGTTTGCTCTTGAAGGTATTTCTCATTGTCAAAACCCTGCTGGAGGTTCATTCCTGTCCTTTCTGCTCTTTGTGTGGCGGACTGCAGTTGTATCGCGCTTTTTTCGTTCTTATCTTCCGGCAGGCTCAGCAGCGATCTTGGCCCATGAGTCGCGCAGGGAGACGATCCGGTTGAAGACGGGTTTCTCCGGAAGTGAGTCCTTCGTATCGACACAAAAATAGCCGATCCTTTCGAACTGATACCTTTTCTCCTCTACAACTCCCGCCAGACTCGGCTCGACATATGCCGGGACAACATCCAGAGATTCCGGATTGAGAAGGCTCGCGAAGTCACCTTCGGAACCGCTGGGGTCGGGGACCCTGAAAAGTCTGTCGTAGAGACGGATTGTCGCCGGTATGGCGTGCGCCGCGGAAACCCAGTGGATAACGCCCTCCACCTTGCGTCCGTCGGCCGGGGGTGCGCTCTTCGTCCCGGGATCGTAGGTGCAATGAAGCTCGCTGACCACTCCCGTCACCTCGTCCTTGACCATGGAGGCGAATCTGATGACGTAGGAGTTCCTCAGGCGCACCTCGCGCCCGGGACCGAGACGCTTGTATTTCTTCGGGGGATTCTCCATGAAATCATCCCGTTCGATGTAGAGGACCCGGGAAAAGGGCACCTTTCTTGTACCCATTTCAGGTTTCTGAGGGTGATTGGCGCATTCCATCTCCTCCACCTGTTCTTCGGGATAGTTGTCGATGATCACCTTGAGGGGCTTGAGGACGGCCATGGCGCGCGGTGCGCGCTCGTTCAGGTCCTCGCGGACGCAGTGTTCCAGGAGAGCGATATCGACAAGATTATCATTTTTGGCGACACCTATTCGGGCACAGAACTCCCGTATAGCTTCCGGGGTGTATCCCCGTCGTCTCATCCCGGCGACGGTAGGCATGCGAGGGTCATCCCAGCCGTTGACCATACGGTTTTCAACGAGTTCGATGAGCCTTCGCTTGCTGAGCACGGTGTAGGTGAGGTTCAGGCGCGCGAACTCTATCTGCCGGGGTTTGGGGCCTTCTATGAGTTCATCCACGAACCAGTCGTACAGGGGCCGGTTATTCTCAAACTCCAGGGTGCATATGGAATGAGTGATCTTCTCGATTGAATCCGAAAGGCAGTGGGCGAAGTCGTACATGGGGTAAATGACCCAGTCGTCACCGGCCCGATAGTGGCCGGAGCGCTTGATCCGGTAGATGACGGGGTCACGCATGGTGACATTGGGCGATGCCATGTCGATCTTCGCCCGCAGCACACGGCTGCCGTCCTCGAAATCCCCGGCCTTCATCCGGGCAAACAGGTTCAGGTTCTCCTCAACGGACCTGTCACGGTACGGGCTGTTCTTCCCCGGCTCCGTCAACGTCCCACGGTAGGCCCTTATCTCGTCGGCATTGAGGTCGCAGACGTATGCCTTTCCTCTCCTGATAAGAATAACGGCGAACTGGTAGAGCGCTTCAAAGTAATCGGAGGCGAAGAAGAGTCGATTCTCCCAATCGAAGCCGAGCCAGCGGATGTCATTCTGGATGGATTCGACGAATTCCAGCGACTCGCCGGCGGGATCCGTGTCGTCCATGCGAAGGTTGCACGTCCCCTTGTACTGGGCGGCGATCCCGAAGTTCAGGCATACGGATTTCGCGTGTCCTATGTGGAGATAGCCGTTCGGCTCCGGCGGAAAACGGGTGGCGACAGCCGCATGCTTGCCTGCCTTGAGGTCGTCGTCGATGATCTCTCTGATAAAATCGCTTTGTGGGGAAACATCTTGTTCTGTCATAATAGGTCTTCCTCGGGTTGCGTGGTTCGTGTATTGGGCTTCCGGCGCTGTCCGCGCCCAACCCGCGTGAACGGCAACCGACCATTTATTACCATAAACAACCCTTTTTTTCAATGTGTTATAGCGTAGACAGCCCTGCGTCGGCCAGGGCCCCATCCGTTAACAAAGGTCTCGTGATATGCTTTGTACAGGATAGACCCTTTCAAGGCGGTCACCACTCCGAAAACCCTCTGGGGGATCGTCTAACGGCAGGACGCAAGGCTCTGGACCTTGCTATCGAGGTTCGAATCCTTGTCCCCCAGCCAAACAAAACCGCTGCAATCGCTTGAACAGCTTGAGCCGCTTGAGGGTTGAAAACCCCCGGACTTTTTGTCGGAAGAATGTGTCTTGCACTCTCAAGCCATTCAAGCGATTCAAGCCATTCAAGCCGTTTCTCGGTTGTCTTGATTTCCCCTGCCGATCTGTTTTATTCTTCCCGTTATGAAGCTGCTTGTCCTTGGGACCGGGACGGCCATTCCCCGTATCGAGAGGGGGTCGTCGGCATATCTTGTGACGGCGGGCGGCGTGAAGGTCCTTGTGGACGTAGGTCCGGCCGTTGTGAGACGGCTCCTGGAGCGAGGGCATGAGGTCGATGACGTGGATATCGTAATCCTCACCCACTTCCACGTGGACCATACGGCGGATCTTTCCACGTTCTTCTTTGCCTGCAATTACGGGAGGGTCCCCCGCCGGAGGCCCCTTACGGTCATTGGCGGGAAGGGGCTTGCGCGCTTCTACCGGGGACTCAGCGCAGTCTATCCCTGGATCGCGCCGAAGACCTATGATCTGACCATGCTGAGGCTGGTCAATGGTTCCCGGAAGATCGCTGGGCTCACCATCACGACGGTCCCAGTGAACCACAACCCGGAAAGCATTGCCGTGAGGCTCGACGAGAAGGGCTCCGTTACGTTCTCCGGCGACACTGACGTCTCTGTCAACCTCGTCAGGCTGGCCGCCGGAACGGATACCCTCGTGGCGGAGTGTGCCTTTCCCGAGCGAAAGGTGAAGGGGCACCTCAACCTTGCCGCCCTTGACAGGATCGTTCAACGAGCGCAGCCGAAGCGTGTCATCCTTACCCACCTTTACCCCGACTGGGACGACTGGGCCGGCGTTCTCCACGCACCGTACCTCCTGGGGGAGGACGGAATGGAGATGAAAGTCTGAAGGCAGTTCAAGGTTCAAGAGTTCAAGAAAAGAGAAGCCGATGTAAAGCGCTTTTCTCTTCTTTCCGTGGAAAAATGTGCTTGTATCGTATACAATCAGGAAAATGGCAAAACTCAAGAGGGAAAGGCAAGGGAGATATACCTTTGTTTACCGTGGGGAGCCGGTGGATATGGGCGAGCTTGCCGCCGGGATCGTACAGCCCGCGAGGAGGTTCCCCGGGGGGCGGGGCGCGCCGGGGGTCTTCGAGCTCGGGGGCAGGACGATTGTTTGCAGGCAATACCTCCACGGCGGATGGCTCCGGGGGGTAACGGGTGGCAACTTCCTCGGCGAGGAAAGGGCGCTCAGGGAACTTGAGGTCACGGCCTACCTGGAAGAGAAGGGATTTCCCGTGGTCAGCCCCGTTGGATACGTGGCAGAGAGTCAAACATCCTCCCGGAGGCTCTACTTCCTCTCCCTCTTCCTGCCCGATGCCCACGACCTCATGACGCACTTTGCCTCCGCAGGCACGAGGGAGCGCCTGCGAATGGCGAAGAGGCTCGCCGCGGCACTCTTTGAGATGGGACGACTGGGGGTCTACCATCCCGACCTGCATCTCAGGAACGTCCTCGTGACCTCAAGCGGGGGGCTTTTCCTCCTCGACTTCGACAAGGCATACCGCAAAGAGGTGGCATCAACCGATTACGAACGGATGTTCTGGCGCCTCGACAGATTTGTCAGGAAATACGCCTCTCTCTTCGGCCGCCCCATAGACGAAAGGGAACGCCTCATCTTCCTGCGCACATACGAACGCCTCTCCGGCGACAGGATCATGGAGAGGATGGCCCAAAAACGCGACAAAATGGAACGCACCTCAAAACTCGGCTGGACCATAGACAGTTTGATCTATAGAAAAAAGAAGACCTGAATAGCCAGCGCCAGATCCTGCCGACACGCGGCAGCGTCCGTCGGCGGTACCCCGTTCAAGCGATTCAAGCGGCTCAAGCCGGTCTTTTCCTCCCCCACCGCTGGTGGACCCAGAACCATTCGTCGGGGTACCGGCGGATGATGTCTTCGAGGAAGGCGTTGATCTTGCGGGTATTCTTAGCGATGAGATCCTCGATGTCGCCGTCGCGCTCCATGACGAGAGGCTCGCCGCACATGATAGTGTAGCGAAGGAACCCCTTGCGCACGGGGTAGCAGGGAACGACCTGACAGCCTGTCTTCATTGCGATCATGGCCGTGCCTTTCGACGTGGGTACCTTATGGCCGAAGAAATCAACGAAGACGCCGCGGGAGCGTTTCTCGCGCTGGTCGCCGAGAATGGCGATGATGGCGTTCTTCCTGAGAAGGCGCATGACCTCCTTGGCCGTGTTGGCGTTGACGATGATGGTGAGCCCTGTCGATTCCCGGAGGCGATTGAGAAAGGCATTGAGGCGCACATGTTTCTTGAGCGGCCGGGCGAGGGCGACGACGGGCTGGTTGAGGAGCTTCGATGTTATCCCCATGATCTCCCAGTTGCCGAAGTGAAAGGTGAGCGCGATGACGCCGCGGCCTGCTCCGAGGGTCTTGTCGACGATGTCCTTCGGCTCGAGGGAAAACCTCTCGGGGATCTCGCGGGGAGGGAGGAAGGGAACGAGAAGAAGCTCTATCATGTTGGTGCCGAGCTTCTGAAAACAGGAGAGGGCAATATCCCTCACCTTATCCGGTGATGAATCAGGGAAGGCCCTGCGTATGTTGGAAATGGCGATTTTCCTGCGTCTTCCGAGGAGGATAAAGCCCATCCTCCCGAACCATCTGCCGGTACCCTGGCGGGCGCTTTCGGGCAGGGCCATGAGGGCGCACCGCAGTGCCTTGATAAAGGCGATGATTACGATATCCGCGATCACACCAACCTATGTCGGATCGTCAGGTCCGATCGGCAGGGCTTCCTCAATGAGCATCACGGGTATGCCGTCCCGGATGGGATAAAGCAGACGGCAGGAAGCACATGTGAGGCCGTCCCCGGATGCCGTCAGGACAAGATCGCCTTTGCATTTGGGACAACAGAGTATATCGAGTAGATCCTGGCTGATGGTCATTCTCTTCCTTCCTTATGCATCAATCCGTGGTATCGCCGCTGTTCTTCTTCATGGCCGGCTCAAGAATGTCGCCCAGTGTCGAGAAGGCGCCCGTGCTCTCCTCGCGTGTCTCTGTGCTTACCCGGTTCTCTCTCCTGCGGAGCACCCTGGTACTGAGTGCTATCCTCTTGTCCTTTTCATCGATATTGAGGATCGCCGCCTGTATGGTGTCATCGAGGCTGAAGATCTCAGAGGGTTGCTTCCCCTGGAGTTCGTCCATCTCGGAGACATGGATGAGGCCTTCGATTCCCTCCTCTATCTCGACGAAGACGCCGAAATCGGTAATGCTCGTTATGTGGCCCTCCAGGACGTCACCCGTTGAATAGCGGCTGGCCACCCCCTTCCAGGGGTCTTCCTTCAGACGTTTGATGCTTAAGGAAAACTTTTTCTGGGTCTTGTCGATGTTGAGGACGAAGGCGTCTATGGTAGTTCCCTTCTTGAACTGTTCCTGGAAGGTCTTCTTCCTCCGTGACCAGGAGAGCTCAGACATGTGGACAAGACCGTCGATGCCATTTCCTATGCCGACGAACATGCCGAATTCGGTGAAGTTTTTGACCTTGCCTTTTACGATGGAGCCGGTAGGGTAGTTTGCTTCAAGCTCGTCCCACGGATCGGGGGCCAGCTGTTTGAGGCCCAGGGAGATGCGTTTCTTTTCGAGATCGATCTTGAGGACGACAAGCTCCAGATTATCACCCTTGTTGACGAGCTTTGCGGGGTTCTTGAACTTTTTGTCCCAGCTCATCTCGCTGACGTGGAGCAGTCCCTCCAGCCCCTGCTCGAGTTCCACAAAGGCGCCGTATTCGACAATTCCCACGACCTTACCCTTTACCCTGGTTCCGACGGGGTACTTTTCGTCGATCTTCAGCCAAGGGTCGGTTTTGAGCTGTTTCATGCCTATGGAGACACGTCCTTTCTCGGTGTCGATGGCTATGATCTTGACCTTTACCTCGTCTCCGATCCGCAGGTATTCCTTGGGGTGGGTGATCTTGCCCCATGTGACATCGTTTATGTGGAGAAAACCGTCTACTCCTCCCAGGTCAACAAAGGCCCCGTAGTCGGTGATGTTCCGAACGAAGCCGTACATGATCTGTCCGTCCTTGACGTTCTTCCAGAATTCCTGCCTCTTCTTGTCCCTTTCTTCTTCGAGGAGCACCCGTCTCGAGATGATGATGCTGCCCTTTCGCCGATTGGACTTGATGACCTTGAACTTCAGGTTCCTTCCCACAAAGGATGAGGGATTCTTGACGGGTTTGATGTCAACCTGCGAGAGCGGGAGGAAGGCGTTGATGCCCATATCGACGATGAACCCGCCCTTGACCTCATTCAGAATATGACCATCCAGTGGCGTCCCGTCTTCGAGGGATTTGTCGATCTTCTCCCAGGTCTTGATCTCGTCGACCCTCCTCTTCGAGAGTCTCAGGAGACCTGACTCCTTCTCCCTGCCGACGATCATCACCTCCACTTCGTCATCGACGCTGACAGGCTGGGCCTCACCTTCTTTCGGAGGGAATTCCTGGAGGGAGACTATGCCCTCGGACTTCAAACCCACATCAACAATGACCGAATCGCCGGTGACATTGATCACCCTGCCTGTCAGGACATTACCTTCCTGCAGGCTTTTCATCGACGTTTCGTACAGGGCCTGCATGTCCTCCTGCGAGTTCTCTTTCGGTGCCCCGGTATCTGTCTCCACCATGTTCCTGTGCCCCCTAAAAGTTTTTTACGCGCCCCTCAACAATATCTATGATAAGGTCGGGAGTCGATGCGCCTCCCGTCAAGCCCACGCGGGATACGTCCTTAAACCATTCCGGACGAAGATCGTCAACAGTCTCGATATGATGGGTGTTTTGTTGTACCTTGTGAACGACCTTGTAGAGTTTTGTGCAGTTGGAGCTGTTCTTCCCCCCCACCACCAACATCATATCGACTTTGCCCGATAACTCTATGGCCTCATTCTGTCGTATCTGGGTGCTTTCGCAAATTGTATTGTAGATCCTCAGCTCCTCCACGCCTGCGATGAGATCCTTGACGATACCGACGAAGGTGCCTTTATCGAGGGTGGTTTGGCTTACAACTCCCACCTTCCTGGCGGTCAATGTTGTTGGTTCCTGTAGTACAATACCATCGTTATCCAAATAACTCAAGACACTTTTGACCTCGGGATGGTTCCTGTCGCCCACGATCACGACCTGGTAGCCGCTTCTCTCGAGGTACTTCGCGTGCTTTCGCACGCGCTTCACGAAGGGGCACGTCGTGTCGATGATCCTGAGGCCAGTCGTGCGTGCGTACTCCTCTTCATCCTTGCGTATGCCATGGGTCCTGAAGACGATGGTGCCGTCCGTGACCTCGCGGACGTCATCGACAGGAGTAACGCCCTTTTCCTTCAAGAGTTCCACCATCTGCGGGTTGTGGATGATGGGTCCCAGTGTGAAGACCTTTCCGCCAGTCTCATCGGCGGCCTTGAGGACCATCTTGATGGCGCGCTTGACACCGAAGCAGAAGCCTATGTTCTTCGTCTTGACCACGTTCATTCTATGGGTGATCCTCCTCCTCAATGTGCTCGAGGACCATGCTGAGGACTCCCTCAACGTCCTTCCCCGATGTGTCGAGGACGATCGCGCCCGGGGGAACGACGAGGGGAGCTATGGCCCGTTCGGAGTCGTTCCTGTCCCGCTTTTCCATATCTTCCTTTACCGCGGACAGGGCGGGACCGGAGCCTCTCAGAGTCAGTTCGTTGTACCTGCGGTTCGCCCTTTCGTCGGGGCGGGCGTCGAGATAGAACTTGACATCGGCATCGGGAAAGACGACACTGCCCGTATCGCGCCCCTCCAAGACCACCTTACCCTTCCCGGCCAGCCGGCGCTGGACCGCGTTGGCATAATCCCTCACGACCTGGTTTTGCGACAACGAGGACGCAAGAAGAGAGATATCGGGTTGTCTGATCTCTTCCGAGATATCCCTTCCCGAAAAGGTGACGCGCGTGTTGTTCCCGAATTCAAAGGAAAGGGGGAGGTCCTTGAGGAGTTCCTCGATTGTCTCCTCGTTCTTCCTCGTCTTGTAGGCATAAGCGACGCCCCGGTAAATGGCGCCGGAATCGATATACGTGTATCCGGCCGTCGAAGCGAGGAGCCTGGCAATGGTGGACTTGCCGGCACCGCTCGGCCCGTCTATAGTGATGATCTTGTTCTTCCTCGGAGTCACGTTGTTTCCCGCAGCCTGAAGAAACTGATACCAAGTAGTCAGTATATACCACTTTCCAACGAAATTCAAAGCCGAACCCCGCAAACTCCCGCCGGGAAACGCTTTACGGAAAGACAGGCCGGGATTGCAGGGGGGAGAGAACGCTCAAGCGGCTCAAGCGGCTGCGGTTCAAACCAGTCTTTTCAGTTCTTCGATGCAGCGGGTGTTTTCGTAGGGGGTGCCGAAGGAGATGCGGATGGAGTCGGGCAGGCCGTAGGCGCCCATGAAGCGGATGAGGACCTTTCTCTCGAACAGTTTCCTCGTGATCTCTTCGGCGCGCGCGCCCAGCCTGACGAGGACGAAGTTGGCTTCCGTGGGTGTGAATTCAAGATTGAGCGCCTTCAAGGAGTCGTAGTAGAAGTTCTTCGCCGCCTTGTTGTTGGCGAGGACGGAGGCCAGCCGAGACTCGTCCTTTAAGGCGGCACGTGCGGCCAGAATGGCGATGAGGTTGATGCTGAAGGGCTGTTTCGTCCGCTCGAGGAAAGAGACGAGTTCCGCGTCGCCTATCCCGTAGCCGACGCGCAAGCCCGCAAGGCCGTACGCCTTGGAGAAGGTCCTCAGGATGAGGACGGGATGCTTCCCTATAAAAGCCGGCGTTTTGGGGAAGGTCTCGGTCTCTGTAAACTCGGCATAGGCCTCATCGACGACGACGAGCACCTCGGGCGGGACAGAGCCGATGAAGCGCTCGAACTCCTCCTGGTGGTATATTGTGCCCGTGGGGTTCAGAGGGTTATTGAGGAAGACGATCCGGGTGCGGTCGTCCATCGCGGCCGCTATCTTGCCGAGGTCCGTGGTCAGGCCCGCAAGGGGCACCTTTGTTGTTTCGTATCCGTAGATCTTCGCGGCTATGTCGTAAAAGGCGAAGGACGACTCGGTGACTATGACACCATTTCTCCGGTCATCTTTCATGGCCCTGAAGGTCATCTCGATGAGCTCGTTGGAGCCGTTGCCGATGAGGAAGTTGTCCCCCTTGAGGTGGTAGAGGGCGGCAAGATCGTCTTTAAGTTCTTTTTCTCCCCCCGGGTACCGGTTGATCGCGAAAAGGGCGTCGAGTATGGACTCGAAGACCTTCTCCGACGGGGGATAGGGGTTCTCGTTGGACGACAGGCGGACCCATCCGTCCTCGTGGCCGTACATGAGGGCCTTGGGGTAGTAGGGTATCTTCCTCACGCTGTCTGAGATGGAGAGCTTCATTGTCCTTACCTTGTTATCTTCCGGATGAGCGCTTCCGCGTTGTGCTGCATCGCGGCGAAATCCTCCTCGCCGAGTCCCGCCCCCAGCGCAACCTTAAGGGCCTCGGCGTCGGTGACGAGGTCCGACGGGCTGTGGGAATCGGTGTTGATGACGAGTTTCGCCCCTGCGGCCCCGGCCAGTCTCGCGACGTGGCCGTTCGTCAGGGAATGTCCCTTGCGCGTCGTTATCTCCAGGAGGACCCCCCGGTCCCTGGCCGCTTCCACCTCTTTCGGGGTGATGAGGCCGGGGTGGGCGAGGATGTCGACCCCCGCCTCGATGGCGGCGGCGTTGGTTCCTTCCTCCACGGGCTCGGCGATGGTCTCGCCGTGCACGACGACATAGGAAAAGCCCAGCTTTCTGGCCATGGTGGTGAGCTCACCGATCTGTTTCGCCGGACAGTGGGTGAGCTCGGCCCCCGCCACGATCCTCAGGCCCTCGTGCAACTCGGCGTATTTCAGGAGTTTCAGGATGGATGCGGCGACGGTCTCTATGGTCGTCACGTCCACGTGGTCCGATATCCCGAGTATTCGGTAGCCTTTGACCTTTGCCCGGCGGGCAAGTTCGAGGGGGAGGAGTTCACCGTCACTCAAAAGGGTATGTGTGTGCAGATCGATCATGCTACATCTTGTACTTTCCGAAATCGTCCTGAGAGAGGTTTTCCAGTATATCCTCCCAGTCGGAACTTTCCGTGACCACCTTGTCGCTCTTCTGGGTGGCGAGGTCCACCTTGGCAGAGCGCTGGATGACGCTCTCCTCGACGAAGATGGGGGCGTTCGTGCGAAGGGCGATGGCAATGGCGTCGCTGGGACGCGAGTCTATGACCATCCGCTTCTTGTTCACGTCGAGGTGGATAAGGGCGTAGTAGGTGTTGTCCTTGAGATCGTTCACCTCGATCTTGAGGATCTTCACCCCGAGACTATCGAGCAGGTTCTTGATGAGATCGTGCGTCATGGGTCTCGGCGTTTCGATGTTCTCCAGGGCCGTTGCGATGCTCGATGCCTCGAGAAGCCCGATCCAGATGGGGAGGACGTCCTTTTCCTCCGAATCCTTCAGGAGAACGATAGGTGTATTGGTGAAAGGGTCAACGGTTATTCCGGCAACCTTCATCTCCTTGAGCATCGTTTACCTCCCCGGGGTATCCGGCAGCTGTCCCCGTAATGAATTAGCATACCCTTTTATTATATCCACTTCCACTAATTTGTAAACCAGCCCCGGGTCGCCCTCGAAATTGACTATCTTGCCGGTCCGCGTCCTTCCTGAGAGTTCGTCGGGGGAGTTCTTGCTCAGGCCCTCGACAAGGACCTCGACACGGGTCCCCTCCATGGCCCTGTTGGAGTCGAGGGTTATCGTCCTCTGTCTCCTCTGGAACCGGCTGAGTCTTTCATGGGCGACGGCGGGAGGGACCCTGCCCGGCAGGGCGGCCGCGGCGGTGGATTTCCGTGCCGAGTAGATGAAGGAAAAGACCCCGTCGAACCTGACGGTCTCCATGAGCCTCATGGTCGCCTCGAAATCGCTGTCCTCCTCCCCGGGGAAGCCCACGATGCAGTCGGCCGTGAGAGCTATCCCGGGGCATTGCCCTTTAAGGGCCTCGACCCTGGCAAGGTACTCCGAGGAGGTGTAACCCCTGTTCATGAGGGCGAGGATCCTGTCGGAACCCGACTGGAAGGGGAGGTGGATCGATTCGCAGAGCGTCGTCAAGGTCCCGAAGCACGCGATGAGTTCCGGAGAGATGTCCTTGGGGTGGGACGTGACAAAACGCAGCCGGGATATACCCGGTATCGCGTCTATCGCGCAGAGGAGCTCGGGGAAGGAAAGATCGTCATTACCATTATTGTACGAGTTGACGTTCTGACCGAGGAGCGTCACATCCACGATGCCCCGCGCCGCCATCTCGCCGACCTCGGCAAGGACATCCCCGCTTCTCCTGCTTTCCTCCCGGCCGCGGACGTAGGGGACGACGCAGTAGCTGCAGAAGTTGTTGCACCCTTTCATGATGGTCACGTAGCCCTTGACCCCCTTGCGGGTGTTGTGGGGCCTGATGAGAAGGGACGGGGAGAGCCCGTCGTCGCCGAAGCCCGACGTGCGGACCTGACCCGCGGCATTCTCCACCGCTTCGGCTATCCGGTGAATGTTGGAAGGGCCCAGGGAGAAGTCGATAAAAGGTAACCGTTCGAATATATTATCTTTTTCCTGCTCTGCGATGCATCCCGTCACGCCGAGGATGGTTCCTTTCTTCCTGCGCGCATGCTGGAGTCTTCCCATGAGGCTGTAAAACTTCTGCTCCGCCTTCTCCCTGATGCAGCACGTGTTGACTATGACGATGTCGGCATCGTCCAAGGTCCCCGGGAGATGCCCATGATCGATGAGGACAGACCCCATCTTCTCCATGTCGTGGTCATTCATCTGACAACCGAAATTTTCGATAACGAATCTCATGGTGTGCTCACGGGCAGACGAGCAAACGGGCACACGAGGAAAAGCCTTCTCTTTCTGGCCTTTGCCCCGTATGCCCGTATGCCCGTATGCCCGTCTACGTCTCTTATCCTCTTACCTTGAACTTCGGTTCCAGTTTTTCCATTTTCTTTACGATGCCGCCGTATTCCAGTTCGCTGTAGGGGAGCATTGCCGCCCCGGAGAAGCCCTGCTGCCTGATCTCCGTGGCCTTCCGCGAAACGTTGGTCCTGATGTAGTCCCAGTAGGGATGGTCGAAGCAGTCCGCCGCTTCCGTCAGCTTGCCTTCGTGGACGCAGAAGCCCATGGCGGCGACGACGGGGGGCCCGTCGAAGTAGGAAACACTGGAGTTCATCTTGACGGGCATAAGGGGACCCGTGTGGCTGCCGCGCATGAAGCCGGCGACATAGTGGCCGATGTTGAAGGGCGCGAGCACCTCGCCCGTGGCAGGGAAAGGACCCTGGCAGCGGACGAGCATGACGGGGTCGTCCTTGCCGGTGTACTTGCCGGCGATGTTGTGGAGCCGTGAGGTACAGGCCGAAGCGGCGATCTCGCCGGTTTCCCGGGAATAGACCGATTCCACGACGTAGCGCTCGTTATCCCTGAGCAGGGCGGCTATATCGTAGAGTTCTTCAGGGGCGTTGAGCTCGATGACCTTGTCACCCTCGGTGTGTTCCACGTCCATGATGACGAACTTGAAGCCCTTCGCCATGTTCGGCGAGAGAATGAGGCCGGAGTTGTACATGGGGTCGCAGAACATGAGATAAAGGGGCAGGTTATACGCGCCGGGATCCGTCTTGTCCGCCGCGAACATGACGAAGGGTTCATTCGGCCTCTCCTCGAACTCCATTTCCGCGACGGCCGGTCCCATGCCCTTGACGTTGCCCGAAAAGGAGTCCTTCAGGAGGTCCTGGCCCGCTCCATAGAGTCCCTGCTTCTTCGCCACCTGGGTCCCGGCGATGAACGCGTCCCAGGCGAGCTTGTGGAGCTTCTCGAAACCGACCCCGTTCGTGTGGGCGAAGAGTATGGCGACGTCATCGCCGGTGTGGCTCACGAAAAAGTCGCTTACGAGATCCTTGCCTTCGGATTCTACGAATTCTATTACCCGCTTGATCAGTTTCTTGCTGGGCATGATATGCCCGCCGATGCTACCGATGTCAGCTTTGATAATGGATAATGTTGTCTTCATAACAACCTCCTGAAGTGTTTTTGGTAAATTTTCATCGAACCGGCGTCCGTTATATCGAGACCCAGGGGGGTGATGGAAACGTAGCCCTTCTCTACGGCGTAGAAGTCGGTACCGCGCCTGCGTTCGTATTTTTCACCGTTGCCGCCTATCCAGTAGTATTTCCGGCCCCGTGGATCGACTCTTTCGTGAACAATATCATTATATATTCTTTTGCCGAGCCTTGTCACGGAAAAACCTTTGAGCCTCTCCCGCGGAAGGTTGGGAATATTGACGTTGACGACGGTGCCCTCGGGAAAGACGCCTTCCGTCAGCCTATCCACGACGGCGCACGCGATTCCCGCCGCGTCGTCGAAGAGGAACCCATCCCGGGCGCAGATGGAGACGGCCATCGACGGAATCCCCAGGAAGGCCCCCTCTCTCGCTGCCGCGACCGTCCCGGAGTAGTTCACGTCCCGGCCCATGTTCGGTCCCGTGTTTATCCCCGAGACGACGAAATCGGGGCGCCGGGGGAGGACGGCGTGGACGCCGAGGAGAACACAGTCCGCGGGCGTCCCGTTCGTCGCATACACGCCCCGGGTGACCTCGCGGACCCTCAAGGGTTTGTGCAGCGTCACCGCGTGGGCGACGCAGGTCCGTTCGCGCTCCGGCGCAAGCATGTACACTTCGTGTTTTTCCGACAGGTGCCTGCCGAGGGTGACGATCCCCTTTGAATGGATGCCGTCGTCGTTGGTGAGAAGGATAAGCAAGAAGTACCCGGTCTCAAGAAATAAAATATCGGGGCGACGGGATTTGAACCTGCGGCCTCCTGCACCCCAAGCAGGTGCGCTAAACCATGCTGCGCTACGCCCCGATGCACATCAATATAACGGATAGCCGGCCAAAAGTCCATAGTTTTGGGTGGGGCCATGCGCCATGGACTCCTTTCTATTGACTTTTTCCGCGTCCCTATCATAATATATGTAGTTTTTTTCAGAACCTATAGTTAAGGAGTATCACATGTACGCGATCATCGAGAACGGCGGGAAGCAGTATAAGATCGAAGAAGGCAAGAAAGTGAAGCTCGAGAAGTTCGCCGGTGTTGAAGGCGACGAAGTGAAGATCGAAAGCGTTCTTGCCGTCAATACGGGAGAGACCACGCTCATTGGAAGCCCCTACGTCCAGGGTGCATATATCAACGGAAAGGTCGTGGCGCAGGGTAGGGACAAGAAGATCACGGTCTTCAAGTACAAGAGAAGGAAAGACTACAAGGTGAAAAAAGGCCACAGGCAGCCTTTCACGGAACTGCTTGTAGAGAAGATCACAGTGGAGGCATAGCATGGCGCACAAGAAAGCAGGTGGAAGCTCGCGCAACGGCAGGGACAGCCAGGGCCAGCGGCTCGGCGTCAAGATATACGGCGGTCAGGCCATAAAGGCGGGCAGCATCATTGTCAGGCAGCACGGAACGAAGATCCATCCCGGACAGAATGTCGGCATCGGCAAGGACGACACCCTCTTTGCCCTGATAGACGGAATCGTGAAGTTCGACACGGCAGGTGACAGAAAAAGGGCGAATGTTGTACCTGTTTGATGAAGTTCATAGATGAAGCGGTTATATACGTTGAGGCCGGAAAAGGTGGGAGTGGCTGTGTAAGTTTCCGACGAGAGAAGTTCATTCCGCGAGGCGGACCCGACGGCGGTGATGGCGGGAAGGGAGGAGACGTTATCATAGCAGGGAAGAAAGACCTCGCAAGCCTCCATGACTTCAAATACAAGCGCAACTACAAAGCTGAAAACGGAAAAGCCGGAGCGGGAAAGAACAAGACCGGCAGGGAAGGCAGGGACGTCATAATAAACGTGCCCCTCGGCACCGTCGTTTACGACCGCGATACATCGGAACTCCTGTTTCAGGTCCTTAAAGAAGGCGAGACGCGTGTCGCGGCTCAGGGCGGCAGGGGAGGCAGGGGGAACGTGAGGTTTGTCACCTCGACCCACCGGGCTCCCATGGAGTACGACGCCGGCGGAGAAGGCCAGAGGCGCTGGCTTCACCTTGACCTCAAACTCCTCGCCGACGTCGGCCTCGTCGGTCACCCCAACGCGGGGAAGTCGACGCTCATCTCGCGCCTGACACAGGCGAGACCAAAGGTCGGCGATTACCCCTTCACCACCCTCACCCCGGCCCTGGGGGTCCTTGATGACGATGAGAAGAGATTTGTCATCGCCGACATCCCGGGCATCATCGAGGGGGCATCGAAGGGCAAGGGTCTGGGGCTTGCCTTCCTCAAGCACATCGAAAGGACGAACGCGCTCCTTATCGTCCTCGACCTCTCCTCCGGCGATGTGAGGGCAGACTACAGGACTCTTCTCGAGGAGCTCGGGAGCTACAGCGAGACGATGCTTCAGAAGCGAAGGCTCGTGATACTCAACAAGGCCGACCTCGTGACCCCGAAGGTGGCTGCCCGGTGGAAGTCGTACCTCACGAAAAAGGGAGAAAAGGCGGTCATTGTCAGCGCCCTTACCCTCGCGGGGATGGACGAACTGGTCTCGGCGATCTCCGAGGGCGTTGAAGCGCTGAGGCAGAACCTCAACCAGGCGGTCTGAAGGATGAAGAAAAGCGGCGCGCATATGAACCGTCTCGTCATCAAAATAGGGACCTCCGTTCTTCTCGACGATGAGAAGAAGATCTCCACCGGCAGGATCGGGGACATCGCCCGGCAGGTCAGGAAGGTCAAGGAGAAAGGCATCGACGTCATCATCGTCTCCTCGGGGGCGATCGGCTGCGGCATGGAGACCGTGGGTCTTGCCCGCAAGCCCAGGGAGATGGCCAAGCGGCAGGCCCTGGCATCGATCGGCCAGGTCCTCCTCATGAAGATGTACCGCGAGAACTTCGAGAAGAAGGGCATGAAGGTGAGCCAGATACTGCTCACCCATGAAGACATAAAGAACAGGACACGCTGCCTCAACCTGACCAATACGCTGGACACTCTCCTCAAGATGGACATCGTCCCCGTGATCAACGAGAACGACGCCCTTTCCTTTACGGAGATAAAGTTCGGCGACAACGACAACCTGTCGGCCCTTATCGCCCAGATCGCCACGGCCGACCTCCTTCTCATCCTCTCCGACGTGGAAGGGCTCTATGACCGCGATCCCAACCGCTATCCCGACGCGAAGATGATCCCCGTCGTCCACAGGATCGACGAGGAGATAGAGGGAACGGCAGCGCAGTCGGCGAGCGAGAAGAGCGTGGGCGGCATGGTGAGCAAGCTCGAGGCCGCCAAGAAGGCGGGACTGTACGGGATACCCACGCGCGTCGTCCTCGGGGGAAGCAGGGATGTGGTCCTCAAGGTCGTGGAAGGCCGGGAAGTAGGCACCCTCTTTCTCCCCGGGCGGAAGCTTGCCCGCCGCAAGTGGTGGACCGCCTTCGCCTTCAAGCCGAAGGGTGTCATATGGGTCGACGACGGCGCCGAGCGGGCCGTGGTGGAGAACGGCAAGAGTCTTCTGCCCTCGGGGGTCGTCAGGATAGACGGGCATTTCACGAGCGGCGACTGCGTGGAGATGAAGAGCATCTCCGGAGCAGTTGTGGCACGAGGCATCGCGAACTACTCCTCCTCCGAGATGGACAGGATAAAGGGTCTGAAAAGTCTTGATATAGAGAAGGAGCTTGGATATAAATACACGGAAGAAGTGGTCCACAGGGACAACATGGTGGTGATATGAGACCGGAGAAGCTTGCCCAGAAGGCGAAAGGCGCGTCCGACATCCTGGCGCACGCATCCGCGGACGAGAAGAGATGGGTGCTTGAGCGCCTTGCCGAGGCGCTCGGGAAGAACCAGGACTACCTGTACGAAGAGAACATGAAGGACATTCGCGCCGCCGAGAAGGAAGGCATGGCAAAGAGTCTCATCGATCGCCTGCGTATCGATGACAAGCTGATACGGGAGATGCAGGAGAGCTTGAAGGACGTTGCGGCCCTGCCGGATCCCGTCGGTGAGATCGTCAAGGTCTGGAAGAGGCCCAACAACCTTCTCGTGGGAAGGATGAGGATTCCCATCGGCGTCATTCTCATCATCTACGAGTCCCGCCCCAACGTGACGATAGAAGCCTTTTCCCTGTGCCTGAAGAGCGGCAACTGCGTCATCCTGAAAGGCGGGTCGGAGGCATATCACTCGAACAGGGCCCTCTACCGGCTCATCGTGGAGACGCTGAAGGGGTCGAAGATATCCCCCGACGCCGTCCAGTTCGTGGATACCGCGGACCGCGACTACATTTACAGCCTTCTTGAAAGAGAGGAAGAGATAGATCTCGTCATACCGAGAGGGGGCGAAGCTCTTATCCGCAACATTGTGGAGCGTTCCCGCATACCCGTTCTCAAGCACTACAAGGGGGTATGCCACATATACGTCGACGATGATGCCGACCTGAAGATGGCCGTCGATGTCGTCGTCAACGCCAAGGTCCAGAAACCGGCCACATGCAACGCCCTCGAGACCCTGCTCATCCACGAGAGGGCCGCGAAGGCCTTCCTCCCGAAGGTGCACAGGGAGCTTGTCCGGCAGGGCGTTACGATGAAGGGCTGCCCGAAGACGGTGGCCGTCCTCAAGGATATCGGCAGGGCGACGAAGGAAGACTGGCCCGCGGAATACCTCGACCTCACACTGGCCATAAGGGTGGTCGCGAGCATGGACGAGGCCATCGAACACATCAGGAAGTACGGATCGGGCCACACCGAGGCGATCATAACGGCAAACTACGACAGGGCCTGGAGATTCCTCCGGGAGGTCAATTCCTCGCTGGTGCTCGTCAACGCCTCGACGCGGCTCAACGATGGTTTTCAGCTCGGTCTCGGCGCGGAGATGGGGATTAGCACCACGAGGCTCCATGCCTTCGGGCCCATGGGGCTCGAAGAACTTACGGTGACGAAGTTCATCGCCTTCGGTGACGGGCAATTGCGGACGTAGGGACGGTATTGATGACAACAGGCGTCTTTGGCGGAACCTTCAACCCGGTGCATATGGGCCATTTACGTGTTGCCGAGGAGATACGGGAGGATTTCCACCTGGACAGCGTGTACTTTATCCCTTCCCACGTCCCTCCCCACAAGGAAGCCGCGGGCGGTCTGCCCGGGGAGCGCCTGAGGATGTTGAAGGCCGCCGTCAAAGGCAACGCCTTCTTCAAAGTCTCCGACATGGAGATACGACGGGGCGGGGTATCCTACACCATCGACACCCTGAAAAGAATGGAGCGGCGTTTCGGTGACATCTACTTCATCATCGGAGTCGACGCCTTCCGGGAGATACACACCTGGTATCATTACGAAGATCTCTTCTATCACGCCGGTTTTATCGTTATGACGAGGCCTGCCTCGCCCCCGGCCGATATACCGGAGATGCTGCCCGGGGCCGTAAGCGGGAGACTGACGGCTCTCGGAGATGGTGTTTACCGCCACGAATCGGGCAGGAAGATATATCTTCATCCGGTGACAAAGGTGGACATATCTTCGACGAAGATAAGAGATCTCCTCAAGGGCGAGCGGTCCGTCAGGTACCTGGTGCCGCCCGGCGTGGAGAAGATAATACTTGAAAGGGGGTTGTACAGGTCCTCAGATGAATACTGCTGATATGGTGGAAGCGTGCGGAAGGCTGGCAGATGACAAGAAGGCACTTGATATTGTCATAATGGACTTAAACGGTCTCACGGACATCGCGGATCACTTCGTCATTGCCGGAGGTACCAGCGAACGCCACGTGAGGACCATCGCGGACGGGATACGGGAAGGCATGAAGCAGGAGGGAACGAGGCCGCTGGCTGTCGAAGGATACGACGAAGGTCGCTGGGTCATCCTCGATTATCAGAGCGTTATCGTCCACATCTTCATTGAGCCGCTCAGGGAGCTCTACGACCTGGAAAGCCTGTGGATCGAGGCAAAAAGACACAGGGTCAAGAACGAAAATAAGAACACAGAGGTGGGGAATGAATAAGGAAAAAGTTGAATTCTACCGCAAGAGACTTCTCAAGATGCGTGAGAACATACTCAACAAGGCGAAGAAACTCAAAGAGGATTCGTACAATCTCGGGACGGACGGGATCCAGGACATGGCCGATGCGGCAAGCAACACCTACAACGCTGACATCCTGATGAGTATAAGCGACAATGATCTCACTCTCCTCAAGGACATCGACAACTCTCTCGACAAATTGAACAAGGGGTCCTACGGCATATGCGAGGAATGTGAGGAGAAGATCAGCGAGAAAAGACTTGAAGCAAATCCCGTGGCACGGTATTGTATAACCTGTAAGCGACAAATGGAGGAGAAAGGTTTATAACGGATGCGGTATAAGATATTCTTTTTCATTCTGGCGCTCTTTCTTGTCTTCTACTTCTACATTGCGCATCTGAACCCCGAGAACGTGAGATTCTACTACGGAGGGGCGCGGCCCGTAGAGCTGTCCCTGGCGGAGTTCATCATAGCGTCCTTTTGTCTCGGCGTCATCATATCGATCATCGTTAGTTTCTTCTATGATGTGAAGACCATGATAACATCGTGGATGGCCAGGCGCTCCGAGCGCAAGAGCGAGGAATACCTCGGGTTGCTGGAGAAGGCGCGGCACTATGACCTCAAGGGTGACCGTGACAAGGCGATCGAACACCTTGACAGGCTCTCCCGCAGGAACCCCGGCCGCGAGGAGACATACATAGCCCTTGCCGACATCTACGTCTCCATGGAAGACTACGAGAAGGCGAGAGAGACCCTCGATCTCGCGGAGGCCACTCTGGGTAAGACGGAGAACGTCCTTTTCAAGAAGGTGAAGGTGAACATGGTCTCCAGGGAATACGACAGGAACGAGGGCATACTGAAGGAGATCCTGCGGCTCAACGAATCGAGCCTCAAGGCGGCACGACTACTTCGGGACCTCTACATATGGAAGAAGGACTGGGACGGCGCCTATGACGTGGAAGTGAAAATCAGGCGCCACGTCAAGACCGACGAAGAGGCAAGACGCCTCATCGGTATTCGCTACGAGAAGGTCTGCACCCTCTTCAACGAGCGGTTCTCCGCCAACGCGGACAGGATCATCGACGAGCTCAAGGATATCATAGGCGAGGACAAACGTTTCATACCCGCTTACATCCTGCTCGGGGAGGCCTACAAGAAAACGGGTAAACTCAACGAGGCGGGGCGGGTCTATGGAAGGGGTTACACGAAGACGGGCCATGTGGAATTCCTGCTGAAGATGGAAGATCTCTACATAGACAGGGGCGACCCGGAGGTCATCCTGAAGATCTATCGCAGGGTCCTCGACATCTCTCCCGAGGACCACCTTATCTCCTTCCTCTACGCGCGGCTCTGCCTGCGTCTCGAGATGATCGACGAGGCCATCGACACCCTCAACACCCTCGTGGCCGAGGGCGAAGACTTCAAAGGCCTTCACCGGGCGATGGCAGAGGCCTATATCCACCGGGGAGAGCTGGAGAACGCAGTCGAGGAGTTCCGGGGTGCCTTCCCCATGGAGCAGCAGGCATACATACCATTCGTTTGCACCAAGTGCCAGGCCATAAAGGAGGAATGGAGCGACTTCTGCGAGAGCTGCTACAGCTGGAACACCATCAATGTGAAGAAGGAGGAATTTCTCCGCGCCGATATGAACGAGCTGCGCATGCTCTACGACGAGGCGGAATGGACCAGAGGTACCCCATCATGATGGACGAACTTCTCTTATCGAACGACAACAAGGTTATCTTTCTCGTGCTTGACGGTCTCGGAGACATCCCGAACCCCGGCTTCGGTCTTATGACCCCCCTCGAGGCGGCTGCCAAGCCGAACATGGACGGGCTTGCCATGAAAAGGGGCGTGCTGGGCAGGATCATACCTGTCGGCACGGGCATCACTCCCGGAAGCGGTCCGGGGCATCTCAGCCTCTTCGGCTATGATCCCGTGGCCAACGAGATCGGCCGCGGTGTTCTCGAGGTCCTCGGCCTCAACATGGACCTGCGTGACGGGGACCTTGCGGCGCGTGCCAATTTCTGCACCATCAGGGAAGATGTGGTGACGGACCGCAGGGCGGGCAGGATCCCAACGGAGGAAACGGAAAGGCTTTGCGCCATGATCGCCGCATCGGTGAAAGAGGTTGAAGGTGTCGAGGTCATCATCAAACCGGGGAAGTCCCACCGGTTCGCCGTGATATTCAGGGGCAGGGGCTTGAGTGACAATCTTACGGACGCCGACCCCCACAAGGACAATAAGCCTTTCGCGTATACCTCCGCGAAGGTGACGGATGGGGAGTTCGCCGCCCGCGTTGTCAATGGTTTCATCGACAGGGTCAGGGACCTGCTCAAGGCCGAGCCGGTGGCCAACGGGGCCCTGCTTCGCGGTTTCTCCCGGAAACCGGACATAACGCCCTTTGAGGACAAGTACCGGATGAAGGCTCTCGCCATCGCGACGTACCCCATGTACCGGGGGATCGCGAAGGTCCTCGGCATGGATGTCAAGGAAGAGCCGGGCAGCTACGAGGAGGCCGTGGACATCCTGAAGAAGAACTACAACGACTACCAGTTCTTCTTCTTCCACGTGAAGGAGACGGACCTGGCCGGCGAGGACGGCAATTTCAAGGAGAAAGTGAAGGCGATCGAGGATGTGGACAGGTTCCTTCCCGGGATATCGGCCCTCGATCCCCAGGCGCTCGTCGTTACGGGCGACCATTCGACGCCCTGCCCGCTTAAGGGACACAGCTGGCATCCCGTTCCCCTTCTCATCGTTACGAAAACGGGTGAGACGGACGGTCTTGCCTTTCACGAGAAGAACTGCATTGTCGGGAGCGCGGGGACCATATACAGCAAGGAACTCATGTCTCTGGCCCTTGCCCACGGAGGGCGGCTCGACAAGTACGGTGCTTAGCCTTTTCAACTGCGCGTTAGCCCTCTTCTATCCCGAATCCTGTGTTGTCTGCGGTGCGGATGGCAGTGTCCTTTGTCCACGATGCATCGACGGTCTGAGGACCGTCAAGGAGACCGAAGTGTGCCCTGTGTGCGGCAGATGGCTGGGAAGACGCATCCCATGCGCGGCCTGCAGCAGTGTGGAGATGGGGTTCTCCCGGGGCATCTACGGTTTCTATTATGAGAGGGGTCTGCGTGATGCCGTTCATGCCTTCAAGTTCCGGGGTAGAAAGGACGTCGGCAGGCGGCTCGCACGGCTTGCCGCGGAGAAGGTTTGTCACCTTCATGGCACCTTCGACCGCATCGTGCCCGTACCCGTTTCGGGCAAGCGGCTTTCTGAGAGAGGCTTCAACCAGTCCTACATCATCTCCGAAGAGATATCAGCCATTACCGGTTTGGTCCTCGATCACCGGGCACTCATGAAGCATGGCGGCAACCGGGACCAGTTTACACTGTCCCGGCGGGAGCGCAAGAGCAACGTGAGAGGCGCCTTTCACGTGCGCGACAGGTCGACTGTCGAGGGAAGACGCATCCTCCTTGTCGACGATCTCTTCACGACGGGATACACGGCCTCCGAGGCTGCAAGGACCCTCATGGCGGCAGGAGCAGCCGACGTCACCCTTTTTGCTTTGGCAAGGACACCGTGATGAAGAAGGTCATTGTCGTACTTTCCCTGTGCGTTGTGCTTGCGGTTCTCGGGATCGTTATTGTGACCTACAACCTGCCCGCGGTCCTGTCTCATCTGGTTGCGCGGTCGACGGGAATTGCCGTTAAAATCGAAAAAGCAGACATGTCTTTCAGCGACGGCACGGTGGCCCTGACCCTGGGGAACATGCAGCTCAAGGGAGTCATCTCGGGCAGGGTCGGCACCCTCGCGGCCCGCGTGTGGTTTTCGCGGGGGGTGGTCCTCGAGCGCCTGACGGTCAAGGATTTCGATGTTGTCATCGGCAAGGTCGAAATGGACAGGGGCGGTTTCTCCACGTCCATCGGACTCCTTGAGGTCTCGGCCGGTACTGTGACCTTCGGGGGCCGCAAACTGGTCATAGGGTCCATAGTCGCCGAGAACATCAACACGAGAGAACCTCTGCGCTTTGTTGCGTCCATTACCGACCCCGACCACGCCGGAAAGGTCAGGGTGGTGGGGGACAGCGTTGTCGAAAACGGAAAACACCGCGTCAAAGGGTCCGTCGAGGTCGATGCCTTCGGTCTTGAGAAAATAGACCCGATTCTGGGCGGGGTCGTGAACGGGAAAGGAGAGTTCGTCTTTTTCGAGGGGGCCCTCACCCTGACGGGTAAATGCGATTCGCCGAAGCTTATCATACGGGACACCTGGCTCAGGAAACCTCTTGTTGTCAACAGGGTAACGGCGAAGTCCACGATCACGACGAAAGGTACCGATATTCACATAGCCGTGTACGAAACGAAATACGGGGACGCGCCCTTCACCATCGACGTCGACATGAAGAACCTCCTTTTCTCCCGTCTCGACATTACTTCAGGTTTCATTCCCATGATCTCCGTGAGGGAATACCTCGATCTGGACGAGGCAGGGTATGACGTCTGGGCATATGTCAGGGACGGGTATCTGAAGATCGGGAAGCTGACCTATGAGAAGGACAAGCCCCTTATCTCGGAACTGGAATTGAAGGGTTTAACAGGCGAATACAAAGGCAAGATGCTCACAGATGTCTCCGGTCTCCTCAAGATGATGGATAACAGGGGGACCCTGTCGGATGGCAAGGGTTCTTTCAAGGCCAGCTCTTTCCACGATCTCAAGGGGACCATGGAGTTCGGGAAGAAGCCCCGTATCCAACTGACGGGAAGGTACGCCATCGATTTGCAGCATGTCGGTGAGTTCGTGGACGTGAGGGACGTTGTGGTCCACAAGGGTGCCGCGGAGGGCACCGTCGAGGTCGACAGCGGACAGGGAAAGGACCCGCTGAAGCTGGGGGGGTCCGGCAGAATAAAAGACGCTGAGCTTTCATGGAGGGGGCAGTCTTTCACGGTGGATGGTTCCTTCAAACTCGCCGGTCGGGAGATGACCTTCGACCCCGTGGTGGTGACGGGCAGGGAAACCCACGTGACCATGCAGGGCAAGTGGGGCCCCGGGGGTCTCGCGACGTCTCTGAAAGGTTACATCGACCCCGGTCTCCCCGGCAGGTTCGCTGGAAGGACCGTGAGGGCATCGGGGAAGGCCTTCGTCGACGCCCGCGTGACGGTGGTCGACGGGCAGATAGGGGCGAACGGGAACGTCAACATGGATGATGTGATCTTCGCTGTGCCGGGTTTCATACGGAAAACGAAGGGCGTCCAGAGCAGGGCCGCGGTGAGATTCACAAGAAAGACGACGGGTGAGATAGTTGTGGATGACCTCTCGGGCAATCTCGACACGATCAACGTCCGCGCCTCGGGAAAGATGGACGGCGATGGCAGGATCGACGGCCGCGTCGCCTTGCGCGCGAAGGATACGGGAAAGGCGGCATCGCTCTTCTCTCTCGGTGAGGACATACGGGGCGGGGACGTCTCCATCGATCTTACGGTCAACGACCTTCGGTTCCCCGTGACGAAGCTTCCCTGGGTCGTCGGTTCCGCATCGATGAAAAAAGGCTTCATGAAGCTGCCGGGCATTCCGAAGGTCCTCGCCAACATCGATCTCACGGCGGGTTTTCGCGGCCACGAGTTCGACGTCACTGTGAGCGGGCTGAAGACGGGCGATAGCGTCATGAAGACAGCATCTCTCAAGGTTACGGGTTTCGATCAGCCGAAATTTGACCTTCTGGTGAGTATGGACAGGTTCAACATGGCTGATTTCGGGGGAGGCACGGGGTTTAAGCTCGGGAGTATGAACAAGGACAGTATCCTTGCGCGATCAAGCGGGAACCTGTCGCTCAGGGCGAAGGAGGTCAGCTTCGGCCACGTTCCGGTCACGGATCTCGAGATAAAGGCTTTCATGACAGACCGGAAAATAAACGTGTCCGACCTGAAGCTGCGTGTCTTCGGTGGTGAGACGGACATGAAGGGCATGCTGGACCTCTCCGGGCCGGTTCCGTCCCTGTATACGAACGGCAGGATGACGCGGATCAAGGCGGGGCATTTCATGGAAGCCATGGGAGGAACGTCCCAGGAGATATCCGGTGATGCCTTTATCACGGGTACCCTCAAGACGGAGGGAACGACGGTGAAGGACTTCAAGGCCAATCTTGCCGGCGACACGACGGTGTACAGCAGGGACGGAGTCATCAAGAGATGGAAACTCCTCTCCAGAATTTTCGCCCTTCTCAACGTGTACGACCTCGTGCGCGGCAAGATCGATTTCGGCAAGGACGGTCTGGCATACAGCAAGATGGGCGCCTCCTTCACCATTAACAAGGGGATATACCACACGAACAACTTTCTCCTCGACAGCCCGTCCATGGTCATAACGGGAACAGGCGATATCGACATCAACAAGGAGACGATCGCGGGGACGCTTGAGGTGTCGCCGCTCGTTGCTCTCGACAGGACGATCGACAAGATCCCCATCCTGAGGAGCATTCTCAAGAACAAGAATAAGGGTTTTCTCTACGTCACATACAACATCTCAGGGTCATTTGACGATCCCGATATCAGCACGAACTACGTTGGAACGGTTGGCGCGAAATCACTGGAGATCCTGAGGAACATACTCGTTTTTCCGAAAGAGGTCTTTGAGAGAAAATGAAGATCGGAATCATAGGAGCGGGAAAAGTGGGCATCTCCCTGGGCTATGTTCTCAGGGGGAACGGGGCTGACGTCACCGTCATCGCCGACAGGCTTCCATCGGCTCTGGAGACGGCCCGTGGTTTCCTGGGAGCCGACATGGTCTACACGGCGGACGTGATGGAGGTTGTGGGGAGCTGCAACGTTGTAGCCATTGCCACACAGGACAGGGAGATAGCCGGGATCGCGCGGGACATATTCGAAGCTGCCGGCGACCTCACGGGAAAGCTCTTCTTCCATACGAGCGGCGTCGATCCCTCGTCGATCCTCTCCCCTCTCGATGAAAAAGGCGCCCGTCTGGGATCGCTGCACCCCCTGCAGACCTTTCCCGACATCGAAAGCGCCATTGAGGTCCTTCCCGACACGAGCATATTCATCGAAGGCGACGAGAAGGCCCTCGCCGCGCTCCGGGTCATCGCCGGGAACCTCGGGGCCACGGTCCACACCATCGAGGCAAAGGACAAGGTCCTCTATCATCTGGCCGCCGTTTATGTCTGCAACCTCGTTTCGGCCCTCATGTACTCAGGGACGGGCATCATGGACAGGATAGACGTCGGTCTGGAACCCTTTTTCCCCATCATACGGGCAACGATGAAGAACATAGAGGCGAAGGGCCCCCTCGCGGCGCTCACGGGTCCCGTCGTGCGGGGAGACGACAAGACCATCCGTTCCCACCTCGCCGCGATGGAGGGCATGCCTCTCCACAGGGAGATCTACCTCGCGCTTTCGAAGATGGCGCTCAGGATGGCGGGAGAGAGGAAGGCCTTGACCGAAGCCGAAATCGAAACCCTCCGCCGCGTGCTGGAGGACGGGGAAGAGTCTTAAAGGCCGTATCTCTCGCCCGTTCATCACGCTGATCGTGAGGTAAGATCTGGGGGAGAGACTGAAGGGCGTATCTCTCGCCCGCTTCGCTCGGGTTCCCACCAGGCTCCCCTCCTGCCCGGCAAGAGGTTGTTTTTTCTTTGATGCCGTGCTACAGAGTAGTGGGGACTTTGTTCAATGTGGTGACACGGGGGGTTTGCATCATGATTGAGAAGCTTGGCCGGCTTTTTTCTCCCGGCTCCGTTGCGGTCATCGGGGCATCCAACAGTTTCGACAAGCTCGGTTATCATGTGATGAAAAGCCTCGTCGGCAATTACCGGGGGAGGATATTCCCGGTGAATCCGAAGGGCGAGAAGGTCTGGGGCCTCCTGTCGTACGCTTCGCTTGAGGAGATACCGGGCGGCGTGGACCTCGCGGTCATCGCCGTGCCCGCGGGTATGGTGGCCGGGACGCTGCACGCCTGCGGGCGCAAGGGCGTAAGCGGCGTGGTGCTCATCACGGCCGGCTTCAAGGAGATCGAAGACCCCGGCGGAGCTTCGCTCGAGGAAGAGATCGGGGACATTGCCGGTAAGTACGGTCTGCCGATCATCGGGCCAAACACCTTCGGTTTCGTCAATCTGAGTTCAGACGTGAACGCCTCGTTCACATCGGAGTTTTCGAGAATGGAAAAGGGCGGCGTGGCGCTTGTCAGCCAGAGCGGGGGCATCTGCCATCTCTGCGGCTTCCTCGCCATCGAACAGAGGGTGGCGATGTCAAAGCTCATGAGCCTCGGCAACCGCTGCAACGTTGATTTTCCGGAGCTTCTGACGTACCTCGTGGACGAGGACGACTCCACGAGGGTGATCGCCCTGTACATAGAAGGGCTTGATGAGCCGAGAAAGCTCCTCGATGCCGCGAGGTCGGCCAGGGGAAGCAAGCCCATCATCGCCCTGAAGGCGGGCAAGAGCGAAAAGGGCGACAGCGCGAGCCGGTTCCATACCGGCTCTCTCGCCGGCAACCAGGCCATTTGGAAAGGCGCCTTTCGCCAGGCGGGCATTCTGGAGGTTGTCACGGCGGAAGAACTCCTCGACACGGCAAAGGCCATCGATTCCTGTCCCCTCCCGCGGGGGTCACGCGTCGCCGTCCTCTCCGGCCAGGCGGGTCCCGGGATGATCGCCTCCGACGCCCTCGAGCCCTGCGGGCTCAGCCTGTCGCGCTTCTCGGAGGAAACGCAGCACAGGATAAATGACCTCCTACCCCCCATCGCGATCCGCACGAACCCCGTTGACATGGGGCCCGCGTGGTACAACCCCGGGAACATCATCGAGATACTGAAGGCGGTCCTCGATGACGATGGGACGGACGGTGTTATCTTTCTCGCTATGTACGCGTCGGCGAACCTGAAGCTGGCCGAAGAGGTGGTCGAGCACATGAAGGCGGTCGACCCTTTCCGGAAGCCCGTCATCGCCTGTTTTACGGCTCCTCCCGGCATATGGGACGGACCGATAGATGCGCTGGATAGGAAAAAGGGGATCGCGATCCTTCCCACGCCGGAGCGGGCCGCTCAGGCCATGGCCAACCTGTGGAAGGTGAGCGTGCTTATGAACGCCAAGGGGGTTGGGACATGGGACCGTTGATGCTCTCCGTGGATGCCGTGACATTCCTTGAGAAGGAGGGGTTCCCTGTCCTCAGGAGCCTTCTGGCAGCAAGCGAGGACGAGGCCGCCGTGAGGGCGGCGGAGATAGGCTTTCCCGTTACTCTCAAACTCTCGTCTCCGGACGTGGTACACAAGACGGAGGCCGGCGGCATACGGGTGTCCTTGAGGGACGCTGCCGAGGTAAGACAGGCATTCAGGGAGATGGTGAGCGCTTTCACCTCCGGCAATCCCGGAAAGAGGCTCGACGGGGTTATGGTGCAGGAGCAGGGATGGGGCGCCGAGGTGATCGTGGGCATGCTCACGGACCCGCAGTTCGGTCCCGTTCTCATGTGCGGACTCGGAGGCGTCTTCGTGGAAGCGATGAAGGACGTGTCCTTCAGGCTCGTTCCGATAGAGCGCCGGGACGCGAGGGAGATGCTGGAAGAACTGAAGGGATACGAGGTGCTCGTCAATCCCAGGAGCGGCTCCATAGATATTGCAGCGGTCGAGGAGTTTCTGCTCGGGATCTCGACCTTTCTCGAAGATCATCCCGAGGTTCGGGAGATGGACCTCAACCCCGTGTTCGTCTCCTCCCGGGGTGTCAGGATCTGCGATGCCAGAATAAAAACAGATTGACGGCCCTTTTCTGCCTGCGTTATCCTTTGGTTTTGCGGGGTATGCGGCAGGCATGGATGGACGGCTGCATTTCTCTCCATAATACTCACGGTACTGTAACGCTCATGATTGCCAGAATCCCTGAACCATTCGCCCCGCGGCGCATCAAGCGCATCTGGACAGGTACGCTCCTGGGGATCGCAGTAGGCATCGTGTCGGGCCTCGGAGGGATCGTCTTCAACTGGATGATCAAGGCCGGCACGCAATTCTTCACCCATGACCTTATCCTGTACCTCGCGCCGGGCCACCTCCCGGACTTCACCTTTCTCGGTTTCCCTTTCAGTCGATGGATGATGCTCTGGATCCCAGCTCTCGGGGGGCTCATCTCGGGCTTTATCGTGTTCCGCTTTGCGCCGGAGGCGGAGGGGCACGGCACCGATGCCATGATCGACAGTTTCCACAGGAGGAAGGGTATTGTACGCAGGCGCGTGCCGGCGGTAAAGACCCTGGCCTCGGCCATCACGATAGCGTCGGGAGGATCGGCGGGCAAGGAAGGGCCCATCGCCCAGATCGGTTCCGGATTTGGTTCCATACTCGGATCCTTTCTCAAGTTGAGCGAGAGGGAACGGCGCATAATGCTCCTTGCCGGAGCCGCGGGCGGCATAGGGGCCATATTCAAGGCACCCCTGGGCGCCGCCCTCTTTGCCGCCGAGGTCCTGTACAGCAGTGCCGATTTTGAATTCGAGGCGATCATTCCCTGCATTCTGTCCTCCGTTGTGGGGTTCATGGTCTTCACGTTCTACGACGGGACGGCGACGATCTTCCAGATCCCCGCTTTCGCGCTTGCGACGCCCGGACAGTTGCCGTTCTATGCCGGACTGGGACTCCTGTGCGCCTTCGTGGGCTATCTCTATATCAACACATTCTACGGCGCGAGAGACCGGTTCTTCAGGCGCCTTGACATGCCGAAGTGGCTCAAACCCGGGCTGGGCGGGCTCATGCTCGGCGTGCTCGCCTTCTTCCTCCCGGAGGTCCTCGCGGGAGGCTATGAATGGATCCAGTCGGCCATCGACGGGCGGCTTGCCCTCGGACTCATGGTCGCTCTCGTCTTCGGCAAGATCGTGGCCACGTCACTGACCATCAGTTCCGGAGGGAGCGGGGGTGTATTCGCCCCGTCGCTTTTCATCGGCTCCATGCTCGGGGGTTCCTACGGAAGCATCTGCGGGAGGATATTCCCGGAGATCGTGACCCAGCCCGCTGCCTTTGTCCTCGTCGGCATGGGAGGCTTCTTCGCCGGGGTTGCGAAAACCCCCATTGCGGCGCTTATCATGGTTGCCGAGATGACCGGAGGCTACAGCCTCATTCTCCCCATGATGATCGTTTCCGCCCTTGCGTATCTTCTTCTCGGAAAGACGACCCTCTATGAGAAGCAGGTGATGACGCGCGTCGATTCCCCCGCTCACGTGGGGGACTACTCCGTGGACATCATGGACCATCTCCTGGTGCGGGACGCGGTGGTGCCGGACAGGAAGATCGAGACCATTCCCGAAGAGATGGGTTTCAAGGACATGGTGGATCTCATGGTAGATTCGTACCAGCAGGATTTTCCCGTGGTGAACAAAAAGGGCAACCTTGTCGGGATGATCTCCATGACCGATCTTCGCACGGCCATGGCGGACATCTCGCTGCAGCCTCTTCTGGTCGCGCGGGACATAGCGGTGACGGGTGTGACGGCGGTTACCCCGGAGGACTCCCTGAACACGGCCCTGCAGCTTATGGCCGATGTGAACCTGCGGGAGCTGCCGGTGGTGGAGAAGACGGACCCCGGCAGGATCGTGTCAATGGTAAGCAGAAAGGACATCACCCGCGCGTACCACAACGAGATGGAGCGAAGAAGCGCCCGCAGGACGTAAGGGGCAGGGGATGCAGCCCGGGTTCGTGAGTGGGGCAGACGAATGTCACCGGGACTTCTTTTCTTCTTGAACTCTTGAACCCTGGAACTCTTGAACCGCCTTTTCATCTTTGACGACTTCTATCTCGTTCGATATGGCCGAGGCCGGCATTTGCTCGAAGGGTCTGCTGCAGAAATCGAACCGGACCCTGTACCGCCCTGGTGCCAATCCCGCGGGGAGCGTTGCGTGGATCGATCGGGACGCGTTCCGGTCGTTTATCATAACGCACTCTTCCCCGTCCCGTCCTTCTATCGTCATCGCCGTCGTCCCGTTCTTCGCGTCACCGTCCTTGAGCAACGCAGCTGTTTTGCGGACGCCGAAAGGGAAATCACTCAAAGATGTGAGGAAGAAGCGGGCCTTTTCTCCCTGCCTGTAGCGGTCATATTCCGTCGAAAGGTAAAGTTTGCGGTTGAATTCGCTTTCCTTCGTGCCCGTCTTTGACGTTGCAGCTTCCCAGAAGCGGGGCTTTCCGGAATCAAGGTGGACGTACTTGCTCCCGTAATGGCCGACTCCGCAGCAGTTTTCCCCGCGGATCATCTCCCAGAGGACCTTGCCGTCAACCCCCTCCAGGTAGAAGTCAAGTGCCATACCGTCCATGTGGGTGCTTGTCTTCGCCACGTTGCCGCCGGCCTTTTTCAGCTTCTGATTATAGGCGGGACTTCTGTATCCTGAGATGAGGCGGATCGTCTTGCCCGGGGCGATCCTGTCAGTGAGATAATCGAGCAGAACGATGAGCCTCAGGGAAATGTGCTCCCCCTTCCGACCGCCGGCAAAGCCGAAGACCCTGTCGATGGCGTCGAGGGCCTTCTCGTTGAACCTGCCATCGGCATCATAGAGGTCAACCGTTGCTTCCTGCCCGGTGTGCTCGTTCCGTATGCTCATCTTTCCGTCTCCCATCCGAAAGAAGCGGGCGGGGTCCGAGGATGCCGTGCCGAGGCAGGGGAAGAGCACCATCAGCGAAAGGGCGATCAACAGGGACCGGTGCAGAAGAAGAAAGCGGGACGGCATTCCGGAAGAGATCATGCAGCATTATAATGGGTTGCCGGGGGATATGCAACCGAAAGACGGTTCAAGAGATCCAGAGTTCAAAGGTTCAAGAGTAAAAACCTCGAGACCCGGAACGCTTCACATGCCTTGATCAGCGATTGTGCGCCCTGGTCAGTGATTGTGTTGACAACCCGCATCCTTTCGCGGTCTTCCCCTTGAACCGTATTCGTCGTTTTGTCTCTTGCAATACATCGGGAATTCATGGACAATGAAGAGAAATCCGGGGTGGGGAAAGATGCAGGGAGACCCATCTGTTCTCTTGGTAATGCCCGCGTCCCGGGACATGCTGAAAGGAGCGCCCAGATATGAGAAAGAGACATCTCATCCTTGCCGTTCTTGCGTTTCTCGTGTTTCTCACCCCGGTGGCCCGGGCTGCGGACGAAAAGGCGGGAGACGCCTCCTATTGGAGGACCGAAGGCGACACGTATGTCCAGAAGCGGGAATATGGCAAAGCGATCGAATGCTACAAGAAGTCGCATGCCATGGACCCCCTGCATGCCCGAACTGTCTTCCGCATCGCCTTTGCCTATGACGCCCAGGGAAAATTCGGGGAATCTCCGCCCTATCTTGACAAGGCTCTGGAGCTGGTCAAGTCGGGGAAGGATAGTTCACAGCTTCCCATCGGCGACATCTACGCGGAGAAAGGTTTCATACTGGTGCTGTCGGGAAAGTACAGGGACGCGTTGCCCGTTTACGACCTCGCCATCGAGAGTGATCCGAAATGGTCCTATCCGGTATTCTGGAAGGCATACGCGCACTTCAAACTGAATGATTACGGGAAGGCCCTTGAGTTGTGCAACAAGGTGCTCCAGATGGAACCGGGCCATAAAGACGCAGGAAAGCTCAAAGGGATGATAGAACAACAGCAATCGGCACCCCCGTCACCACCGAAGAAGTAGGAACGGGGCAGCCACGCTTCGGATTGCACCCCGCAAAGACGGTTCAAGGAATCCAGGGTTCAAGGGTCGAAGACGAAGGGTTGGGCAGCGTGCCACCCCCTTGCGGCATTTGATAATGCTCCGACGTCATGCTATAAACTTCACCTGATCGACATATATGAAGGAGGTATCGGAATGGTTACGCTTATTGCCAGGCTGCCGGTCACGGAAGGGAAGATGGATGAAGCGCTGGAAGCCTTTAAGGAATTAGTGCCCAAGGTTGCGGCGGAAGAAGGAACCGTCCTGTATTCTCTCAACGTGGAGAAGGCCAACCCGAACACGCTGGTTGTGGTCGAGCAGTACAGAGACAAGGAATCCCTGAAGTTCCATTCATCGACACCTTATTTGAAGGAGTTCTTTGAAAAGAGCGCCTCATTCACCAGCGGAAAGACGGAGATTGTCATTATGGAGGAGATAAGCAGGGCCTGAGGATCGTGCGGGGCCTCCCCATATGGCATCACCCCGGCTCCCGCTACTCGATGACAGTCCCTTTACCGGTCTTCTGGTATTCGAGCACGATATGCTCGGCGAAGGCCGTTCTCGCCTGAGAATTCGGCTGAAATCCCCGCGACCCGCACCAATCGAGAAACGTTTCCGGATCGAAGTCAGCGCGAATCGCGATATTGCCGGCACGTCTGATCTCTTCGAGTTCCCTCTTTACGAGGGTCTTCCAGTCTTCAAAGGTGTCGGGCATGTCCTTCGAATCGGTAAACATCTCCCGCGCCCTGCGGTAAGCGGCCTCGTCCTTGAAACACACAATCCCTACGACATAGTTCAATTTACCACCTCCTTCTATCATTCTTGCAGAATACGAGCTGTTCTTCAAGGGCCATGTTTCTCGGGGGCCGAGCGAGATGTCTGGCTGGTCCGAGCATTCAAGAACAGATGGTTACACCGCTAGACCAGGCGAGAGGATCTGCCCTACACCCTGCTTTTCAGAAGTGCGGAGGAGATACTGGACAGCGGGGCGGAAGCCGACATTGGCGCGTGACTCCAACAAACGGAATTCCACGCAACATTTCTTATCGTCTGCAGGAACCTTGCGAAAAACCCGGCTCAAAGGCGTCTTTACGGGGAATGACCGGGGCCGTTCCTTTATTTAGATTGTAATGTCCGTACAATTATGGGATAATACACTACTGGAGTTCAGGGACTATCCGTTAGTAGTAGCCACAGAGTATTCTTTTTTGTAGTTTCTTCATAACTCATCTTCCCGCTTCAAATTTCTAGTTACAGAGGTACATCGGTATGACAAAAGGAACAGTGAAATGGTTCAACGACACAAAAGGTTTCGGTTTCATAACCAAAGAGGATGGTTCGGATATCTTTGTCCACTATTCCGCCATCAAGGACAGCGGCTTCAAATCCCTCGCCGAGGGCGAAACTGTCAGTTTTGACGTGGTGAACGGTCCGAAGGGGCCCGCCGCATCTAACGTAGTGAAGAGCTGAGTCTTCGCGAGCAGGTCTGCATGTTGCAGACCTGCTTCTCTTCCGCCTGGGTTACCATCCGGCACGCTGCTGGGCACATTTTTTCCAGAGTCCGCCTGACGCGCAAGATTCAGCGCAAGGGACAAAGAGATGAAGATCCTTCTTGTATACCCTGAATACCCCGATACCTTTTGGAGTTTCAAGCATGCTTTGAAATTCATATCAAAGAAGGCTGTGCATCCACCGCTCGGCCTTCTTACGGTCGCGGCAATGCTGCCGGGCCATTGGGAAAAGAGACTCGTTGACATGAACGCCTCCAAACTGAAGGATGGTGACCTGAGATGGGCGGACTACGTCTTTGTCGGCGCCATGGCAGTTCAGAAGACCTCCGTCCGCGAAGTCATCGCGCGGTGCAAAGCGGCAGGGGTCAAAACCGTTGCCGGCGGGCCCCTGTTCACTGCGTCTCGCGAAGACTATCCCGACATCGACCACCTGGTACTCAACGAAGCCGAATGCACCCTGGGCCCCTTTCTGGCCGACCTTTACCGGGGCAAAGCCAAGCATATATACACGTCCGCACTGTTTCCCGAGTTGAGCAAAACCCCGGTTCCCCTTTGGGGCCTTGTCAGGATGAACAGGTACCACTCAATGAATCTGCAGTATTCGCGCGGTTGCCCTTTCAGCTGTGAATTCTGCGATATAACCACACTTTACGGGCGCAAGACCCGAAGCAAGACCGCGGCACAGGTGATCGGTGAACTGGAGGCCCTGTATATGGCGGGATGGAGGGGAAGCGTCTTCTTCGTGGACGATAATTTCATAGGGAACAAGAAGGTCCTCAAAGATGATGTGCTGCCCGCCATGATCGAGTGGATGAAGAAAAGAAGATACCCCTTCGATCTGGCAACCGAGGCGTCTATAAACCTTGCCGATGATGAACATCTCATACGGCAGATGATACAGGCCGGGTTTGAGGGCGTGTTCGTCGGTATCGAAACGCCCGACGACCGGTCTTTGGAGGAATGCAACAAGTCCCAGAACAGGGGGCGTGATCTGCTTGCCGGGGTAAAACGGATACAGCAACTCGGCTTGCGGGTCCGCGGAGGCTTCATCGTGGGGTTCGACAGTGATTCGCCGGACATATTTGAAAGACAGATACGTTTTATTCAGGAAAGCCGCATTGTCACCGCGATGGTGGGCATGCTCAACGCCCCGAGTGGGAGCAGGCTCTACGAAAGATTGAAGCGGGAAGGAAGGTTGGGCGAGGACATTACGGGAGATAACACCGATTTTTCTACCAACATCATCCCCAGGATGGGCTACGACAAACTTGCAGCCGGGTACCGCGAAGTCCTCAACGGCATCTACGCGCCACGGGCGTACTACGAACGGGTCAAGGCGTACCTGAAGGAATACAGGCCTCTGGAAAAGCGTAAACGGGGCCTCCACCTGCGGTACGTCCGTTACAACCTGCATTATGTCGACGCCCCTTTCAGGACCCTGTTGACATTGGGTATTAAGGACAGGGCGAGGATGTACTACTGGAAGCTGGTTTTCTGGTCCCTGTTCAGGCGCCCGCTTCTCTTGCCCATGGCTATTACCTATATGGCATATGGCTTTCATTTCCGGAAGACCTATTCGACCCATCTGTGATGCATCGGGCCTGGCACGAAGGCTGGCGGGCCTCATTCGGAAAGCCACACATTTTAAGATTCAGCAAACCTGCACAAAGGAGCGAAGAATGACGACCATCGAAGAATTCATCAAAGCCAGGGAGGCCATCGAGAAGCTTGCCGCCCAGATCATTGTGTTCGTCGAGCGCAAAGCGGTCAAGGAATCACGGAAACATCTCGATGATGCGAACCAGCGATTGGAGGCCCTCAGGGCGATGGTCGCCAACGACGTACAGGTCAAGGTGATAGGTCGTCTCACGGCCCAACTCGATGGCCTCGGTGTGAAGATTGTAAGAATGGAAACAAAGGCGCCTGCAGGAAGAAGAGTAACGAAAGGGAAGCCGGTGGCATCTGTCGAACCGGCCATTGCCGAAGCTTCTGAAATAGTTGTGTTCGAACACTAGTTGTGAAGGGACGTTCAGAAAGGCATGTTCAGACCTGCGGCGGAAAATGGCTTCCCGGCTCTTGCGGTCGGGTCCTTGAGGTGTGTATCAACGGCCATTGATCGTATCGGGCAAGGCTTTTGCCCCGGGTATCATTGAATTGTTGAGGGTGAGAATGGCAATTAACCGCATTATCAAAGTAGAAGATATACCGGAGCCGGAAGTCGGGGAAAGGACCTTCGCGCCGGGCGAAAACGGTAATCTTGCTCCCGGTGATGTTTCTTCCCACGAAGAAAATGAGGCATGTGATTTTTTTTCAGAACCCGATGCCGACCTTGTCGAAACGATGCAGGGCTCTGTCCGGTCAGAGCCGGAAAAACGCACGAACGAAAAGGAATATTCAGAAACGGCCAATAACCTTGTGTGGGCATATCTGAAGGATATGGCGCATACATCGCTCCTTACAGCCGAAGAGGAGCACGATATGGCGAAAAGCACTGAAGAAGCCGAAGAACGAGCCCTGAAGATACTGTTCAGTATGCCGCAGGCGATCAATGAACTCCTGGGAACAGGGAGACAGCTGAAAGACGGGAATATAGATGTCGTTGATATGATCACAAATATCGACGAAATATACTGCAAGGATACAGATCGGGAAGAATATACAAGAAAGACTGTAGCTTCCATCAACAGGATAAAGAGACTTCATGAGAAAAAGGAACAGATGGTGCTTTGCCGGCCCGGAACCGGCCAAAAAGATCCCGCCCGCCAATTGGGCAGGATAAACGATGAGATAGAGAAGCTCCTCATTGATCTCAAACTCAACAAAAAGATCCTGATCGCGATCACCAGAAAGATAGCACGGCAGACGCAGTTGATGAATGAGGATGAAGCAGCCGCAGTGAGAAGTAAACTCATGGATCTCGGTGAGATCGAAAACGGACTGAAAGATATCAGGAGCAGGCTCGTTCAGGCGAATCTCAGGCTGGTTATTAATGTCGCGAGGAGATACCAGAACCGTGGATTGTCATTCCTTGATCTTATCCAGGAAGGCAATATGGGGCTCATGAAGGCCGCAGAAAAATATGATTACCGGAAAGGTTACAAATTTTCGACCTACTCAACATGGTGGATCAGGCAGGCCATGACAAGGGCGATCGCAGATCACGGTCGCACGATCAGGATACCCGTCCATATCCTGGAAACCAAGAATAAGATAAGCAAGGCGACCACGGAGCTTTTTCAGGAATTGGAAGGCAGTCCAAACCTCGAGGATATTTCGCGAAAGACCGGATTTTCCGTGGAAAAGGTTAGAAAGACCATGAAAATTTCCGATGCGCCTGTATCCATTGAAACCTCTCTGGGAGATAATAACTTTACCCTCGGCGATCTTATAGCGAATCCCGGGGCATCTTCCCCTCTCACGGAATTCATTGATATCTCTCTCAGGGAAGCAATAGATTCCGTGTTGTCAACGCTGACTCCGCGGGAAGAGAAAGTGGTCAGGATGCGCCTCGGCATTGGCGAGACAACCGACTACACCCTGGAAGAAGTGGGGGATCGCTTCGGATTGACCCGCGAACGCATCCGTCAGATAGAAGTCAAAGCCCTGAACAAACTGAAACACCCGGAGAGGCGAAAGAGGCTGCAGAGTTTCCAGGATTAAGCAAGGATACATCATTACCGGAGCCCGGGGATCTCTTCGCGCGCTCCGAACAGAAGAGGGGATCACTATCGCACCAAAACGAAGATTCACTATTTTGGTTGTAGACAATGGCGAGGATGTGGCGAAGACAACCGCCGCGATGCTCGAACAATTGGGCTATGGCGCGCAGGCGGAGGTTGACAGCCTGGCGGGACTCAGGGCTTTTTCCGATGAACCGGAAAAATTCGACCTTGCCCTAATTGAACCAGCCATGCCGGGACAATACCCCCGAAGCGCGCGAAACAATCCGGCCCTTTCCCCGGAATTGACCGGACTGGAGCTTGCCGTCCGTTTCAGGCGGATCAAACAGGGTTTGCCGGTCCTTTTCTATGCGAAGAGCGTGGAGCCCGCTCTGGCAGACGAAATAAAGGCTGCCGGGTTTCCGGAACCCGTTCTCAAGCCGTTGACATCGAGGGAATTGGATGAGACGATACTAAGAATTTCATCCAAACGTTTTTCCAGGCCGATCTAAGGTCGCAATCCGCAGAATACTTCAAACACAGGAAGAGGTGCCATTGGGCGGCCCCATCTTTCATGTCAGCATCGGATGCGCAAGTCACGGCACTTCTGGATGAAGGAGCCATACTGGAGGTACAGACATGAGTGAGATTCTCGACATAGCCAACGAGATGGCACGTGACCTGTTCAAGGTTGGAGCCATGGACGAGGAGATCACCCTGCTCAAGGTGGAAACACTGCACCTACCCAGGAAGAGCCCCTTCGGACCCGAGGACATCCGCCGCCTTCGTCTGGCGAACCGTGTCAGCCAGGCCGTCTTCGCAGCACTTCTCGGGGTCGGCAAGTCAACGGTGCAACAGTGGGAACAGGGCCAGAAAAAACCAAGCGGCCCCGCCCAACGCCTGCTCGATCTCATCAACCGAAAAGGCCTGGAAACCCTGGCCTGAAGACCCGGCAGACAATAGAAGCGGAACGCCCCCGAGGTTCTTGCGCTGCGATCGGGGAGCGAGTGGTCCTGGCTCCCCCGTGCAGCCACGCTTCGGATCACACCCGTTACGTGCTTTCGACTCGCTCGATGCTCATTGCGGACAAAGGTGGGTGGAGGTTGACAACTGGTCGTCCGCAGACGTAGCTCTATGGCGTATCGTAAACACGGTGCTGTCAGACGCATCGGTCCCGGTCACTTCGTGCCCGGTCCACGCTCCCCGAAACCACAACGGGTCCCGTGATCCTACGCTAACGGTTGCCCGGGAGAGCCAGGACCACGCGCGAGCGGGGAAGCAAAGGTAAAGACATTCGAGGGAAGGAAGGGAACAAGACTCGCCCTAGGAAGTCCCTTTTGAAAGACGTTCGCTACCCGCCCTGCTCATGACATGCATGCTTCTGGAGAAACCCCCAATGACATTGAGCAAATGAGTAAATGAAGCCATTGTCTTACTATGATAAACTCTATAGAATCTAATGAATCTGGGAGAGAGGGGGTCGCAATGAGAAGGGTGAGCAAACGTCACGAGGAACTCATGGCAATATACAAAATCGTGATAGATGATATTCGAGACAGCAAGCACCAGCAGTGGCGAGTTATACAGCTGACCCTCTTGGCGATAGCAGCTATAGCATCTGTTCACAAATACTTCCGAGGTTCAGTGGCACCAGGGTTGCTGGAAATAATGGTATGGTTTGTTGGCGGGGTCGGTATAGCTTTCATTTTGTCATTCACGCATTCTCTGTCCAAATACAGGAAGAAGAAGGAAAGTATCAGGAAACATTTCACAGATACCGCTAAGAGGATAGAAGAAACGAGGCTTTTCAGCTGCTGGCTTGAATGGGTTGTGAACATGTTTCAAACGACACCAGTGTTCGCTATTCTGTTTTCTGCTTTCATCGGCGTTGCCATGTATGTTGCCATTTCAATCATCAATAGGGCTTCGTAGCAGTCCCTTGGTCTCCGAGACGTGAGGTGCAGCCAATCGCTGTCTCCAACGGTCAGCTGCGTAAAGTTGTTAGGGCCATACGGGGGAACTTTGGACGCCCTTTGCATTCTCATGTTCTCTCATCTGGGTATGCACTTTGAAGCAGAATCTGCCGTTTGCCTAGGTTTACCCGGAAGCTGGTCCGGCAAAGATGGGATGCAGCTTCCGTGACCGTGGACAGGACAGGGAAAACGGGAGAGTGTAAAAATGCGAAGGGCCCCGACGTTGCCTCCCTAATGAGATATCGAAGGAGGAACTTCCCCTGTCCCATGTTTGATATTGACAAATTGTTAATATGTTGTAAAATTAATACAACGTTGTAATGAGGTTACAACGAAAAGGAGGAAAGGGATATGGGAACTCTGTTCGGCGAATACTTCAAAAGGAAAAGAATGGAAACCGGCAAGACATTGAGGCAGTTTTGTCTCGACAATGGTCTGGACCCTGGAAATATCAGCAAGATAGAGAGAGGTATACTGCCGCCTCCACAATCCAGAGACAAACTGGTACACTATGCACAGTGCTTAGGGATCGTCGAAGGCAGCGACGAGTGGCTGGTTCTTTTCGATACAGCTCGAACGGACGCGGGGCGAATCCCGGAGGATATTCTTGCAAACAAAGATATCGTCGCCCATTTACCCCTGGTTTTCAGGACACTCAAAGGTCAGAAGCTGACCGGCGAACAGCTGGAGAAACTTGCTCGTGAATTGGAGAAACTGAACAATGGCGAGTGATTTGACCCCTCCGATTCTCTCGTATGAGGATATAAACCGCCGTGCAGAGCAATTCCTGAATGAGTACAAACGGGATGGCTTGCTTCCTGTGGACATTGAGGCGATTGCAGAGTTTGACCTGGGTCTGAATATTTTCCCCTTCCCCCATCTTCAGGAGACGTATGATTTGGACGGCTTCATTTCTGGAGACTTGGCTACAATCTATGTCGACGAGTTCATCTATTATAACAGACCTGCCAGGTATCGGTTCACGATTGCCCACGAGGTGGGGCATCTTGTATTTCACTCACAATTGATGTCCGCTGTCCGTCCTAACAGCGTTTCAGAATGGAAGGATTTCGTTCTGGGCATAGACGAGGATGCCTATGATTGGCTGGAGTATCAGGCATACACATTCGCAGCGGCTGTTCTGGTGCCTCGATCTGAGTTGAAACCATGCTTTGCCCGTGAAATTGAACTATTACGACCAAAGATAGAGCTTGTCCGTTCAAAGGGGCTTTCTATAGAATCGTCACGGGACTACATCATAAATGCCGTCGCGACGAAAGCAATCAGCGTTTTTGATGTCTCCGCCGATGCGCTCGTGCGGAGAATTTCGAGAGAGATTGAAAAAGGACATCTTGTCTTGTAAGTAAGGCGACCTTTGCACCTGTTTGGCGACAGGGTTACCCGCGATTTGAGATGATTGGCCCCCTTTTGGGGAAAAGGTATGATATTCACCTAATGTCATTTACGGCCATCATTGCTCGCTCTGACCTGACAGGAGGTAGAATGTGAAAATGTGAAAGGTGTTCCCAAGAGCTGGGACCGGCGTCGATGTTTCAAACACGGCTGCCATCGGCGCTTCCCATGGCAACGGTGGCTGATCTGGGCAAAACGGTATGCGGCGCCATTTGTTCGTATGAAATGGGAGCTATAGTGAATCGACTATCGGGCCGAGAAAAGGAAGCTTCCACAATTAGGCAAGCAAACCGTGCCGCCGCCGTTTGTCGCCTGATGCTTGGTCGGATAAAACACTGGGCCGATTTTATGGAGGCAGATCGTGTCGATTTAGCAGCCCTCCCACGACGACAGCTAAAGTCAGGTAAAAGCGACATAAGAAGACGTCTTTCTCAAGACTTGGAAAGATTCTGCGAGGCAAACTTCAAAGGTATGAGTCAGCAACGGCTGTCCGAAATGTATGAAGACATTAAAGCATTTAGAGGGATGGAAACACCGCTACCCGAGTTCGAGGAGCGCTTCGCCCTGGTTCGTAGAGAAATCCTAAAAGGCAATCCACCTCACCTGACTGTCTGTATATCACTATGGGGTCTGCAATTTAAAATTCCCGAGGAGGAACTTTCCAAAGATATTATCGAAGCGGCCAACCTTGGAATGAAGGCACGGGAGAAGATCAAACGCTTTGAGGGTAACTCACAGGCCGACCTACTTCGGAATCGAGATATAATACGCCCTTTGCTCCGACAGGAAGCGTTTGCCGCCCGCTCTGGAGTGATAGCCTGTTTTAACCTGATGGAAGCCTATCTCAATGGCATAGCCTGGGACTATCTTCGCTCTGCAGATACAACCCTCCTGTCAAATCGTACCAAAAAACTGTTGGAGGATTCAGCATCGGCATCAATACGCGAAAAGCTTCTCAAGTATCCCGAAATCATTGCTGGAGCTTTACTGTGGAGCGGGGATGACATTGATGTTGTGCAATTTCTCGAAGTCGTAAAACCCTTCAGGGATTCCTTGGTTCATCCATCACCTTTTGCTGCCCCTGAGAAGTTTGGTGGTTACGACAAGCTGCGGCTGTTGTACAGAATCGACAAGGAAACGCTGGATTCAGCTATCTTGGTTACAGCTAAGCTGGCTGCAAGAATACATAGGCATGTTAAGCCCGCCAGAGTTTTCCCGCCTTGGTTACAGGACCTGTGTTCAAGAGCCGGGCTGAAAAGTAATATGTAGCCGATGACTCATTGCTCCCAAGAAGAGTGCAAGAACGTACTCCCAACGACACCCACTACAAATCGGGCCAGTTGTGGGGGCAGGCTCCACCTTCAAAGACCGTCAGAGTCTTCGAATTCGTACAGGTCAGAGCGCAAAGCAGTTGTCTCTCTGAACCTTTCCATCAACCACCATCTCTGTTTCGTGCGGGGTCTCAGGGCCGGACAGCCGTTAGTGTAGGAGCACGGGACTCGTTGTGCTTTCGGGGAGCGCGGACCGGACACGAAAGTGGCCGGGACCGATGCGTCTGACAGCACGGGCTGGCAACAGGGAAACGACTTGTGTCTGCGGACGGCCACCGGGCATTCCGGGATCCACCTTTGTCCGCAATGAGCATCGAGTGAGTCGAAAGCACGTAACGGGTGTGATCCGTAGCGCGCACACGCCAATGAGGCACAGGCAGTCCCGTTTAGGTCTTTGCTCTTTCTGTTTCTCTTCGCGTTCTTAAGCGAACTCGAGCGAGGCGGGCGAGGGAGAAGTCCTTCAAGCTGTCTTTACCCGAGCGCTTTACCATTGAGGGCTAGACCCCTTCCGGCAGCTTCGATGCCATCATTCTTCTTCGGTCGAGCTTGCGGCCATCCACGATGAATGTGCCGTCGCCGACGGCGTGAAGGGTTCGCTCTTCTTTGCGCGAGGTGTCGAAGTATGCGGCAACGCCTTCGAGAACGATAGTGTTGTGCTTCTTGACGATGTCGATGACCCTGCACTCGATGTTGGCGAGGCATTCTTTTATTAATGGTGCTTTGACCATCTTGCCTTTTACGGGGGTGAGATTGAATCTCGCAAACTTGTCCGTATCGGCGCCGGAGCATGTTCCTATTCCTACGACCTTGTCGAGCATGTCGACCGTGGGAATCGCAATGACACACTCCTTTGTTCTGCGGAGGGCTTTGAAGGAGTAGTTCCACTCTCCGGTCGTCATGGCAAAGACGGGCGTGAAATCCACGACCATTGTCCATGAGATCGTCATGATGTTGTCCTTCCTTCCGTCATTGGTCGTAACAAGGACAACGGGCCCCGGCTCCAACAAGGTAAAGGCCTTGCCTATCTCGAATTCCTCCATAAGAGCACCTCCCCGTCTTTACAGATAGTACATACATAAGGCCGAAGCTGACAGGCCATGCTTTGATCCTTCCGACTTTTTCCATCAACCTCCGCCGCTTTCACAGTAGAGGCTTCGGGGTGGGCGCTCTAAGCTATGCTGCCGTCAATTTGAGTATGAGTTTTAGCGATCTGCGGTCAGCCTCGATCCTGGCGATTCCAGAGCCTGGTTTGCTGAAAAATTCGGGTGAGTCCCGACTCCGGGGGTGTCGCTCAGGTCCCCCTGGTTTTTCCTAGACTCCGGCCTTCGCCGGAATGACAATAGAAGAAATGAGGCGAAAAGAAAACTACCCTCCAAGCATCCTCCTCGCTTCTCACATCCAAGCAATTGAATCCGCCTTCATCGGTGTTCCCATTCAAACGGCTCTAACGATTCCAACGGTTCCAACGGTCTTTATCGCTTTCCACGTTCCAACGGTTCAAACGGCTCAAACGGTTCCAACGGTCTTTTACGGCGGACACTTCGCGCAGATCGACCTGAACTGCATTGTCGAGAGGTACCGGTCCCCGCGGTCGGGGAAGAGGACGACTATGGTCCCGTGGTCGATCATCTTCGCGAGGCGCAGGGCGACGGCCGCCGCGGCGCCGCTTGAGGTGCCGACGAAAATCCCTTCCTTCTGGGCAAGCAGGCCCGTCATCTCGAAGGCCTCGCCGTCCTCGACCATTTCCTTGAGGTCGAGTTCGCCCGGGTGATAGATGCCGGGCACCATGGACTCGTGCATGTTCTTGAGGCCCTGTATGGTGTGGCCCGTGACGGGTTCCACGCCGACTATCTTGACCTCGGGCTTGACGGATTTGAGGTAGCTGCCCGTTCCCATGAGGGTGCCCGTCGTTCCCATGCCGGCCACGAAGTAATCGACCTCCCCGTTTGTCTGGCGGAAGATCTCGGGGCCCGTTGTTTCGAAGTGGGCGAGGACGTTGTCGGGATTCTCGTACTGGTTGGGCATGTAGTATTTTTTCGGTTCGTCGTGGAGGAACGTGAGGGCCTGCCTGATTGCGCCGTCAATGTTCTCCTTGGCGGGTGTGAGGAAGACGTTGGAGCCGAGGCCCTGGAGGATGAGCCGGCGTTCCGTGCTCACGCAGGCTGGCATGCACAGCTCGACGCGGTATCCCTTCGCCGCCCCTATCATGGCGATGGCGATGCCCGTGTTGCCCGAGGTGGGCTCGAGGATCGTCTTGTCTTTGGTCAGCTCGCCCCGCTCCTCGGCCTTGGTTATCATGTAGAGGGCGGGACGGTCCTTGACGGACCCGCCGGGGTTACAGCCCTCCAGCTTGCAGAGTATTTTGACGTTGGGATTGGGGTTGATGTTGCACAGTTCCACGAGTGGCGTGTTGCCGATTGCGGAGAGAATGTTCATGCGTTATTGACCTCTCATAATGCGTGATATATGCGACAGATTCTAGCAGAACGGGAGGCAACGGACAAGGAAAATCAGGGACTTGCACCGGCGATGCGCGGGTGCAAGTCCCTGATGGGGAACACTATTTCGCCGTGGGGCTGCACACCGGGTTGGGGAAACAGTGGAGCTGACAGGCTCCTACCTTGATCTTGAACTCATTGAGAAGGTCGCCCATGTCCCCGTAAGAGACGCCTTCCGCGTCGGCGAGCTTCATGGCCTGTTCGCATGTGATCTTTCCGTCAGCGCCCAGACGGGCCTTCACCTTTTCTATTATCGCCTGTTTGTCCATTCTGTCCTCCTAACGTTATGTGTTGTCCTGATGCCGCAAACCTTTCCTCCAGAGCTCTCTGGCTCCCGGATCGAGTCCTGGATGACGGCTGGAGAGAAACCGGGACGACGGCGGGGGAAAAGGCTTTTCGTCGGTCCGCGTCATTACCGGATTCTTCCCGTCCCTACATCGCTGCGATATCCCTGCCGAACTGCACCGCCTGTGCCAGTTCATCATCACCCGGCTGCCACATCGCCCTGAAGCCTTCGTGGACAGTCTCGAACCCGGCCTTCGTCAATCCTTCACTGAGGATCTTCACCGACTCGCCGCTCCAGCCGTAGCAGCCGAAGGCGGCTGCCTTTTTGCGGCTGAACCTGAGTCCGGCGACCATCTCTATCAGGGCCGCCATCGCGTTGAGGATGCCTCTGTTGATGGTCGGAGAGCCGAGGAGGATTGCCTTTGACCTGAATATCTCGGTGACCACGTCGTTGATGTCGCTCCGGGCTATGTTGCAGAGCTTCACCGTCACCTTGCCGTCCTTTTCCCTGATACCCTTCGCTATGGCCTCGGCGAGCCTGCGCGTTCCGTTCCACATGGTGTCGTAGATGAGGGTGATCTGGTTCTCCTGGTAGCCGTCCGCCCATTCAAGGTATTTGTGGACGATCTGCAGGGGGTTTTCACGCCAGATGACGCCGTGGCTCGGGCAGATGACCTTGACGGGAAGGCCGAGGCCGACCACTTCGTTTATCTTCTTTGTCACGAGGGGAGAAAAAGGGGTGAGGATGTTGGCGTAGTACTTGATGGCCTCCTCGAAAAGCTCCGATTGAACGACCAGGTCGTTGAAGATGTGCTCGCTGGCGATATGCTGTCCGAAGGCATCGTTTGAGAAGAGGATCGCATCGCCCGTGAGGTATTCCATCATCGTGTCCGGCCAGTGGAGCATGGGTGCCTCGATGAAGACAAGCTCTTTTCTGCCGAGGCTCAGCTTGTCGCCGGTCTTTACCACCTGGAAGTTCCAGTCCTGATGATAGTGGCCCTTTAATGACTTGACGCCATTCGCCGTGCAGTAGACGGGTTTGTCCGGTATGTGCCGCATAAGCTCCGGCAGCGCGCCTGAATGGTCCATCTCCGCATGGTTTGCTATGACGAAGTCTATGGAGCGAAGATCGATCTCCTTTGTCAGGTTCTCCACGAACTCGCCGGCGAAGGGCATCCACACGGTATCGATGAGGGCCGTTTTTTCGTCGCGCACAAGATAGGAATTATAAGACGAACCCCGGTGTGTGGAATACTCCTCCCCGTGGAACCTTCGAAGCTCCCAGTCGATCTTTCCTACCCAGTCTACATTCGGAGCTATTTCAAATCTCATGACACCCCTCCTCTTTTTTTCAGTGATGGCCACAACCTTGCTCTATCCTACTCCAAATTATCTCATACGTGACTTGACTTAAGTCAAGAGCCCCGGGAAAGAGACAGTTGAAACAGCTTGAACCGCTTGAACCGCTTGAACCGCTTGAACGGAAAACCCCAGCGACGACAGTATCCCATTTTTCTGCCTTTGACGTTCAACAGGCTGTTGACAAAGTGATTTCCGAAGACGGTTCGTGCTCTTTCATTCCGGCCTTCGCCGGATGACGTAGAAAATGAGTTTATCAAAAGCCTGTCAAGCAGTTCAAGTTGTTCAAGCCGTCTTCAAACCACCGGATGATTCTTCCTTAGCCATTCCATGATGCGGGGGCATTCGAGGGCGGCGGTGCTGCAGTAGCCCGTGGATTGCTTCTTTTCGTTGCAGGAGGTGCAGATCTGCCAGTGGCCGCAGTTGATGCCGGTCAGGAGAGACGAGTCGCATTCGAGACACCACAGGTACCCGCAGACGAGACAGAGTCCCACAGTGGCGTCGCCGATGGCGTCTATAGTGGAGCAGTCCATCGTGTTCACTTCGCCGCAGTGGGGACAGGAGGAAACAGGCGTTCCTCTGAAGTTCCTCTGAGCCGTGCGATTCTTCTCGACGGCAATCAGGAGCGCGTCCTGAATGTCGTCGGAGAGAAGCTCCCACATCCTCAGGAGAGTACCCGGTATCGCCTTGCCCATGGATTGAGACTCCTTCCCGGAATATTTGGGGTGAATTACGAGAGCTATTGTATCACAAACGGGGCGAGAACCAAATGAGAAGATAATATTATTGTTTTTTGACAAGATTTGTCGCCGCGAAGGTGATGCAGGCCAGGAAGATCGCGGGGACGCAGATGACGAGAAGGCCTGTCGAGACCCGGTAGTGGTCGCCGATCCAGCCGATGGTTATGGGGGAGAGGGAGGCGATGGCGTAGGACCAGGTGGTGAGCACTCCGAGGGCAAGGCCCCGCGCGCGGGCGAAGGTGAGGCCCGTGAAGGTCCAGAGTGACCCCATCACGGCGCAGCCCACAAAACCGGTGAAGAAGGTGATGGAACCCCGGGCGACGGGGTTGTCGAGCTTAAGGATCAGCATCAAACACAATCCCATGATGATGCCGCCGGTGATGCCCACCTTGCGATATCCCATCCTGTCGGAGATATGGCCCATCGTCGGGCGGCCTATGAACTGGCCGACACCCCAGAGGCCCGCGACGAGGCCTGCCATCGAGGCGGTCATGCCCACCTCCGTCTTCAGGAAGACGGGGTACCACATGGCAAAGCCGAACTCGCCCGATATCTGGAACATCGCGGTGAAACTCACCAGAAAGAGCATGATGAGGCTTGACCGTTCCAGTATGGACGGGTCGAGGAGTCTTGCCCCGGGGTATCTTTCCCGTTTCTCTTCAGGCCATACAATGAAGAGCGCGGCGGCCAGCATGATGCCGGCGATACCTGTCGCCATGAAGGGGATGCGCCAGTTCCCCGTAAGGTCAAGGAGCCATCCCGCGAGGGTGGGGCCTGTGAACCAGCCGAAGGATGTGCCGGAAGACATGAAAGTAACGTAGAATCCCGGCCTCTCGGGGAAAAGCTCCATGGTGAAGGCGATCATGGGGATGAAGAAAAAACCCTCTATGAGGCCCGTCACGAAGCGGAACAGGAAGAGCTGACCCGTGGAATGGGCGAGGCCGGATATGACCGTCATCGCCGAGAGCCCGAACATGCCGAAGAGGACGACGTATCTCCTCCCGAACCTGTCGGAGATGAGGCCGGCGATGATGGGCGTCAGCATGTAGCCCCAGAGCGATCCGGCCCCGACGATGCCGAGCGTGGTCTTGTCGGTGCCGAAGGCCTCCATGAGGGAGGGGATCAGCGGCCCGAAGATCCATCTCTGGGTGAAGTACAGGACCATCCCCACCCAGCCGACAAAAAAGAAGAGGTGCTTATTCGATCTTAAGGAAGACAGAAGGCACCTTTTTCATAGATGACGATCTCCCTGCCGTTCGTGAGGCGCGCCGTCACGGTTTTCGCCTCGGTGTTGACAAGGTCCCAGTGGAGCGCCGAGTCGTTGAAGCCGAGTTTGCGTTTCATCTCCCCCGTCAGTCTGGCCGGGTTGCCGCTGAAGGTATCGCTGTAGGAGGCCCCGAGAGCGAGGTGGCAGTTCCCCTCGGAGCCGCCGAAGTTCTCGTCGAAGAGGGTGTCCGCCATGAAGCGGTCGATGAGGGAAAACCGCCTGTCCGTGAGAGAGAACTCCCCGACCTTCGAGGCGCCCGGGTCCATGGCTATCTGTTTCTTAAGGAACTCGGCGCCCCTCTTCGCGTCCGCCTCCACGACCTTTCCCTTTCTGAATACGAGACGAACGCCCTCTATGTAATTGCCGCTCCGGAAGGATGGCAGGTTTGCGTAGTAGATTCCCTCCGTACCGCGCCAGTCAGGTGAGAGGAAGACCTCGAAGCTGGGGATGTTATGTCCCGAGATGCCCGCCCACTTACGATTCTCCCCCGGGGTAAGGACGAGGTCGATGTTCTTCGATATCACCCGGAGATACCGTACCTTGAGGCCTGTGAGCCACTTTTTGATGCGTGTTGCCTCGGCGTGAACGGTGTTCCATCTCCTGATAGGATCCTTTTCGTCGAGAAAACAGGCCTTGACGATCTGCCCGGCATATGCCGCGACGGACATCTTCGCCTGTTTCGCGAGCCCGGCGGTCGGATAGGTACACAGCGTCCAGCTGTAGACACCCTTCTCCTCTCTCTTGTCCAGGATGTCGCGAAAGACCTTGCGGGATACGAGGACCTTGCTTATCCGCATGGGGTCGATGTCCTTGAGGTGGGTCAGTGACTCCGGGGCGCGCAGATATATCCTCCCGTTGATCTTCCCGTATAGTTCCCTGTCTCCCGGCGGCAGCCAGGCAAGGTGCCGGTCCGTCGCCTTTTCATAGAAAGAGCGTTCCATGAAGGTGGTGAGCCCCATGCGCTGCAGGGGATACATACCCCGGTCCAGGATCTTCGCGTAGAGGACCTCCGCGAGGCCCGTGGCCGGGGGGTCGTACTGGAGGAATATGACGTCCCCTTTCCTGAAGCGTCCCTTCCGGGCCGTCGTCAGCCCCCAGAGGAGCACGTCGGCATACCTGTCGAGTGTGTTGCTGTCAAACATCTTCCCTTTCCCTCCCGCGTGCCGTCAGTATCCCGTAGAGACCGTCGGCGAACCTCTTTCTTGTTCCCGGCCCCCGCTTTTCGTTGACGAGGTCCCGGGTCCGAAACTCAGCGACGAAATCCGCCAGACCCGGCTCGCCCCGTGCCCACTCGTAGAGTCTCAGGAAATCCTCCAGAGTGGAGAAGTCATTTCTCGTGCTATAGAACAAGCCGCACTTCGAGCAGATGCGGCCCTTGAGGGCGAACTTCGTGACGGGTCCCCCGCCGCCGTCCTCATGCCAGCAGCCCCCCATGGCATGAGTGAGAAAACGGTCTCTCTCTTCGTTGACGACGTCCCCCGTGGGCACGACGAAGCTGATCTTCATGTCTGCTCCCTTAAATAGCGGTAACCCGCTCAGCATCCGTTATTCCGAGAATATCTGCGCCGAAAAAACGTAGACCTTCGTCTCCCTGTCTTTCCACGCGTTTTCCGGCAAGCCGGCCTTTGTGCAGGTATTCTGCAGGAATTCCTCCCGGCTCCACTTGTACTGGGTGGCCACCTGCGGCAGCAGGAGGCCTGCGTTGCCCCCTTTCACGATATAAAGGCCATGCGTCCCCACCTTGATCTCATCCTCCGAGGCGATGAGTTTGAGAGGTGACATTACGGAGATTTCGATGGTGATGTCCTTGAGCTCGCCCTTCGTGACGGGCCGGAACCGCATGTCCTTTGACGATGCGGCAACGGTCATGTCTATCACCGACCGGTACAGGGGAGCGACGGGTTTGATATAGCCGATGCATCCCCTGAGTTGCCCGTGGATGGTGAGCGTCACGAAGACACCGCTTTTTTCGAGGAGTCTCGGTTCCCTGACTTCGATTTCGGGGACGGTCTTCGACGAGACGGATTCCTCGAGGGTCTTCCGGGCGATGACAAGGAGCCGCTTCTTCTCGGCCGCCGCGATGGGTGGGGCGGCCTTGCCGTCGGGTTGCCAGAAGGCGACGGAACCGTAACCTACCACCCTCGTCCTGTCTCCGGCCGTATCACCCGAATTCGTGTAGTGAAGGACCTCTGCCTCTGCTCTCATCTTCGCCGCGGCCATCATGGAGGCGACAACCGCCGGTGCGCCGCAGAGCTCGTTCTCCTTTTTCGCCAGCCCTTCGATCAGTCCCGCTGCGTCGAGGCCGGCCACGAGTCTTAACGTCGATGAATCCATCCTGACCGCTTCGCTGTATGGATGGTAATGGGACATGTCCGAGGAGACGACGAGAAGGATCTTTCCCTTGTGCTGTTTGAGAACCTTGACGAGGGCTTCCGAGAGGGCCTCCACATCCTGTTGTTCAACGGCGCCCGTCAGAAGGGGGACGATCTTGATGTCTTTCAGCGTCCGCTGGAGGAAAGGGAGCTGCACCTCGAGAGAGTGTTCCTCGTCGAAGGCGCCGGGATTGTTCTTGACGGCCCTGCAGAGGGATGCCATCTTCCTGCCCATGGCGATGTCGACAGGAACCTGTCCGAGGGGCGTCTCCCAGCTTCCTGACGGGTAGAGGGCTATGCCCCTGAAGGAACTGCGATGGCTCGAGCCGAGGAGGATGACCGTCGTGATGTCTTTTCTCCTGGCCGCGTTGTACGAGTACGCGGCGGTCTTCCCCGAATAGACATACCCCGCGTGGGGGGCGATAACGGCGAAGACGCCGTCAGGCGCGTCGCCCGTACGCTCAGCGTCTTTCAGGTATCCGTCGACCATGGCCTGCAGTGACACCCTGTCAGCGGGATAGAATGAGCCCGCGAAGACAGGTTTCTTCACTGTGGAGACGGACTGAGCGAATGCCCCGCATGCCGGCGCAAGAACGCAGGCGGCAAGCGCCGCCGCCATCAGGACCCGGGCCGCAAAGCCTTTATTCGCACGCATCGTTCTCATGTCGCCCATATCCCTCCTATCTTTGTCCTGCATGAAGGGCATTTGCCGTTCCTGAGGGTCATGTCGAGGACATTGTACCCCGATCTCTGGATGAGGATCGTCCTGCATTTCGGACAGTAGGTGTTTTCTCCGGGATGGCCCGGGACGTTTCCGATGTAGGCGAACTGGAGTCCCGCTTCGAAGCCTGTGTCGCGGGCCCGCTCCAGCGTCTTGACCGACGTGGGCGAGACCCCGGTCAGTTTGTACATGGGGTAGAAGCGGGAGAAATGGACGGGCACGTCCCGTCCGACCTCCTTCACGACCCACCGGCACATTTCCCCTACCATCTTCTCGTCATCGTTATAGCCCTCTATAACGAGGTTTGTGATCTCCACCCACACGCCGGACCGCTTGAGCGTTTTTATCGTCGCCAGCACGGGCGCGAGCTCGCCTTCGCAGAGTTTGCCGTAAAAGTCCTCAGAAAAACCCTTGAGGTCGATATTAACGGCGTCCATGTACTTGCAGAGCGCCTTCAGGGGCTCGGGGTTGATGTAGCCGTTTGAGTGGGCCACGTTGAGAATGCCCCGCCCGCGCGCCGCCTTCGCCGTGTCGAACATGTATTCGTAGAAGTTCATCGGCTCCGTGTAAGTGTAGGCGATGCTTCTGCAGTCCTTCCGGACGGCGGCCGCGACGAGGTCCTGCGGCGACATCGTGGTGTTGGCGGTTTCGAGGGGAGATACCTGCGAGATCTGCCAGTTCTGGCAGAACCGGCAGCGGAAGTTGCAGCCGGCGCTCGCCACGGAAAGAGAGTATGTCCTTGGAAGGACGTTGAAGAAGGGTTTCTTTTCCACGGGGTCGATATGCACGGCGCAGGGCGAGCCGTAGCCGAGGGAATAGAGCCTGCCGGAGATGTTCCTGCGGGCCCGGCAGAAGCCCGTGGCACCGTCGGGAAGGGAGCAGCGGCGGGGGCACAGGAGGCACTCGACACCCTTGTTCGAGCCCGTCTTCCGGTAGTAGAGCGCCTCGCGGAAGGCCGGCCGGGACTGCTCAGCCAGGGCGTCTGCCCCCGCGGCAAGGACAAAAGGTGTAAGCACAGCGACCTTCAGGAAATCTCTTCTTTTCACCGTGGCACCGTCATCGTGGTATAGTGCTAATACCGCCGAATTTCTTGCTATTATACTACTTTCTTCTCCCCGATAACAGAAGAAGAAGCCCGGCAGCCTTCAGGGCGCCGAAAAAAAGACAGCCCATCATGATGCCCATGAGGGGAAAGAGAAAGAAGCCTCCGACCATGCCTCCTATGAAGCCGCCCGCGAGGTCACCCGCGTAGACGGGTCCCACGGATCCCCCGGTACGCCTTTTATCACCGTAGAGTTCCACAGCAAGAGGGAATTCCATACCCGCAAAGAACCCCGGTACGAAGAGGAGGGCAAAGAAGAGAAGCCTGCCCGCAAGACCACCGGCGCCCATTCCGTGGCCGATGAGGGTGAATAGGGCAAGGAGAAGAAGACTGAAGGATGCCAGGGATGCCTCCGCCGTCATGAAGGCCTTCGATGCCCCTGCCGTCGCGACACGGCGGGCTGCGGCCATGCTGCCGGCGGCCATGCCGGCCATGAGCATGGTGATGAGCATGCCGATCTCGTGGAAGACATACCCGTACACCACCTGGAACACAAAGATGAGGGACAGTTCGAGGAGCATGACGACAAAACCCGTCGTGGAGATGACAAAGAGAACGGGCACTCTCCGATGCCTGTCTTTCAGGGCAAAGGCTCCGGCCGCGAAAAGACCCAGTGCCGCGAGGAAGACGGGGACACCCCGGTTCCCGGCGGCCGCGAAAAGACCTTTCATTGAAGGGGTGTGAAGGGCGTTGATGTACGCGATGGAGTAGTAGAGACCCCTCGGGGCAAGGTCACGGTTGATCTCGGCCCGGGACGGTTCGATGGCGCGGAGGAACCATTCCATGCGTTCCCTGTCGAGGCGGTATGCAAGGTGGGGCAGCGAGATGAGCCGGGTGGTTATGCCGAAATCCCTCAACCTGCTGTCCAGCACCCGCGGAGCCAGGTCGATGTCTCTTGCCGACGGCGAGGCGAGAAAGATGTTCTCGTCTCCCGGGACAACGGCAACGTGAGCAAAGACTCTTCCTGCGGTGGCCATGGCGGACATGTTGATGTCTTTGAGCTCCCTGTCGTAGTAGGCGAGGGAGCCGGGAACGGTGAAGACAAGAATGCCTTCATCGGTCAGAATGTGTCGCACTTCACGAAAGAACTCCAGCGTGAAGAACCTGTTTGCCTGAAGCGTTGCGGGGGAGGAGATCCCGACCAGGACGACGTCGTAGCGCCGATTGGAGGATGCCGTCTTCACGAAACGCCGGCCGTCAGTGTAATGCAGCGTGACCCGCGGATCGCCGAGTTCCGACCGGACGAGCGCCGAGGGATAGCGGACGAGCGTCCCGAGGTAGGCGGGGTCGATCTCCACGTAGTCGACACGGCGCACCGTCGGGTACTTGAGGATCTCGCCGATGACGCCGCCCGCACCCCCGTGAAGGACAAGGACATTGCGCGGATCGCCGTGGGTGAGGAGCGGGATGTGGACGATCTCCTCCACGCGCGTTATGTCAGGCTCGGGGATGGTAGCGGCCGGCTGGCCGTCAGTGAAGAAAGTGTATTGCCCCGATCCTTTCGTGACGGCGATGTTTTGGTACGGGGAATTCTCGTAGGAGACGACCTCGCGGCCGTGCCATTGCATGGAGATGGACCGCCACTGAAGGCGTCCGTCAAGTCCCGCGGCCATGAAGAGGGCTGAGCCGAGGGCGATGGCAAGACTGAGAAGAGCAAGGAACCTTCCCGCACGGGTCGCCCTGGAGACGGCCATGACGAGACAGGCGAGGGCCATGAGGACGAGTGTCAGGCCCGCGATCCGGAAGGAATGAAGCCATGTGATAAGGATGTAGCTTACCAGTATCCCCCCGGCGATGGTCCCGACGGTCTCGTAGAAATAGACCCTTCCCGCCGCCCTGCCCCCGGGGCCTTTCACGCCTTCGTAGGCTCTGCAGGCCGTTGTGAACGCGAAACCGTGGAGAAGGCTTAAGGGGAGGAATATCGCCATGGATGCGCCGAAGATGCCCGTGATGCCAAGGGCGATCTCCGGAGGGAGGCCAGCGATGACCTTGAAGGCGCGGATCGCGTAGATGCTCGCCGGGAAGACGATGCCGAAGATGAGGCTGGCGGCGATGAAGGCATGCGCCGCGCCGCGCCCACCGCGGGGCCATCGCCCGCCGATAAAGGCGCCAAGGGCCTCCCAGAGGACCCAGGCCCCGATGGTCACGCCGAGGGAAAGCTCATTCCCCCCGTAGAGGATAAGGCACTCCCTGATAAGGACCGTCTGCGCCACGATCCCCGAGAGCCCGGTCACGAGAAGAAGAAATATGAGAGATGCGATCATGCGCCGACCTTTAGAAGAGGGGTAACGGGTGATAGGTAATGGGTGATGGGAAGCACATTCCCTTGATCCATACCCATAACCCATAACCCATAACCCATAACCCGCCTCTTCCCTTTCCTTTACATACCATAGCGGAGGGAGGGGAGAAAGGCAAGAAAGCAGGTTGAAGGCCCCGGTTTTGGAGTCTGGAACACGGAACATGGAACCTGGAGCGGTCTTTTATGCTATAATGGCAGCGGAACGAGCGATGGGAAAGAAGAGGTTCATTCTCACTGTGATCATTCTTGTTGCCTGCCTTGCCGCGGGCCTTGTCCTTCTTGCCAGGACGCCGCTGTTGCTGCGCGCCGCCGCCGCGGTTAGCGGGCCCCTCTTCGGTTACGACATGGCGGCGGAGTCTTTTTCGTTCTATCCCTTGAAGGCGGACCTCAAGGGGTTCACCATCGCCGACATTCGCGGGAAGAACTTCATCTTCACAAGTTCCCGGGTCAGCGTCTCTTCCAGCCCGGGGTCTGCCTTCCGCGGGGACGTGGAGAAGGTCCTTCTCAAGGACGCGAAGATACGCATCCGTCTCGGCGACAGGAAGGAGACCGAGACGGACCTGTCCTTCATCCGGAAGATACCCCCCGTCCACCTTCTGACCATGGAGAACGGGGAATTCACCCTCACTTTCAAAGGCTCTCCCGGTACGATCACCCTCACGAAGATCGACCTCACCGTGAAGGGTTTCTCGCCGGACCACGGGGGCGCGCTCGTATTCACCGGTGCCGTTGTCATCGACGGGCCGGGGGGTTCGAAGTTAAGGGCGACGGGAAGGTTGAGGGGCAGGCTTGACCTGACGGGGATCCTCCCCGACGTGCTGGGGAAGGGGGCCGTCGAGATCGATATCGATGAGGGCTCGACGGGGGATGTGGCGTTGAGCGGGATGAAGTTCACTCTTCCTGTCGTCTTCGAGAAGGACCGCATCGTGATCTCCCGGGCCGAGGCCCTCGTCGAGGCGGTGATCTTCTCGGGAGAAGGACGCACGGCGGAGCTCAAGAAGGGCCAACTTTCGATGAATGCCCTGTACAGCACCAGAGCGGGGACCCTCTCGGCGGACAACCTTCAGATCACGATGCCCGGCATGGGCGTGGTGAAGGGAGCAGGGCGCCTGAGTGTCAAGGGGGCGATGCCTTTTGATGCGGTCCTTGAGACGCGGGATCTCAATTTCTCCAGCCTCTTCGCGATGGCGAAGACGCTCATGACCGAGGAGGAGGCGAAGAAGTGGTCCGTCGAAGGACTGGGTTCGCTGACCGCCCGGATGGAGGGGAGTCTTGGCGGCAAGACCCCGTCCATATCAGGGACCCTCACCATGGACGTGAGGAAAGGCGGTTTTTCATCCCCCGACGGTTCGAAGGCGGCCCAGGGGATCACGGGTTCCGTCATCATGAATTTCAGCGTTCCCCGGGGAGAGGGCAGGGAGGCCACCATGAAGATATCTTCACAGGTGTCTTCCGGCGAGTACCTCTGGGGCAAGTATTACAGGGACCTCAGGAAGGAGCCTTCGAAGCTTTCTTCCCGGGCCGATGTGACGGTAAGCGGCAAGGGGAACTCGCGGTTCAGGGGGACCTTTGACCTGTTCAACACGGGACGGTATGCCTACGACGGTTTCACAAGCGCCGGCGAATGGGGTATTCATGTGACGGCGCAGGATGTCCCGGTCAGAAGGGTCTTCAGCCTCTTCGCGGCCGACTATCTTGCCCAGACAGCGGCGGCGCTGAAGGACATGGAGATCGACGGGAAGCTCGACGCCGACGTGTCCGTCACGTCGGCGGGGAAGGGACTTGGCACGAAAGGGAGCGTGAGGCTTTCCGCGGCGTCGTTGAAGCTGCCCGCGATCTCCCTCGGTGTGGCGGGCATCGATATTGACGTCCCCTTCGATCTCGCGTCGGCCGGGAGCGGCGATGCTGCCCTTTTCCCGCCCGGACCTCTCGGTATTGTCACCATCACCGGGTTTACGAAAGGCGCCTACAGCCTGCCGGAACTGAAGATACCCGTTACCGCCCATGGAACTGACGTATCGGCCCCGGGGATCATATCCGTTCCCTTCTACGACGGTACGGTCCGTGTGAGGACCCTCACCGCGAAGGGTATCCTCGGTGCGTCTCCGAAGCTGTTGTTCGGGGTCTCGATGCGGGACATAGACTCTCAGAAGCTCTTGAGTGATCTCACGGGTCTTTCCTTTCCCGGGAAGGTCAAGGCCCGCTTTCCCGAGATCGCCTACCAGAACGGAGAGCTCCTGACGGAGGGGAAGATGACCGTCGACATCTTCGGGGGCACGATAGAGGTAGCGGATATGTATGTGAAGAACCTCTTTCTGGCCTCGCGCAGGATAGGGGGGGACATCCTCTTCAGGAACATCGATCTCGGGAAGGTGACGGAGACGATCAAGGTCGGCAGGATAACGGGCCTCGTCGAGGGCTCCGTCAAGGACCTGGTTGTCGAGTACGGTCAACCGTCGCGGTTCGTTCTTGACCTTGACACGGTGAAGAAATGGGGGCAATCCCAGAAGGTCTCCGTCGATGCCATCGAGAACATATCCATTCTGGGTACCGGTTCCGGCGGCATCGGGGCGGTCCTGAAGAGCGGCCTCAACAAGTTTTTCAAGGAATACCCGTACAGCCGTATCGGTATACGGTGCACGCTTCAGAACGACAATTTCAACATCAGGGGGAAGATCGTCGAAGGGGGCACGGAGTATCTCATACGGCGAGCCTTCTTGAGGGGGATCGATGTGGTGAACAGGGACCCCCAAAATATGGTAAGCTTCAAGGACATGCAGGAGCGCGTCGGCAGGGTGTTTGAGAAGGACAAGGACGGCGCGGGTCCGACGATAAAGGTCAACTAGAGAGATGAAGGAGGATACAATGGTCAAGAAGTTGCGTCATATCACGTTGGGTTTTGCGCTGGTTTTCGCTGCCTGTGTCACCGTCAACATCTATTTTCCCGCCGCGGCCATTCAGAAGGCCGCCGACGAGATCGTTGACGACGTGCGGGGCACGAGGGACCAGAAACAGCCCGGGGAGAAGAAGAACGACAAGCAGAGCAGTCTTATCGATTCGCTGCGGGGGTTTATCGGGCCGAAAGAGGCTGAGGCCCAGATCAACGCGGATGTTTCCACCCCTGCCATCAGGAGTCTCAAGCAATCGATGGCCGCCAATTTTCCCCAGCTCAAGCCCTTCTATGACAGGGGCGCCATTGGGGAGAACAACATGGGCTTCGTAGAGCCCCGCGATATCGGTGCTTTGAACCTGAAGGACAAGGCGGACCTCAACCGGGTCGTCAGCCAGGAGAACGGCAACCGCAACGCCCTGTACAACGAGATCATGAAGGCGAACAACCTGGGCACGGACTCTCTGCCGAAGATCCAGAGGATCTTTGCCAACAGCTGGCGCGGGAAATCCCAGGCCGGCTGGTGGATACAGAACGACGGCGGAGGATGGGAAAGGAAGAGATAGCGCGGGTTCCGGCGAAAGAGGGAGGTACGTTCAGATGCACAAGACGATGTTCTTGAAGGTTCTCATCCCGGTCTTGCTGGCCGCCCATCTCTTCGCATGCGCGGGGGCTTTCGTAAGCCCGGCGGCGCGCGCCGATTTCGAGACCGGCCTTGCCCTCTTCAACCAGGGGAAGTTCTCCGAGGCCCTCCCTTTCTTCGAGAAGGCGGCGGCGGCCGAGCCTGATTACTACGAGGCCCACCTCTACCTCGGCAGGACCTATCTCAGCATGAAGAGCTTTGCGAAGGCCATCCCTTCCTTGCGGACCGCATACGGCCTCTCCCCGCAGGACTTCAAAGGCCAGATCGTCGATATCCTCATAGACGCGCTTCTCGGAGCGGCCCTGTCGGAGGTCAGACAGGGCAACTACGAAGGCTCCCTGTCGTACCTGAGGGAACTCATGTCCGTGGAGCCGAAGGCGAAGAAGGTCAAGGAGGATATCTCGAACGCGCTTGTCGCCGTGGCGATGTCGCTCCTTATGAAAGGTGACGTGCGGGACGCCGTGAAGATTTTCGGTGAGGCTGTCAGGGAAAACCCCGACAACGCGAAGGCCTACCTCGGCCTCGCCCGCGCCCTCCTGAAGACCGGCGCCATTCCCGACGCCGTCGACGCGGCCCGAAGGGCCCTATCCCTCGACCCTGCAAGCAACGAGGCCTTCAACCTGATGAAGGAGATGGCGAGGTAAAGACGGCTTGAGCCGCTTGAATGGCTTGAACCGCTTGACAGGCTGTTGACAAAGTCATTTCTGAAGGCGGTTCGTGCTCTTTCGTCATTCCGGCGAAGGCCGGAATCCAGGAAAAACGGGGGTTAGAGAAACCTCTGGATTCCGGCCTTCGCCGGAATGACGCAGAAAAGGAGTTTATCAACAGCCTGTTGAGCGTGAAAGATCCGAAAACCCCTGTTTCTCCCGGGAAGGACGCCTGAGCTCTTGCCTCCAACCTTCAAGCGATTCAAGCGATTCAAGCGGCTCAAGCCGTCTTTACTTTGTCTGGCTCGCCTCGGTCTTCGCCAGGGCTATCTTCGCGAGAGCCAGCTTCTTGTATTCTTTCTTTACCTTCTTCATATCGCCCGCCACGATCGCCTTGTGGAGGTCGCCTTCGAGTTCGGCTACTTCGAGGAGTTTGTAATAGTCGAGGGATTCCTTGAGATGGGCGATGACGATCTTGCCCGTGACGAGGGGATGGTTGTTCGTCACGTTCGCGTCCTTGAAGGTCAGCCCGTGTTCAAGCTCCACCTCGAGTCCCTTGCGGAACTCCTCGATATCGATGTTCATCTTCGTGTCATTGACCGCCGCGAGGACGGTCTTTGCCTCCTTCGGCAATATCTTCGCCGTCTTCAGCTTCGTCCAGTCTCTGATCTTCAGTACCTTGCAGAACTTCTGAACCTCTGCCTTCGTAATGTATTCCGGAATGTTCATTATAACCCCCTTCCTGAGGATGTGGTGATACAGGCATTGTAGCATAATAAAGGTTCAAGGGTTCAAGAGTTCAAAGGTTCAAGAGTAATGTAGCCGCGTGCGATAATTGAGTAGCAAATAACGTTATAACTAACCTTTGAAAATTATTTGATACTGTCAAATCGCGCTTGATTCTGATGGCAGTTCGTAGTTTCGGATCAGGAGCTCTGTGACCC
>Ga0228536_1000203_pt1 | contig 146419 bp, 132 predicted proteins | sample SJ1Smetagenome_FD_168611 | JGI IMG/M metagenome (GOLD analysis project Ga0228536, IMG submission 168611) | Enriched culture of PCE-dechlorinating microbial communities from Ithaca, New York, USA - SJ1.S | ecosystem: Engineered > Modeled > Simulated communities (microbial... > Unclassified... | reverse complement strand
GCCTTCTTCGGAGCGGCGGCCTTCTTCACGGCGGGCTTCTTCGCGGCCGCCTTCTTCGGAGCGGCCTTCTTCGCGGCGGGCTTCGCCGCAGCCTTCTTCGGGGCGTCCTTGGACTCGGGGGTCGTGCTCATGGAACTCTCCGCAGGTTTCTTCGAAGGCATGCTGCACCTCCTGTTTCAAAACGCGATACATAGTTTTTGGAAAAAGACAAGATATCCGCGGAACAACATGCCTGTCTCCGGCCCTGTGCAGATCGTGAAGGAACCGGAAAAGCGTTCATTCACGCAGCCCACCGAGCAAAACGATCGCTCCGCATGCAACATGCGGGTCGCGGCCGCGACGCCGCATCGATCGGCCGAACGCCAGTGATGATCAGCGAAAGGCCGCGGCGAAGCGCCCGGGGGTCAGGCCCACCAAGCGCACGAAATGACGATGCAGATGACTCTGGTCAAAGAAGCCTGAGGCCAGGGCGGCCTCAGCCGGGGACGCGCCTCGGGCCAGCAATTCCTTGGCCCGGGCCACGCGCAGGTGGCTCTGGAAGGCGTGCGGCGGCAGGCCCACCTCCGCCGAAAAGGCCCGGCACAGAGACCAGGGGTCCGCTCCGCAGGCCTCGGCCAGTTCGGGCAGGTCGATGTTTTCGCTGAAGCGCGCTTCGAGCAATCGCCGCGCCCAGGCCACGGCCTCGGAACATGCCCGGGCCGGGGCCGGGGTCGTATCGCCATGGGAGGCCAACCTGGCCAAGGACTCCAACAGCAGGCCCTGGACCTCCAGGCTGGAGGCGCGCGAACGCACGGCCGACGCCAGCCGGAGCAATCCCTCGAAAAGCGCGGGGTCGCGCAGCACCGGGAAACGGAAGCGCGGCGCGGCCGAACCCGGGGCCAGCACCGCATCCAGGGCCGATTGCGCGGCCTCGGCCTCCAGACTGAACATGACGAAGGCGCAGGGACCGTCCTGGCGCAGGGTGTGCACCTGCCCGGGAACCAGCACGAGCACGTCGCCGCTCACCGCCTCGTGCTCGACGCCGTCCAGGCCGAGCACCCGGCGACCCTGCTCCACCACTCCGAAGCACCATGAGGAATGGACGTGGCGGGGCAGGCTTCCGCTCAGGCCCACCCCGCGCACCAGGGCCAGCCCGGGCGCCTGTTCGGCGCGGATGAAGACGGGCTGCTTTCCGGGCATGTTCCTCCTCAGAGCAGCGCGGGCGCGAACACGGCCAGCAGGCGCAGGCCCTCGTCCCCGGCCTGGACGCTGTGCTCCATGCCCGCTGGCAGCACCCCGCCCACGCCCGGCCCGTAGGCCGACTCGCGCCCGCCCAGACGGCACGAGCCACGGCCCTCCAGGACCTGATGCAGTTCCCAGCTGGCCGCGTGGGTGTGCGCGTCGATGGATTTGCCCGGGTCCAGGCGCACGAGGTGCAGGCTGAACGAGCCGTCCGTGTCGCGGCCGGTGACGAGATGCTTGAGGGCCACGCCGGGGAACGTGGGATGGGGATTCCAGGGCAGGTCGCGGGCGGCGAGGTCGCGGTCCGCGCAGGCCACTTTCCCGTCGCAGAAACAATCGAAGAGCGAGGTCATGGAATGCTCCTTGGTTGAGGATCGATATGCGACCCTCCTAGCAGTCCGGCCCCCGGCCATCTTGCACGTTCTTGCATCCGAGCGTTGACCTTCCGGCCGTGTTCGGTCAACACCTATGTCAAAGGAGGACTCCATGCGTCGACTCCTCGCCGCCCTTTTCCTGCTCGCCTTCCTGGCCCCGGCCGCGCCCGCCCTGTCCGGGGCCGAGGAGGATCTCGCCCGGGCCGGGTTCGTGGAGCCCGTGGCCCTCGACCGCTCCCTCGTTCTGGACATGCGCTACGCCGGCACGAACAACTTCAGCGGACAGGCCGTCTACCCATCGGCCCGGTGCTTCCTGCGCGCCGACGTGGCCAAACGTCTTCTCGCGGCCCAGGCCGAACTGCGGAAAAAGGGCCTCGGGCTCAAGCTCTTCGACTGCTACCGGCCCTTCCACGTCCAGGAGCGCTTCTGGGCCATCGTACCGGACGAGCGCTACGTGGCCCGGCCGGAAAAGAAGGACGGCGTCATCGTCCAGGGCTCCAAGCATAACCGGGGCGCGGCCGTGGACGTGGGCCTGGTGGACTCCAAGGAACGGGAACTGCCCATGCCCTCGGGCTTCGACGACTTCACCGAGAAGGCCCACCGCGACTATCAGGGCGCTTCGGCCGAGGCGCTGAAGAACCGCGCCGCCTTGGAGCGGGCCATGAGCGCCCAGGGCTTCGAGCCCCTGCCCACGGAGTGGTGGCACTTCGACGGCCCCGGCTGGCAGGGCTATGAGATGCTCGACCTGCCCCTGCCGTAGCGACTAAATCCAGCTGCGCCGGAAATCCCGGGCGAACTGGCGGAAGGGCACGGGGTCGCGGCCCGAAAGGTGCTTCACCGCGCCGGTGACCATGCCGGTCACGCCCTCGCGCACCTGACGCGCCAACCCCAGGAGCATGTTCACGTTCCACTCCGGCAGTCCGGCCGAAAGCCATGCCTCGCGGGCCTGCTCCTCGGACAGCGGGCGGTAGGCGATCTCCCGCCCGGCCTCGGCCGAGAGGATCGCGGCGACGTCCAGGTTGGACAGGGCCTCCGGGCCGGTGAGCAGATAGGTGCGGCCCGCGTGTTCCGCGGGATCGAGGAGCACGGCGGCGGCGCAGGCCGCGATGTCGCGGGCGTCGATGAGGCTCGTGCGGCTTTCCGCCTCGGGCAGGGAGAAGCGGTTCTTCTCGCGGATCTCCCCGGAGAGGCGCAGGGCGTAATTCTGCATGAAGATGTTGGGCCGCAGGATGGTGAACGGCAGGCCGCTCTCCTCCAGGGCATGGTCCACGCCGCCATGCACCTTGCCGAGCTGGAAGTGGGCCTCGGTATCGGCCAGCAGGGCCGAGGAGCGGACCACGTGGCCCACCCCGGCGGCCTTGGCCGCGTCCAGGGCCGCCAGCCCCCAGCGCTTCATGCCCTCGGTGAAGGGCAGGAGCAGGAAAACCCGAGCCTTGCCCTCCATGATCCGGCCCAGCGACTCGGCGTCGGAATAGCTGAAGACCTCGGCCCGTACGCCTTGGGCCTCCAGGGTCGCGGCCTTGTCCTCGGAGGTCACGCCCGCGACCACGGCCGCGCCGCGCTCGGAAAGCAGGCGCACCAGCTCGCGGCCGATGGTTCCGGTGGCCCCGGTGACGAGAATGCGTTCGGCCATGCCCTACTCCTTCGCGCCCACGTGGGCCTTGTAGCCGTCGATGGTGTTCTTCAGCAGCTGGGCGATGGTCATGGGCCCCACGCCGCCGGGCACCGGGGTCAGGGCCGAGGCCTTCTCCTTGACGCTCTCGAAATCGCAGTCGCCCACCAGGCCCTGGTCCGTGCGGTTGATGCCCACGTCCACGACCACGGCCCCGGGCTTGATCATGTCGCCGGTGACGAAGCGCGGACGGCCCACGGCCACGAAGAGGAAGTCCGCCTCCAGACATTCCCGGCACAGGTCCGACGTGCCGGAATGGCAGAGCGTGACCGTGGCGTTGGCGCAGGCTCCGCTCTGGCCGAGCATGAGCGCCAGGGGCTTGCCCACGATGTTGCTGCGGCCCACCACCACGGCCTTCTTGCAGGCCGGAGAGAGGTTGTAGCGCCGCAGCAGCTCCATGACTCCGGCCGGGGTGCAGGAGCGGAACCCGGGCAGGCCCAGGGTCAGCTTGCCCACGTTCACCGGATGGAAGCCGTCCACGTCCTTGCCGGGGTCGATGAGCTCCAGGCAGCGCTGGCCGTCCAGCCCGGCGGGCAGGGGCAGCTGGAGCAGGATGCCGTCCACGGTCACATCGCGGTTGAGCCGCTGGATGAGGCCCTCCAACTCGTTCTGGGAGGTCTCCACCGGGAGGTGAAAGGGGAAGGAAACGATGCCCGCCTCGGCGCAGGCCCGCTCCTTGTTGCGCACGTAGACCTGCGAGGCCGGGTCCTGGCCCACCAGGATCACGGCCAGACCCGGGGCGCGGCCGTAGCGGGCCTTGAGCGTCTCGACCTCTTCGCGGATCTCGGCGCGGATTTCCTGGGCCACCTTCTTGCCGTCCAGAAGGATCATGGGGTTCTCCCTTGTGCTTGAGGATTCGGAAGCCGGAACGGCCCTCCGGGCCGACGCTTCCGTACGGGATCATACGGACAGGCGGGGCCGAGGGCAAGGACGGACGCGAATGCGGCGGGGGACGACGAAAAAGGGGCGTCGGCGGAGGAACCGCCGACGCCCCGCATAGAAGCGCCGCAGAAAGGCGGGAGCCTATTCCTCCTCGCCGCCGAACCAGCTTTCCCCGAGGATCGGGCCGTAGTAGATGGCCTCCTCGTCCAGATCCTCCTCGATGCGCAGGAGCTGGTTGTACTTGGCCAAGCGGTCGCTGCGCGAGAGCGACCCGCTCTTGATCTGGCCCGCGTTGACTCCCACGGCCAGATCCGCGATGAAGTGGTCCTCGGTTTCGCCGGAGCGGTGGGAGACCATGGTGGTGTACCCGGCCTGCTTGGCCAGCTCGATGGTGTCCAGGGTCTCGGTCACGGTGCCGATCTGGTTCAGCTTGATGAGGATGGAGTTGGCCACGCCCCGATCGATGCCCTCGGCCAGGATGTCCGGGTTGGTCACGAAGATGTCGTCGCCCACCAGCTGGATGCGGTCGCCCAGGCGGTCGGTGAGCGAGGCCCAGCCGTCCCAGTCGCCCTCGGCCAGGCCGTCCTCAATGGAGACGATGGGGAAGCGTCCGCAAAGTTCGGCGTAGAAGTCGATGAGTTCCAGCGAGGAGAGCTCCTTCTTCTCGCCGGCCAGGACGTACTTGCCGTTCTTGTAGAACTCCGAGGCGGCCGAGTCGATGGCCAGGGCGATTTCCCGGCCGGGGTTGTAGCCCGCGGCCTCGATGGCCCGGATGATGTACTCGAAGGCCTCGGCGTGGGAGTTCAGGTTGGGCGCGAAGCCGCCCTCGTCGCCGACGCTGGTCACGTGTCCGTCCTTGGCCAGAATGCCCTTCAGGGCGTGGAAGGTCTCCGCGCCCATGCGCAGGGCGTCGGCGAAGGTCTCCGCCCCCAGGGGCATGATCATGAACTCCTGGATGTCCAGGTTGTTGGGCGCGTGCGCCCCGCCGTTGATGATGTTCATGGACGGCACCGGCAGCAGCTTGGCGTTGACCCCGCCCAGATACTGGTACAGGGGCAGGCCGAGGAAGCTCGCCGCCGCGCGGGCGTTGGCCATGGACACGCCGAGGATGGCGTTGGCGCCGAGGCGGGATTTGTTCTCGGTCCCGTCCAGGTCGATGAGAGCGTTGTCCAGGGCCACCTGGCGCAGGCCGTCCATGCCGACCACGGCGTTGGCGATTTCCTCGCGGATATGGTCGACGGCCTTGGTCACGCCCTTGCCGCCGAAGCGGGCCTTGTCGCCGTCGCGCAGCTCCAGGGCCTCGCGCTCACCGGTGGAGGCCCCGGAGGGCACGGCCGCGCGGCCGGAAACGCCGGACTCGTAGGTGACTTCGACCTCGACAGTGGGATTGCCGCGCGAATCGAGGATCTCGCGGGCCCAGACTGCGACGATGGTGCTCATTGAAAACTCCTTGGGTTGGGAGGGATCATGCTCGGTCAACGGAGGGATACTAACCGAATTTCATCCGCTGCTCAAATGTCAATGTCCGGGCGGCCTCACTTCCCGCGTCGTCGGTACAGCGCCGCGAGTCCCTCGAACATGAGGTCCGGCAACACGGCCTGGATGGCCGGGCAGACCCGGGCCACGCTGGGGGCCAAGCCGCCGGTGGCGGCCACGAAGGCCGGGCCGCCCATGACCTCGGACAGCCGCGCCGCCAGGCCCTCCACCTGGGCCGCCGCGCCGAAGAGCAAACCCTGGTTCAGGCTCTCCATGGTGCCCACGTCGATGCGCAGATGGTCCGAGGAAAGCTCCAGCGTGGGCAGGGGCAGCTTGGCCGTCTCCATGTGCAGGGAACGGGCAGAGGACAGCAGGCCCGGGCAGATGAGCCCCCCCAGAAGCGCGTCGCCCCGGATGCAGTCGAAGGTGGTGGCCGTGCCGAAATCCACCACGATGAGCCGCTCCTCGGCGGGGAAGCGCAGCCGGGCGGCGTAGGAGCCCACCAGGCGATCCGCGCCCACCTCCCAGGGTTTGAGGTAGCGGTTCTCCATGGGCACGGGCAAATCCTCGGGCACGGCCAGGGCGCCCCAGCCCAGCCGCGCGGCGGCCTCGCGGATCACGGGGTCGGCGGGCGGCACCACCGAGGCGAAGACCAGCGCGGCGGGGCCGCTTCCAGCCGCCGCCCGCACGAGCCACTCCGTCCAGGCTTCGGCATCGTAAGCCTTGTGCCCGGAGACGCGCTCCTCCGGCCCGAGAAATCCGCCGGGGCCCACGGGCCTGGCCTTGGCCTGGGTGTTGCCCACGTCCAGGACGAGTATCTTTTCCTCCATGTATTCCAGCTCCGATGGCTTGATGCGCCGAATCAGGAAGAGTATGTCATCGGTTCCGGCGACCCGCAAGAACGAACCAACCGCGCGGCGCCGCGCGGAAAATCATACCTCGCCCCCGTCGGGCAGGCTATATCGTCGGTATGCCGACACGAGGAGGAGGACTATGGATCCCCGACTGCTCATTCCCGCGCCGGACACCATCCCGGTGCCCTGGGGCTGGTTCGACGCGCTCCTGCACATCACGTTCGTAGCCCACATCCTGCTCATGAACGCGGTGGTCGGCGGCGCGGCCATCGCTCTCGCGGCGCACCTGCGCGGCTCGAACATGGCCCTGGCCAAGGATCTCTCCACCAAGATGCCCACGGCCCTGGCCCTGACCATCAACATGGGCGTCGCCCCCCTGCTCTTTCTCCAAGTGCTCTACGGAAACTTCGTCTACACCAGTTCCGTGATCATGGCCGCCTGGTGGCTTTCGGTCATCATTCTGGTCATGGCCGCCTACTACGGCCTGTACATCTACGACTTCCGCTTCGACACGAGCGGCGCACGCCCCCTGCTCATCGCCGTCCCCCTGGCCCTGCTCGTGTGCGTCGGCTTCCTCTTCTCCAACAACATGACCCTCATGCTCGACCCGGCACGCTGGACCGCCTGGTTCGACAACCGCACGGGCACACTGCTCAACCTGGGCGACCCCATGCTCCTGCCCCGCTGGCTGCACTTCATGGTCGGGGCCCTGGCCGTGGGCGGCCTGGCCGTGGCCCTGCTGGGCCGCGCCAAGGGCGACCAGGACTACGTGCGCACGGGCCTGACCTGGTTCACCCGAGCCACCCTGGCCCAGCTCGTGTTCGGGGTCTGGTTTCTGCTCTCGCTGCCCGATCCGGCCTTGAAGCAATTTCTGGGCGGCAACATCACCTCCTCCCTGCTTTTAACCGGAGCCCTGATCCTGGCGGCGGCCTCCCTGGTCACGGCCTTCCGGGGCAACGTGCCCGGAACCCTGTTCTGGACCGTGCTCACCGTGGCCGCCATGGCCCTCGTCCGTGACCGGCTGCGGGATATCCTTCTTTCGCCTTACCAGGACATCCGTTCCCTGGCCGTGACGTCCGAATACTCGCCCATGGTGCTTTTCCTGGCCGTGTTCCTCCTGGCCATCCCCGTGGTGGCCTGGCTCGTCCGTCAATACCTGCGGGCCGTGAAGGAGTCCTGAGATGGAATATCCCTACTGGCAACTCACCGCCCTGGGCGGCGGATTCTGGATCGCGCTGATCGCCGTGCTGCACGTCTACGTGGCCCACTTCGCCGTGGGCGGCGGCCTCTTCCTGCCCCTGGTGGAGACCCGCGCCGCCCGCGAGAACAACCCGCACATGCTGGCCTACGTCAAGAAGCACGCCAAGTTCTTCCTCCTGCTCACCATGGTCTTCGGCGGCGTGTCGGGCGTGGGCATCTGGTTCACCATCGCCCTGCTCTCGCCCCAGGCCACCTCGACCCTGATCCACGTCTTCGTCTGGGGCTGGGCCACGGAATGGGTCTTCTTCGTCATCGAGATCGCGGCCCTGCTGGTCTACTATTACGGCTTCGACCGCATGGACCGGAAGACCCACATCCGCGTGGGCTGGATCTATTTCGGCGCGGGCTACGCCTCGCTGTTCATCATCAACGGCATCCTGACCTTCATGCTCGACACCGGGGCCTGGGCCCAGAACCACTCCTTCTGGAGCGGCTTCTTCAACCCCGGCTTCTGGCCCTCCACGGTCTTCCGCACCGTCCTCACCGGCATGATCGCCGGAATGTTCGGCCTCGTCACCGCCACCCGGGTGGCGGACGACCAGACCCGGCTGGCCCTGGTGCGCTCCTGCGCCAAGTGGACCCTGATCTGCTTCCTGCTGGCCGTGCCCTCGGGCTGGTGGAACATCACCGCCCTGCCTCCCGAGGCCCAGGCCCTGATGGCCGCCAAATACGGCCGCGTGGCCTTCTTCATCAAGGTCTTCCTGGTCGCCGGCGGCCTCGCCTCCCTGGGCGCGCTGATCCTGGCCCTGCGCCTGCCCCGGGCCGTGGGCCCCAAACTGGCCCTGGTCGTGCTCCTGACCGGTCTGGTCTCCTTCGGCGGCTTCGAGTTCACCCGCGAGGCCGGGCGCAAGCCCTGGCTCATTCCGAACCACACCTATTCCAACTCCCTGCGCCCGGCCTACTTGGCCCCGGTCGAGGCCCAGGGACTGCTGCGCACGGCCAAGTGGTCCGGCATCGGCGAGATCACCCAGGACAACCGCCTGAAGGCGGGCCGGGTGATCTTCGACCTGCAATGCTCCTCCTGCCACTCGGTGGGCGGCCCCATGAACGACATCCTGCCCAGGACCGCCAAATTCGGTCTCTTCGGCATGGACTCGTTCCTCAACGGCGTCGGCAAGGTGAACACCTACATGCCGCCCTTCGCCGGAACCCTTGAAGAGCGCCAGGCCCTGTCCGCCTTCATCGTCGAAGGCCTGCACGGCAAGAAGGACTCCGTCGAGAACAAGACAGTGGAACCGGCGGACCAGCCCGTGCCCACGCCTCCTTTCGACAAGAATGGCGACGAATACGTTCTGCTGGCCTGGAACACCCTCGGAATGCACTGCATCTCGGACTCGGACCCCTTCTGGGTTCTCCTGCCTCCGGCCAACGACCTGCGCGCGGTGCTCATCCGGCGCGGCCCCGGCCCGCAGCAAGTCACCGAGGGGGTGACCCTGACCTACGCCGTGGAGCCCGGCTTCGAGTCTCCGATCAAACACGTGGAGTTCTGGAAACACGCCAAGTCCTTGTTCGGCAAGGAGCTGCCCGAAAACGTGGGACTCTCGGGCGAAGGCCTCTCCGGCGAAATGAAATATGACGCCAAGAACGGCTTGTACGGTGCGGACCTCATCCCGGTGGTGCCCTACCCCGACCAGGGCGGCTACAACCCCTATCCGCTGTTCACCGTGGAGGCCCGCGACACGGCGAGCGGCAAGCTTCTGGCCAAGACCGAGGTCGTGGCCCCCACCTCCACGGAGATGGGCTGCCGCAACTGCCACGGCGGCCCCTGGAAGGTGGACGGCGTGGCGGGCATCGCCGACCCGGCCGCCGAGGACGTGCTCAAGGTTCACGACCGCATGAACGGAACCACGCTCCAGGCCGACGCCAAGGCCGGGAAGCCCCGCCTCTGCCAGAGCTGCCACCCCGATCCGGTGCTCGGCTCCCAGGGCGATCCCAAGAACTACCCGGGCCTCATGAACCTGCCCGCGGCCCTGCACGGCTTCCACGCCGGCCACCTCACCGGGCGCGGCGAAGAAGCCTGCCACACCTGCCACCCCAACCGTCCGGACGGCCCCACCCGCTGCCTGCGCGGCGTGCATGGGACCATCGGAATCACCTGTGTGCGCTGCCACGGCTACATGGAGGACCATGCCGTCAGCCTGCTCAAGGGGCAGGAAGGCAAACGCTCGGCCGCCAAGCTTCTGGGGCTGATCACTCCCCGCACGGTGGCCACGAAGGACGAGGTCAAGGCGCGTACGCCCTGGTTCCAGGAACCCGACTGCCTGACCTGCCACACGGACTATTCGGTGCCGGACATGGAGAAGGCCAACGCCTTCAATACCTGGACCGCCGACGCCAAGGGCCTCTTCCGCATGCGCAAGGACGACATGGAGGCCCTGCCCTGCGCGGCCTGCCACAACAGTCCGCACGCCGAGTATCCGGCGCTCAACGCCTACGGCGACGACCGCGACAACGTCCAGCCGCTCCAGTACCAGGGCGTGGCCGCGCCCATCGGCGGCCAGAAGAACTGCCCGGTCTGCCACCGGGAGGAGAAGGACATCCCGGCCCACCACCCGAACATGATCCGCTGAACGCGGCACGCCGCGACGCATGAAAAAGGGAACCGCAAGGTTCCCTTTTTTTGCGCCCGCCCACACCCGGGAAACACGAAGGGGGCCCGAAGGCCCCCGTCCATGCGCCGTCTCCGGCGAGGTCAGAACTTGAGGATGTAGTAGCGCACCCAGATGTAGGCCATGGCCATGGCGATGGTCAGCAGGGTCACGGGCACACCGTACTTGAGGAAGCGGACGAAGGTGATCTTGTGTCCGGCTTTCTCGGAGATGCCCACCACGATGACGTTGGCCGAGGCGCCGATGGCCGTGCCGTTGCCGCCCAGGCAGGCGCCCAGGGCCAGGGCCCACCAGACCGGCAGCATGGTGGCGCTCTGCAGGGTGGCCGTATCCGTGCTCCCCAGCACCGTGCCCGCCGTGCTCACCAGCAAGGGGTTCATGGTCGCCACGAAGGGAATGTTGTCCACGATGGCCGAGGCGATGCCCGAGAACCAGACCATGACCATGGAGAGCATGAACATGCTGTCCGGGGTCGGATGGGTCAGGGCGATCATCTCCTTGGAGAGCAGTTCGATGAGGCCCACCTTCACGGTGCCGCCGATGATGATGAACAGGCCGATGAAGAAGAAGATCGTCGGCCACTCCACCTCGGCCAGGGCGTGGTGCGGCTCCTCGCCGGAGATGAACAGGAGCGTGGCCGCGCCCATGAGGGCCACGGTGGCGGGTTCATAGTGGAAGAAGCCGTGCAGGATGAAGCCCAGGATGGTCAGGCCCAGCACCGCGCCGGACTTCTTGAGCAGCACCGGGTCCTTGATGAGCTCGTTCTCGTTCATGGCCATGACCCGGGCCTTGAGTTCCTCGCGCACATGCAGGCGTTTGCCGAAGACCACCTTCCAGATGATCATCCAGACGACCATGATGATCACGATGGCCGGACTCAGATGGATGATGAAGTCCATGAAGTCGAAGCCCGCCTTGGAGGCGATCATGATGTTCGGCGGGTCGCCGATGAGCGTCGCCGTGCCGCCGATGTTCGAGGCCAGGGCCTCGGTGATCAGGAAGGGTATGGGGTCCACTTCCAGCTCGTTGGCGATGAGCAGCGTCACCGGAGCCAGCAGGAGCACGGTGGTCACGTTGTCCAGGAAGGCGGAGGACAAGGCCGTGACCACGGCGAAGATGCTCATGATGGTGAAGGGATTGCCCTTGCCCACCTTGGCGGCCTTGATGGCCACGTACTGGAACACGCCCGTCTTGGTCATGATGTTCACGATGATCATCATGGAGATGAGCAGGAAGATGACGTTCCAGTCCACGCCCAGGTCGATGTCGTGCAGGGCGTCGTGCTGGCTGAGGACCTTGGTGATGAGGGTGAGCGCCGCCCCGAGCAGGGCGACCTTGGTCTTGTGGATCTTTTCGGAAACGATGATGGCGTAGGCCACCACGAAGATGGCCGTTGCGACCCAGAACATGAGTTACGACCTCCGGTCCTTCAGGATATTTCGCAGCAGATTTTGGCCACGGCGCCGAGGATGTCGCGGCGGGCGACCTCGCCAAGCAGGACTCCCTGCTTGTCCAGCACGGGCAGCACGTTGACGCCCCTTTCGCGGATCAGGGCGTTGATCTCCACCACGGTGTCCTCCGGGGAGCAGAAGACGAGATCGCGGCTCATGATCTCCGAAATCCGCATCCCGGAGCGTTCCTCGAAGGCCTTCAGAAACAGGTTCTCGCCTCCGGCCAGGGATTTGGCCAGATTGGCGTCGAGATACTCGGGCAGCATGACCTTGAGCAGGTCGTAGCTGCTGACCACTCCCACCAGGCGTCCGTCCGCCTCGGTGACGTAGACGAGTCTGGAACGGATGCCCGGCATGAGGCAGAGCACCCGGCCCACACTCTCATCGGCCGGGATGGTGGTGACGTCGCGACTGTAAATTGCCGAGACAAGCATGATCGCACTCCCTCTTTTCCGTTTTTCATGCAAAAGCCGTCAAAGACACAGCCCGAACTCTTACGGGGAACATTTTGGGCTATCAAGGGGAACAGCTAATCATTACAATCCTGTAAGATTGCACGTGCGTTTCATCATAGCACAAAAAAACCGCCGGGGCATGACCCCGGCGGCCTTGACGGAGGACGTCCTCCCCGGTGTGGCGGGGCGTCCCGCCTAGACGTCGTAATCCAGCACGCCTCGCCCGGAAACCACCTGGGCGATGAACCGCACGCATTTCTGGTGCTCGGGATGCGGCTGATAGGCGGCCAGGTCCGCCCGCGTGGCGAATTCGGAATAGAGCACCACCTGGCAGGCCGGAGAGGCGTTGAACACGTCCGTGCTCACCTCGATGTGCAGCAGCCCGGGAATCCGCCCCTCAAGGGCCTCGAGCATGCGTTTCATCTCGGCCGCGTTCTCGGCCGCGCTCTTGCCTTGGGCCTCGTCCTTGAGGGTCCACATGACGATGTGCTTGATCATCGACGGCCTCCGTTGAAGAGAATGCGCCCGTCCACGGCCGCCAAGTCGGCGCAGCCGGTGAGGACCATGGAGCGGATCAATTCGCCGCGCAACTGCTCCAGGTAGGCGGTCACGCCGTCCTTGAGCCCGCCCACGGCGGCCACGCTGAAGGGACGCCCGATGAGCACGGCGTCCGCGCCCAGGGCCAGCATCTTGAGCACGTCCTCGCCGGTGCGCACGCCGCCGTCGGCCAGAATCGCGATCTCGCCGCGCACGGGCGCGGCCACCTCGGCCAGAACCTCGGACACGCCCGGCGTGTGGTCCAGCACCCGTCCGCCGTGGTTGGAGACGACGATGCCCGCCGCGCCCACGTCGCGGGCCATCTTGGCCTCGTCGGCGGTCATGATGCCTTTGAGCACGAAGGGCACGGGACTCCACTCAATGATCTCGCGCAGCTTTTCCGGGGTCTTGGGCGACACCGGGCGGCCCATCTTGCGCAGCGTGACCAGCCCGGCGGCGTCGATGTCCATGCCGAGAATCCTGGCCCCGGCGTCCAGGGCGCCCTCCAGCTTGCGGTAGAGTTCCTCGTCCTCCCAGGGCTTGATGAACGGGATGCCGTGGCCGTCCGCCTCGCGGATGGCGGCGAAGGCTTCCTTGTGGATGACCTCGGGCACGCCGTCGCCGGTGCAGCCGAGGCTTCCGGCCTCCTTGCAGCCGAGGACCACGGCCCGGATGTAGTCGGCCTCGGACACGCCGCCGCCCATGTTGAAGGACACGCCTCCAATGGGCGCGGCCAGCACGGGCAGGGAGAGCTTGACGCCCAGCAGCTCCCGCGAGGTGTCCGGCTGCACGGCCTCGTGGATGAGGCGCATGTTCAGCCGCACCGAGGCCAGGGCCGAGACGTTGTTCATGAACGCCCGCCCCGTGCCCAGGCCGCCCATGCCGGGAACCTCACCGGCGCAGGCGCGGCCGTCGCAGACCGGGCAGACCCGGCAGAATCCCTTCATCAGTTCACGGGCATGCGCCCGGACTTCCTTCACGTGACAAACCTCCTACTTGATCTGCTGGGCCAGGATTTCGGCCATGTGCTTGACGCGCATGGACGAGCCCTTCTTTTCCAGGCCGCCGCGCAGCTGCATGACGCAGCCGGGGCAGTCCGTGACCAGGGTCTGCGCCCCGGTGGCTTCGGCATGGGCGAGTTTCTTGGCCAGAAGCTCGGCCGACAACTCCGGGAACTTCATCGAGAAGGTGCCGCCGAATCCGCAGCAGACCTCCTCTTCCTCGGAGGGCTTATAGTCCAGGCCCGCGTCGCGCATCAAGTCGCGGGGGGCGTCCTTCACGCCCAGACCCCGGCAGAGATGGCAGGGAGCATGATAGGTCACGCTGCCGCCGTCCTTGCGGAAGTCCTCGGGCGTGAGCTTGAGCACGTCATGCACGAAGGAGCTGAAGTCGATGACCTTGTCCGCGAACTGACGGACCTTCACGGCCCAGGCCGGGTCGTCGCCCAGGAGCTTCAGATAGCCGTGCTTGAGATGCGAGGCGCAGGAGGCGCAGAGCGTGAGGATGTAGTCGTACTTGCCCGGGTCCAGGGCCCGGATGTTCTGCTTGGCCACGTCGCGGGCCGCGGCGATCTCGCCCATCATGACCACCGGCAGGCCGCAGCAGGACTGGTCCATGGGGAAGTCCAGGGCCGCGCCCTTGCCCGCCACGACATTGACCGCGGCCACGCACTGCTCGGGATAGACGAAGTCCTGCACGCAACCCGAGAACAGGCCCACGCGGTAGCGCGGGGATTTGACCTCGGGGCGGATGCGCGGCCAAAGGTCGCGGAAGGGCTTGGCCGCGATTGCCGGCAGGGCGCGGAAGCCCTGGTCCTTGGCCAGAAGCATGGGCAGGTGGCGGATGTAGCCGCCAGAGGCCACCGGCTTCTGGGCCAGCTTGGCCGTACGCAGCAGACTGTGAAAGAGCTTGCGGTTCTTGAGCACGGCGGCCAGGAGCGTGCTGGGGGCGGAGTGCCCCTCCTCGTCCAGGATGCGGGCGTGAATCTCCTTGATGAGCGTGGGCAGGTCGATGCCCGCCGCGCAGACCACCTTGCAGGCCCCGCAGTTGATGCAGTTCTGAACCAGGTTCTTGGCCTTGTCCCGGCCGTGGAAGAAGTAGGTCAGGATCAGGCCGATGGCCCCGATGTAGATGTGCCCGTAGCGATGACCTCCCACCAGGCGGTACACCGGGCAGACATTGGCGCAGGCCCCGCAACGCACGCAGCGCAGCACCTGGGAGAAGAGCGGATCGCGGGCCAGGGCCGAGCGGCCGTTGTCCAGGAAGACGATGTGCATGATCTTCTTGCCGTCGGGAGACGCGGCGCACTCGTTGCGGCCATTGATCCAGGTCACGTAGGAAGAGATGGCCTGGCCCGTGGCGTTGCGCGGCAGCACGCGGAGCACCCGCAGGCCCTCGGCCAGGGTCGGAGTGAGCTTGTCCAGGCCCATGAGGGCCACATGCACCCTCGGCAGGGTGGTCACCAGGCGGGCGTTGCCCTCGTTGGTCACGATGCCGATGGCGCCGGTCTCGACCACGGCCATGTTCGCGCCGGAGACGCCCATGTCGGCCTCGATGTAGCGCGGCCGGAGTTCGCGGCGGGCCACCTTGACCAGCTTCTCGATGTCCACTTCCTGCTTCTGCTTGGTGACCTCGCTGAACAGATCGGCCACCTGGTAGCGCGAGAGGTGGATGGCGGGCATGACCATGTGGGTCGGGCCCTCGCCGCGCAGCTGGATGATCCACTCGCCCAGGTCCGTCTCGGTGACCTCGTAGCCTTCGGCCTCCAGGTGGTCGTTGAGGTGGATCTCCTCGGCGGTCATGGACTTGGACTTGACCACGTATTTGACGCCGTTCTCCTTGGCGATGGCCGCGATGATCTCATTGGCCTCGCGGGCCGTGCGCGCCAAGTGAACCTTGACCCCGGCGGCCTCGGCCTTGGCCTTGAACTGCTCGTAAAGTTCGTCCATCCGCGCGGCGGCCTTGTCCTTGGCCTCCGCGATCTCGCGGATGAGCCCGTCCACATCCATGCCGGCGAAGGCCCGGGCCCGGGCTCCGGGATAGAAGCGGGCGAACTTGTCCATGGCCTGACGCAGGAACTCGTCGCCCAGGGCCTCGCGCAGCTCCGCCCGGTATTCCTTGAGATTCTTCGCTTGCTGCATGGCCTAATCCTCCAGGAGCAGGATGTGGAGTTCCAGGGGGCCGTGGACGCCCAGGGCCAGGACGCGCTCGATGTCGGCGGTGCGGCTGGCTCCGGTGACGAAGGCCGTGTAGCTCGGCTGGACGCTGGTGAGCGCCGCCAACTCGGCCTCCAAGTCACGGGATGTCTCGCGGATCTTGGACTGGGGCAGCACGGCCACGTGGAACTCCGCGATCATGGTGGCCAGGCGCAGTTCCTCGCTGTTGGAGTTGATGACCAGGGTGCCGGTCTCGGCGATGCCGAAATCGGCCAGGGTGAAGCCGATGTCCACTCCGCCCAGATGGTCGCGCATGCCCTTCTCGATACAGAGAATGCCGCGTTCCCGGGCCGATCCCTCCAGGTCGGCAAAAAATTCGGGAGAAAGGCCAGGCGCGGCGATGACCTTCTGCTGTTTGGTCTCGCACAACGCCTGGCCCTTTTCCGACAGGGGCTCCGAGCAGCCGGAAACCAGCAGCTGACAGGCCTGTTTCTTGTCGCAGACATCCAGCGCGTAGGCCACGGCCTCGCGCATGGAAGCGACCTTGGAGACCACGGCCGAGACGGCCTTGGCCTTTTCCTCGAACAGCTCGACAGGATTCCGGTTCTCGTTCATTCCCGCCCCCTTGTTTGTATCAGACGCCGAGCTTCTTGCGCAGCGCGGGCACATCCACGTTGGCGTTGATGAGCTGGGCCCCGTGGTTGATCTTGATCTGGGCGCGCAGCTTCTGGGTCGCCTGCACCGTCTCCATGAGCTTGGCCGTGGAGAAGGTGTCGCCCCGAACCACGATCATCGGCACGCCGAGCACCTCGGCCCGGGTCATGATGATGTCGTTGGGATAGAGGTTGCCCGTGAGCACGAGACAGGGGCAGTTGCCCTCCAGGGCCACCAGCTGCAGATCGGCGCGGTCGCCGCCCACCAGGACCGCGGCGTTCTTGACGCGCTGGAAGTGGGTCAGGAAGTTCTCCACCTGCATGGTGCCGATGAGGAAGGTGTCCACCAGCCGGTCGGCCTTGTTCGCCGCGGTGATGATCCGGCCGCCCAGGCGCTCGGCCAGTTCGGAGACCTTGATGCCGCTCATGAACGGATCGTGGGGCACGATTCCGAAGACGTCGATGCCGCGCACCTTGAGCGAGGGCTCCACCAACTCCTTGGCCTCGTCCATGTAGCTCGGATGCACGTCGTTGAGCACGGCGCCCAGCAGCTCGCACTCGCGGGACTCAAGGATGTCCTTGGCCGAGAGCAGATAGTCGTAGTTCAGCTCTTTGTTGAAGCGGTCGATGAGCAGCGTCTTGGCGCCCAGGGCCGCGACCACCGAGGGGCCGTCCACGGAGCAGTACTTGCCCGCGTGCAGGAAGCTGCCCGAACCGCTGATGATCATCACGTCCTTGCCCTTGGACAGTTCACCGTAGGCCTTCACGATCCTGTCCAGCAGGCCCTGGCAGGGCGTGCGGAAGGCCTTGATCTTGAAGTCGCGGGTCACGAGCACGGGCGTGACCAGCTCGGGATCCTGGGACAGGCCGAGCACGTCCTGGACGAAGAAGGCGTCCTCGTCGCCCTCCTTGCCCTTGCCCAGACCGGGCATGGCGCCCACCGGCTTCATGTAGCCGACGTTGAGGCCTTCCTTCTGCAACTTGAGCCCAAGGGCCATGGCCATGAGGTTCTTGCCCGCGAACTGCGCGGTGGAGCCTATGTACAAACCGACCATTGTCGTCCTCCGTATCCTTGTGAATGAGAAGTGATCAGCCGCCGAAACCGTCCCCCGTTCAGGAGGACAGGGTCATGCGCACATCGGCCACGATGGCCTTTTCGCTGTTCACCAGCACCGGGTTGAACTCGGCCTCGTAGATCTCCGGGAAGTCCTGAGCCAGTTGGGACATGGTCAGGAGGATGTTCTCCAGGGCGTCGAAGTTCACCGGCGCCTCGCCGCGCACTCCCTTGAGGAGCATGTAGGACTTGATCTCGCGGATGATGTTGCGGGCGTCCTCGCGCGACAGCGGGGCCAAACGGAAGGCGATGTCCTTCAGGATCTCGACGTAGATGCCGCCCAGGCCGAACATGAGCAGCGGCCCGAACTGGTCGTCGCGCTTGAAGCCGATGATGATCTCCTTGACGCCCTTGGGGGCCATCTCCTGGACCAGGCAGCCCGCGATGTAGGCGTCGGGGCGCAGGCGCTGGGCCCGGCTGGTGATGTCCCAGAACATCTTGCGCACGCCCTCGGCGTCCTGGATGTTCACCTTCACGCCGCCCACGTCGGACTTGTGGGATATCTGCGGCGAGGCGATCTTGAGCACCACCGGGTAGCCGATGGCCTCGGCGGCGGCCACGGCCTCGTCGCTGGACTTGGCCAACACGGTCTTGGGCGTGGGCAGGTTGTAGGCCCGCAGGACTTCCTGGGCCTGGAACTCGACCACCTCGGTGGCCCCGGAGGCGCGCACCTGCTTGAGCAGGCTGCGGACCTTGCCGGTGTCGCCCTTGATCTCGGCGTACTCGGGCTGGCCCTTCTGCTTCCAGGCGGAATAAAGGTACATGGCCTCGATGCTCTTGATGGCCGACTCGGGGAAGGAGTAGCAGGGGATGCCCGCCTCCTGGAGCATGCGCCGGCCGGGGTCGACGCGCATCTTGCCCATGTAGCAGGTGAAGATCGGCTTGTCGGTCTTCTTGGCGACCTCGATGACGGCCTTGGCCGTCTCCTCGATCTCGGCCGAGGAGGTCGGGGTCAGGAGCACCAGAATCGAATGGATCATCGGATCGTCGATGATGATGTCCAGGGTGGCCTTGTAGCGCGTGGCCGGGGCGTCGCCGATGACGTCGATGGGGTTGTACAGCGAGGCGAACGGCGGCAGGGCCTCGCGCAGCTTCTCAATGGTCTCGTTGCTGATCCGGGCCATGGTCAGCTTGGATTTTTCCGTGGCGTCGGCGGCCATGATGCCGGGACCGCCGGAGTTGGTCACGATGGCCAGGTTCGGGCCCTTGGGCAGCGGCTGGGTGGAGAATGCCTGGGCGAAGTCGAACAGCGAGGACACGTCGTCCACGCGGATCACGCCGGTCTGGCGGAAGGCCGCGGTGTAGGTCGCGTCCGAGCCGGCGATGGCGCCGGTGTGCGAACTGGCGGCCTTGGCGCCGGCGGCGGTGGTGCCGGACTTGACCATGATGATCGGCTTCTTGCGGCTGACCTCGGCGGCCTGCTGCAGGAAGTACTGCCCCTGCTCCACGTTCTCGATGTAGCCGAGCACGACGTTGGTGTCGTCGTCCATGCCGAGGTACTCGAGCATGTGCGCCTCGGAGAGCACGGCCTTGTTGCCCAGGCTGACGAACTTGGAGAAGCCGATGTTCTCGCCCAGGGCCCAGTCGAGAATGGCGGTGCAGAGTGCGCCGGACTGGGAGAAGAAGGCGATCTTGCCCTTGGGCGGCTGGCCCGAGGCGAACGAGGCGTTGACCTGGCTGCCGGTGTTGATCATGCCGAGGCAGTTGGGGCCCACCAGGGCGATGCCGTGCTTCTTGCACAGCTCGGCCATCTCCTGCTCCAGGTGGTAGCCTTCCTTGCCCACTTCCTTGAAGCCCGCGGTGATGACCACCACCGAGCGCGTGCCGATGTCGGCCAGCTCCTTGAGCGCGGGCATGACCGCGTCGCGCGGCACGGTGATCACCGCCATGTCCAGGCCCTTGGGCAGGTCCGGAATGCGGTTGACCACCTTCAGGCCCTCGATCACCGAGGCCTTCGGGTTCACCGGGATCAGTTCGCCCGTGTAGCCCGCCCGGAGCATGTTGGCCACCACGGTGTGCCCGATCTTCCCCGGCTTGTCCGAGGCGCCAATGACGGCCACGGCCTTGGGGTAGAACAAGGCGTCCAGGTTCTTTCGCATCGTGTCCATGTCGCTTCCTTAGTTGAGGCCGTTTGACGACTCAGCCCAAGGTTTCGGCGTAGAGTTCCACGGGATGGCGCACCGCCACCCGGTCCCCGGCCTTGGAAAGCATGTCCGTGATCTGGAGCATGCAGGCCGGGCAGCCCGTGGCCACCACCTGGGCCCCCGAGGCCGCGATGTTGTCCCGCTTCTTCTTGCCGATCTTGCGGGCCAAGTCGTAATGCAGGAGCGTGAAGCTGCCGCCGCACCCGCAGCAGGTGTCGGCGTCCTTCATCTCCACCAGTTCCACGTTGGGATTGAGCCGCACCACCTGGCGCGGCTGGGCCGCCACTCCCAGCGACTTCTTGAGGTGGCAGGGATCGTGCACCGTGACCTTCATGTCCTTTGCCCCGGGCACGCCGCTCGGCTGAACCTTCAAGATGTCCACCAGGAACACGTTTATGTCCAAAGTCTTGGCCGCCAATGCCGCCAGGGCGTCGCGGCGCCCCTGGTCGGCCGAGTCCGCGAACGTCGGCCAGAACTTCTTGATCGTGGAGGTGCAGGTGGCGCAGGGGGTCACCAAGTAATCGAAAGAGCCCCCGGCGAAGCACTCCAGATTCTTGTCCACCAATACATCATAACTCTTGCGGTCGCCCGAGGACAAGGCCGGGATGCCGCAACAGGCCTGATGGTCGGGGAGGAAGACGCCCACCCCGTGATGCTCCAGCACCTTGAGCACGGCCTTGCCCACGCGGGGAAAGACCTTGTCCACCATGCAGCCGGGGAAGAAGCCGACTTTCAGGCCGCTGTTGCCCTTGGCCGTGTCCAGGCTGGGCACGGTCTTGTGCAGGGACTCCCCGGCCAGGGCCGGAAAGTGCCGGTCGCCGATGATGTCGGACTGGAAGCGGGCGCAGGAGGAGCCGAGCATCTCGTTGACCGGCTTGACGAACAAGCCCTGGAGCTTGGCCCCCAGGCCCAGGATGGCGTTGAACAGTCCTGGACGCACGAGCAGGCCCCGGAAGATGAGCTTCTTGGCCGGGGGCAGCCCCATATAGCCGGTGAGCACGGCCCGGGCCTTGAGGAAGATGTCCAGGACCTTGACCCCGCTGGGACAGTTGGCCGCGCAGGCGCCGCAAAGCAGGCAGGTCTCGACCTTCTCCTTGACCGCCTCGGCGTCCTGGATCATCTCGTGGGCCAGATGCTCCAGAAGGGCGATCTTGCCGCGGGCCACCAGGGCCTCGCGTCCGGTTTCGGCATACAACGGGCAGACGGCCTGGCACGTGCCGCAGCGCATGCAGGTGACCAGCTGGTCGTCAAGCTCCATGAGCAGCTTGTGAAGTTCGCGCACGTCGGCCATGGCCTACTCCTCCCCGAGGATCTTGCCCGGATTGAGGATGTTCTTGGGGTCCAGGGCCTTCTTCAGTCGGCGGGAATAGAGGATGGTTCCCCGGCTGGTTTCCTTCTCCATCCACTTGGACTTGGCGATGCCGATGCCGTGCTCGCCGGAGAGGGTGCCGCCGAGGCTCAGGGCCACCTCGAAGATCTCGTTCACGGCCTGCTCGACGCGTTCGAACTCCTGCTTGTCCCGACGGTCGGTGAGGATGGTCGGGTGCAGGTTGCCGTCGCCGGCGTGGCCGAAGGTGCCGATCTGCAGCTTGTACTTGGCCGCGATCTCGTCCAGGGCCTTGATCATGGCCGGAATCTTGCTGCGCGGCACGGTGGCGTCCTCGAGCACCGTGGTCGGACGTACGCGGGCCAGGGCCGAAAGGGCCGCCCGGCGGGCTTCCCAGACCTTGTTCCGCTCTTCGGCGCTTTGGGCCACATGCAGGCCGACGGCGCCCATCTTTTTGCAGATGGCCTCCACCTGGGCGGCCTCGTCGGCCACCTGGGCCGGATGGCCGTCCACCTCGATGAGCAGCAAAGCCTTGGCGTCCACGGGCAGGCCCGCGTGAGCGAAGGCCTCCACCGTGCGGATGGTGAAGTTGTCCAGGAACTCCAGGGTGCAGGGCACGATCTTGGCGGCGATGATGGCGGCCACGGTCTGGGAGGCCTTGGCCACGTCGTCGAAGAGGACCATCATGGCCTTGTTGGCAGCCGGCGGGGGCACGAGCTTGAGGACGATTTCGCTGAAAACGCCCAGGGTGCCCTCGGAGCCGACCATGAGCCCCGCCAGATTCAGGCCGGTGACGCACTTCACGGTGCGCGAACCGGTGACGATCTTCTCTCCCTCGGTGTCGAAGAAGTTCACGCCCATGACGTAGTTCTTGGTCACGCCGTATTTCAGCCCGCGCAGGCCCCCGGCGTTCTCGGCCACGTTGCCGCCCATGGTGGACACGGCCTGGGAGCCCGGGTCCGGCGGATAGAACAGGCCTCGGGCGGCCACCTCTGCCGCGAACTTGGCCGTGATGACCCCCGGCTCCACCACCGCGTACAGGTCTTCCTGGTTGATCTCCAGGATGCGGTTCAGGGCGTTGGTCAGGACCACGATGCCGTCGCGGGGGTCCGGAATGGTGCCGCCCGAGAGGTTGGTGCCCGAGCCGCGCACGGTCACGGGCAGGCCGTTCTCGCCGCAGAGCTTGACCACCTTGCCCAGGGCCTCGGTGCTTTCCGGTCGGACCACAAGGGCCGGCACCACGGGCTGCAACACGGCGGAATCATATGAATAGGCATGACGGTCGGCTTCGCTGTCCATGACGTTGGACTCGCCGACGATCGCCTTGAATTCCTTGATGAGAGCTGCGCTCAGCATGATGACGCCTCCTCCGGCGCTGTGAAAACTCCATGCGGGGCCGGGAACCCCGGCCCCGCTTTGTTCTTCTTGTTCCGCCCTAAGGCAGCATCCACTTCAACACGTAGGCCTGGAGCATGGTCAACACGCTCACCACCAGAAGCATGGCGATGGAGTGCGGCAGGGTGAAGCGGAAGATGTCGCCTTCACGCCCGACCATGTTGGAGGCCGCCGTGGCCACGGAGATGGACTGCGGCGAGATCATCTTGCCGGTGACGCCGCCGGAGGAGTTGGCCGCCACGCACAGCGCGGGATCCACGCCGATCTGCTGCGCCGTGGTCTTCTGCAGCGATCCGAAGAGGGCGTTGGAGGACGTGTCCGAACCGGTCAGGAACACGCCGAGCCAGCCCAGGATCGGGGCGAAGAACGGGAACAGCGAACCGGTGGCGGTGAAGGCCAGGCCCATGGTCGAACTCATGCCGGAGAAGTTCATGATGTAGGCCAGGCCCAGGATCATGGCGATGGTCAGGATCGGGAAGCGCAGCTGGTAGATCGTGCGGCCGAAGCAGGAGAAGGCCTTGCCGAAGCCGTACTTGGGGATCACCAGCACCGAGAGCAGGCCGGAGAAGAAGATGGCCGTGCCCGCGGCCGAGAGCAGGTTCAGGTTGAACACCGCGCCGTAGGGCACGTCCTTGGCCACGATGGGGGCGGTCTTCAGAACGACGTTGTGCAGACCGGGCCAGCTGATCTTGATGAGCAGGATGCCGTCAAGGAGCTTCTTCACGCTCTCCAGGCCCCAGAGAAGAACCATCACGGCCAGGATGATGTAGGGCGTCCAGGCGCGGAGCACCTCGCCCATGCCGTACTCGCACTTCACGGGTCCGCCCGCGGACGGGGCCTCGTCCGGGAAATGCCACACGTTCTTCGGCTTCCAGACGCGCAGGAAGGCGCCCAAGCCAACGATTGTGATGATGGCCGACATGATGTCGGGCAGATAGGGACCATGATAGTTGGAGAAGATGAACTGGGAGCCGGCGAAGCACACGCCGGCCACGAGCACGGCCGGGAGCACTTCCATGGCGCGCTTGAAGCCGCTCATGGTCACGGCCAGCCAGAGCGGCACGATCACGGACAGGAAGGGCAGCTGACGTCCGCAGATCTGGCTGATCTTCATCACTTCCAGGTCCGAGACCTTGGCCGCCACCACGATCGGGATGCCGATGGCGCCGAAGGCCACGGGCGCGGTGTTGGCGATGAGGCAGATGCCCGCCGCGTAGAGGGGGTTGAAGCCCAGACCCACGAGCATGGCCGCGGTGATGGCCACCGGAGTGCCGAAACCCGCGGTGCCCTCGATGAAGGAGCCGAAGGCGAAGGCCACCAGGATGGCCTGGAGCCGCCGGTCGTCCGTGATGCTCGCCAGGGAGTTCTTGATGATTTCGAACTCCCCGGACTCAACGGTCATGTTGTAGATCCAGATGGCCGTGATGACGATCCAGACGATGGGGAAGAGGCCGAAGGCCGCGCCGTAGACCGTGGCGTTGATCGCCAGTCCGGCGGGCATGCCCCAGGCGAAGATCGCCAGGAGAACGGCCACCAGGGTGGCGACGATGGCGGCCTTGTGGCCCGCCATGCGTTTCACCGCCAGCATGTAAAAAAGGATGTACAAGGGGATGCCCGCCACCAACGCCGATACCAGGATGCTTCCCAGCGGATTGTAAGCCTGAATCCAGTTTTCCATAAACTCCTCCAAGCGGTTGTCGGAAACATCCGCGGGGCCCCCCATGGGTCTTGAGCATCAGGTGATTCCTGCCCGCGAACAAGGGGGAGCCGGTCGCCCGGCTCCCCCGCCCTTAACCGATCACTTTCCCGAACGCCCGTCGTCGCAAGGTTCCTCGGCCTTGCCGGGACGGGCGTGCTCCGCCGTCGAAGCGGTTTCACAGGCCGGCGTTCCGCCGTCAGCCGACCCGTTCTCCGCGCCGATGAAACAAGCCTCGGGAGAAGCCATCCAGCGCAGCAGTTCGAAGCGCTGGGCGTAATCCCGTTCGATCTTGGTCCGGAAGACCTTGGAGGCGTCGGGCAGGGCCTTCTCCAGCATGGCGTAACGCGTCTCGCCGGAGAGGAATTCCTGCAGGCTGCCGTCCGGGGCCTTGGACTCGAGCACGAACGGATTCTTGCCCGCCTTGGCCAGAAGCGGATTGTAGCGGTACAGGGGCCAGTATCCGGAGGCCACGGCGAGCCGCTGCTCCTCCTGGGTCTTGCCCATGCCCTTCTTGATGCCCTGGTTGATGCAGGGCGCGTAGCAGATGATCAGCGACGGCCCGTGATAGGCCTCGGCCTCCTGGAAGGCCTTGAGCATCTGCTGCTTGTTGGCGCCCATGGCCACGGAGGCCACGTAGATGTTGCCGTAGGTCATGGCCATGCGGCCCAGATCCTTCTTGCCGGTGCGCTTGCCCGAGGCCGCGAACTTGGCCACCGAGCCGAGCGGGGTCGCCTTGGAGGACTGGCCGCCGGTGTTGGAGTAGACCTCGGTGTCCATGACCAGAACGTTGATGTCCTCGCCCGAGGCCAGGACGTGGTCCAGTCCGCCGTAGCCGATGTCGTAGGCCCAGCCGTCGCCGCCGAAGACCCAGACGCTCTTCTTGGTCAGCAGGTCGGCCATGCCGCGCAGTTCATCCAGGAGCGGGGTCTTGGGGGCCTTGGCCAGGAGGGCCTTGACCGCGTCGCCCTTCTCGCGCGAGGCGGCCGCGTCGTCCTTGGCCGCCAGCCAGGCCTCCAGCGCGGCCTTCAGTCCGCCGTCCGCCTCCTTGGCGGCCGCGGCGGCGACGTCGGCCAGCTTGGCGCGGCGCTGGGCCACGCCCAGGGCCATGCCGAAGCCGAACTCGGCAGCGTCCTCGAACAGGGAGTTGCCCCAGGCCGGGCCGAAGCCGTCCTTGTTCACGCAGTAGGGGCTGGACGGAGCCGAGGCGCCCCAGATGGAGGAGCAACCCGTGGCGTTGGCGATGATCATGCGTTCGCCGAAGAGCTGGGTGAGCACCTTGACGTAGGGCGTCTCGCCGCAACCCGCGCAGGCGCCGGAGAACTCCAGCAGGGGCTGGTGGAACTGGCTGCCCTTGAGCGACTCGCGCTTGATCAGGCCGTCACGCACGGGCAGGCCGGCGGCGTAGTCGAAGTTCGGCACCTCGGCCTCCACCTGGCTCTCAATGGGCTTCATGACCAGGGCCTTCTCCTTGGCCGGGCAGATGTCCGCGCAGTTGCCGCAGCCCATGCAGTCCAGGGCGTTCACCTGCATGCGGAAGGACAGGCCCTTGAGTTCCTTGCCCTGGGCGGGAAGGACGGAGAAGGTCGCGGGAGCCGCCGCCTTCTCCGCGTCGGTGACGAGCACCGGCCGGATGGCCGCGTGCGGGCAGACGAAGGAACACTGGTTGCACTGGATGCAGTTGTCCGCGACCCACTCCGGCACGTTGATGGCCACGCCGCGCTTCTCGTAGCGCGAGGTGCCCACCGGGAAGAGCCCGTCCGGGGTGAAGGCGCTCACGGGCAGGGCGTCGCCCTTCTGGGCCAGGATGGGCTTCATGACGTTCTTCACGAAGTCCGGCTCGGCCGCGGCGTGAGCGGGCTCGTCCACGGCGTCGGCCCAGGCGGCCGGGTAGTCGATCTTCTGGAGGTTCTCCAGCGACTGGTCCACGGCCGCGATGTTCATGTTGACGATCTTGTCGCCTTTCTTGCCGTAGGTCTTCTTGATGGAGTCCTTGAGCAGGGCCACGGCCTGCTCGAAGGGCAGCACGCCGGAGAGCTTGAAGAAGGCGGTCTGCATGATCATGTTGATGCGGCCGCCCAGACCCACGCGGGAGGCGATCTCCACGGCGTCGATGTTGTAGAACTTGAGTTTCTTGCGGGCGATGGTCCGACGCACGTGGCCGGGAATGTGCTGCTCCATGTCGGCCAGGGACCAGTTGGAGTTCAGGAGGAAGGAGCCGCCGTCCTTGATGCCCTCCAGCACGTCGTAGACCTGCACGTAGTTGGCCTTGTGGCAGGCCACGAAGTCGGCGGTGTTCACCAGGTAGGTGGACTTGATGGGATGCTTGCCGAAACGCAGGTGGGAGACGGTGATGCCGCCGGACTTCTTGGAGTCGTAGGCGAAGTAGCCCTGGGCGAACATGTCCGTGTTGTCGCCGATGATCTTGATGGCGCTCTTGTTGGCGCCCACGGTGCCGTCGGAGCCCAGGCCCCAGAACTTGCACTGCACCGTGCCCTCGGGAGTGGTCTGCAACGGATCGCCGACGGTCAGGGAGCTGCCGGTGACGTCGTCCTCGATGCCCACGACGAAGTGGCTCTTGGGCGAGGCGGCGGCCATGTTGTCGTAAACGGCCTTGATCATGGCCGGGGTGAATTCCTTGGAGCCCAGGCCGTAACGGCCACCGAGCACCCGGAGCGTCCGGCCGCCTTCAAACAGCGCGGCGCAGACGTCCAGGTACAGGGGGTCGCCCGGCGCACCGGGCTCCTTGGTCCTGTCGAGGACCGTGACTGTGTTGGCCGAGAGAGGGATCCCGGCCAGGAGGGCGGTTTTGACGAAGGGCCGGAAGAGCCGGACCTTGAGCAGGCCCAGCTTGGCGCCCTGGGAGTTGAGCAGGCCGAGGGTCTCCTCGATGGCCTCACATCCCGAGCCCATGGCCACGATCACGTGCTCGGCCTCGGGATGGCCCACGTAGTCGAAGAGCTTGTAGGAACGGCCCGTGATCCCGGCGACCTTGTCCATGGCCTCGGTGACGATGCCCGGCACCTTGGCGTAGAAGGAATTGGCGGCCTCGCGTCCCTGGAAGTAGATGTCCGGATTCTGGGCCGTGCCCCGGATCACCGGATGTTCGGGGTTCATGCCCCGGGCGTGGAAGGCCGCGACCTTCTCGAGGCTCACCAGCTTGGCGATGTCCTCGTAGTCGATGACCTCGATCTTCTGGATCTCGTGGGAGGTGCGGAAGCCGTCGAAGAAATGCACGAAGGGCACACTGGACTCTATGGCCGCCAAGTGGGCCACCAGGGCCATGTCCATGGCTTCCTGCACCGAGTTGGAGCAGAGCATGGCGAAACCGGTCTGGCGGGCGGACATGACGTCGCTGTGGTCGCCGAAGATGTTCAGCGCGTGGCCGGCCACGGCGCGGGCCGAGACGTGGAACACGCCCGGCAGCAGTTCGCCGGAGATCTTGAACATGTTCGGGATCATGAGCAGCAGACCCTGGGAGGCGGTGAACGTGCTGGTCAGCGCGCCCGCCGCCAGGGAGCCGTGCACGGCGCCGGCCGCGCCCGCCTCGGACTGCATCTCGCGGATGTCCACCACTTGGCCGAAGATGTTCTTGCGCCCCTTGGCGGCCCATTCGTCCGCGGTCTCGCCCATGGGCGAGGACGGCGTGATGGGATAGATGACAGCGGTATCGCTCAAGGCATAGGCCACATGCGCAGTGGCCGTGTTGCCGTCCATCGTCTTCATCGTCTTCTTGACCATCGTGAAGCTCCTCGTTTTGAACGGATGGCGCTCTTCCGGTTCGGCCGAAAGCCGCGCGAGACGTTGGGGGTCGTCCCCCCTCTAACAAGTTCCGTGCCGCTGATGCTCTTTTTGATTTTACTTTTTATTTCAACGCCTTGATAGGCCGAGGCGAATATCCGGGTGAGCGAGGGCGGGGGAATAGTCCGGTTTTTCGGACTGGGGGACCGGTGGAATGAGGACAGACTCTTGAAGAATGAAAGCACATCGAAGGAGAAATGGGAATCTGAAAGAATCGAGGCGTGACGAAAACAGGTCTTTTCCAGGGACATGTCCGAAAAATCGGACGGGAAGGCGCCCGTCCGAAAAATCGGACAAACTCGTTCAGGCGAAATGTCTTGTGGAACTGCGCTCGGCCAACATCTTGTCGTCGGTCTCCAAAACCAAGCGCAGCAAGCGCAGAAGCCTGCGTCCGGTGCTGATGTCCTCGCGCAGGGCCGGTTCCCGCTCGGCGCTCACACTGATGCGCAGGCGGAACCCCGGTCTGCCGGTCTGTTCTGCTTCGTACACTCGGAAAATGCGGGCGTCGCTGGTGGCCATGTCCGTTCGCTCCTGTCTGGAGTCCCGGGGGCATCCCGGTCTCCCTTGCCCGATCTTCTTGCACGAGCGATGCCAATTCAGATGTCCACTCCGTATTTCTTGAGCAGGGCATAGAGGTGGGAGCGGGACAGGCCGGAGACGTCGAGCATCCGGACGATCTCGCCCCCGCACTCACGCCGCAGGAGTTCCAGGTATTCCCGCTCCCGCGCTTCCTTGAAGACCCGCAGGGTGGGCAGGCCGCCCTCGGTCGAAAAGACCGCCTCGCCCGACGCTCCGCGCGACAACTGGGCCCGTGTCACTGCGATGCGCACTTCCTGGGGCAGATGCAGGGCGAACAGCGTCGGCTCATCGCCCGCAGCGATCACGGCCCGTTCCATGACGTTGTAGAGTTCGCGCACGTTGCCGGGCCAGGAGTAGGCCTCGATGATCTGGGAAAACTCCGAGTCCATGACCTTGGGCGGCCGGCCGCTGTCCGCGGCCAGGGCCTCCAGGCGGCGGGCGGCCAGGAGACCCACGTCCTCGATCCGCTCCCGCAGCGGCGGCAGGGTCATATGCACGGTCTTGATGCGGAACAGGAGATCCTGACGGAAGGCTCCGCGTTCGACCATCTCCTCCAGGTTGCGGTTGGTGGCCGCGATGAGCCGGAAATCGCTGGTCACCTCGCGGGACGCGCCCACGGGCCGGAAGCGTTTCTCCTGGAGCACGCGCAGGAAGGACTTCTGAATCGACAGGGGCAGTTCGCCGACCTCGTCCAGGAAGAGCGTGCCGCCGTCGGCCAGCCGGACCAAACCGTCGCGATCGCAATCCGCGCCGGTGAAGGCGCCCTTGCGGTGCCCCAGAAGCGTGCTCTCCACCAGGGACTCGGTGAGCGTGGCGCAGTCCACCACCACGAAGCTCCCGCCGGCGCGGGAACTGTTGTCGTGGATGGCCCGGGCGAACAGTTCCTTGCCCGTGCCGGTCTCGCCGGTGATGAGCACGGCGGCCTGGGACGCGGCGGCCTGGGCCGCCAAATCGAAGCACTGGCGCATGCGCGACGAGGTGCCCACCAGGCTGGAGAGCTGGATGGGCCGGGGCCCCTTGGCCCGATTCTTCTCCTGGCGGTATTGCAGGGCCCGCTTGAGCGAAAGCATGGTTTCGCGCACCGGCGCGGGCTTGACCAAATAATCCCAGACCCCGCCCTGGATGGCCAGTTCGGCGCCGTCCGGGTCGCCCAGACCGGTGAGGATGATGACCTCCGGGGAGTCCGGCAGGGACTTGATGACCGGAAGCGCGTCCAGGCCGTTGCCGTCGGGCAGGCGCACGTCCAGGAAGACCACGTCGTAGCCGCCGCATCGCGCCTTGGCCAGGCCCTCGCCCAGGCCGGCCGCGGTGTCGCAGGCCAGGTCCATGCGCCGCACCAGGCTTTCCATGGTGGCCCGGACGTCCGCGTCGTCGTCGATGATCAGGATGTTCATGAGGCGATCCCCCGCCCGGATTCGGCCAGCGCCTCCCGGATGGCCCGGGAGATGTGCCCGCCGTCGTAGGGCTTGAGCAGCAGTTTCTTGATGTTTCCGGCGCCGCCCAAGGCGTCGGCGGCCCGCTTGCGGCCCGAGACCAGGATCACCGGCATCCCCGGCGCGACGCGGCCGACCTCCTCGGCCAGATCCACGCCGTTGACCTCCGGCATGTCGTAGTCCGTGACCATGCAGTCGAAGCCGTCCGGGGTCTCGGCCAACGCGGCCAGGGCCCCGGCCGCGTCGCTGCGGGCCGTGACCTCGTACCCCAGGCGGGCGAGCACCCTGGGGATGGTCTCCAACTGGTCCTCGTCGTCCTCCACGAACAGGATATGTTCGCCGCGCCCGGGGTAGGCCTCGCGCGGAGCCAGGTCGGCGTCGGAGGCCTGCTCGAAGCAGGGCAGATAGATATCGAAGGCCGTACGCTCGAAGGGCGTGCTGGAGACCCGGATGGCTCCCTTGTGGACCTTGACGATGCCGTGGGCCACGGCCAGGCCGAGTCCCGTACCCTCGGCCTTGTCCTTGGTGGTGAAGAAGGGATCGAAGATGAGATCCCGAATCTCCAGGGGAATGCCCGGTCCGTTGTCCGCGATGCTCAAACGCAGATAGTTCCCGGGTTGCACGTTCAGAGTCCGGGCCCGCTCCCGGCCTATCCGCTCCTCGGTGAGCCCGACCTCGATGCGTCCGCCGATCTCCCGCAAGGCGTGAAAGGCGTTGGTCACGCAGTTCATGACGATCTGCTGGATCTGGATCGGGTCGGCGAAACTGTGGGTGTGCTTGGCTTCCAGATGCTCCATGACCACGATGTTGCGGGGCATGGAGGCCCGCACCAGGCCCACCGCATCCCGGATGACCTCGGCCACGTCCGTGGCCTGGAAGCCTTCCTGGGAAGGCCGCGAGAAAGTCAGAATCTGCTTCACCAGGGCGCTGCCGCGATGGGCCGCCCGAACCACCCTTTCCAGATCGGCCCGGGCCGGGACGCCCACCGGCAGATCCAGGAGGGCCAGCTCCGTGGAGTTGAGGATTGAGGTCAGGATGTTGTTGAAGTCGTGGGCGATTCCCCCGGCCAGGGTGCCGATGGCCTCCATCTTTTGGGACTGCTGGAGCTGACGTTCCAGGTTGGCCTTGAAGGTCACGTCCTCGACCATGCCCTCGAAATGCCGAAGCATGCCGTCCTCGTCCAGCACCGGGCGGATGTTCACCGTCACCGTGATGTTCCGGCCGTCCTTGCGCTTGAGCCGGGTTTCGAAGCGCACCACCCCGCCGCCCTGCTCGGGCCCGATGTTCAGCGCCGCCGCGCGCTCCGGGTCCGCCCGCAGCACGGCCAGAAGGTTCTGATCCGACGCCCGGGCCTCCTCCAGCGTTTCACAGCCGAACATGGTGGCCAGGGCCTGGTTCACCTCCAGGTAGTCGCCCGCCGGTCCGGCCCGGAAGATGCCCAGGGGGGAGTTCTCGAAGATGCCCCGGTACTTCTCCTCGGCCGCGCGCAGATCCTCCTCGACGCGGCGCAGGGGCGAAATGTCGTAGATCACGCCCACCAGGCCGCTTTCGGCCCCCGTGGCGTCGAAGTAGGCGGCCTGGTGCAGGATCACGTCATGCAGCGCGCCATCGGTCGACAGCAGGCGACGTTCCTCACTGAGCACCTGGCCGGGGCGCAGCTCGCGCGGCCCGGCGCCCTCGTCCAGCTGGGCCAGCCCACCTCCCACAGTTCCCTCCTCGCGCCTCTCGCCGCGCCTGAGTCCGAACCAGCGCTCGAAGGCCGCGTTCCAGCCCCGGTACTGGCCCGCGCTGCCTTTGTAGTAGATGGGCAGCGGGATGGTGTCGATGAGCAGTTGAAGGAAGGCCACCTGATCCTTGATCCGGCGCTCGATCACCTTGCGGCGCTTGATGTTGTTCACCAGCGAGACGAGCACCAGGGAAAGGGCCAGGAAACTCACGATGAGGATCCAGAAGACCTGCTTGTTCAGTTCGTAAAAGGTGGGCGGCTCGTTGATCACGATGCTGCCCTCGGGCAGATCCTCCCGACGGATTTTGAACCTCTCCAGGAGTTCATGGTCGAACATGAAGCGTCCGTAGACCTTCTTGTCGATGCCCAGCGCGTCCGGCGCCTCGCCCTGAAGGATGCGCAGGGCCAGGCGGGCGGCCAGGCGGCCGTGGTCGGCGCCGCGCAGCAGATGCCCGCCCACGATGCCGTGGCCCAGCAGAAACTCCCAGTTGCTGTAGATCGGCGCGTCGGTCTGAACCGACATCTGACTCAGGATCTCCTGGGTGGAGAAGAACTCACCGGACACGTCCTGGTACATGGGAATGAAGTAGATCAGGGTGTCGTCGGGGGCCGCGCGCACCAGGGTCATGAGCTTTCCCAAGTCGTTTTCCGAGACGAAGGTGAAGGCGAGTCGATCCCTGAGCGCGGACACGGCCTGCTCCACCTGGGCCCGGATGGCCATGCCGGTGGTCGAACGGTCGCCGACCACGAGCACCTTGTCGCGGCCCGGATGCAGACGCATGGCCGTGCGCAGGCATTCCTCGGCGTCAATGTTCTCGACCACGCCGGTGACGTTGTGCATGACCTGGGGCAGGCGCTCCTGCTCGTTGACCCCGCAAAAGACCACCGGAGTGCCGGGAAACAGCTCGTCGCGCACGGACATGACGTAGTTGAAGGCGTCGTTGTCGGCCGCGATGACCACATGGAAATGGTGGCGGGCGAACTTGCCCCGAAACAACCCGAGGTACGCTGGCGACAGACTTTCCAGGTCGTGCTTCTTGGCGTCCAGGTACTCGATCTGAAGGTCGATGTCCTCGCCGCTTTCATCCAGGCCCGCGCGCACTCCGGCCAGGATGTCGTCGGACCAGGCGTAGCCGTTGTGGTAGGAATTGACGAAAAGGATATCCTTCTTGCTCCCCGAGCCGGCGTCCAGGGTGCCCGGAAGCAGGGCCAGAAGGAGCAGGAGCGGAAGCGCCGAGCGGGTCTTCACGGGCGCTCCCCGGAGCGCCACCAGAAATAAGGCACCCGGACCACCGGATTGGGTGTGGCGTTGTAGAAGTTCTCCAGGTAGGCGTTCACCTCGGCGCGGCCCGCCGTCCGGGGGAAATCCTCCGGCTCGACCAGCTCAAGCACCACCCGCCGCCGGGGCAGGCCCACGATTCCTGCCGCCGCCAGCGCCGCCAACTGCATGGGCAGGTTGCCCAGGACGTGCGGCTCGCGGCCGAAGCCCCAGCTGAAGCTGCTGCCCCACAGGCCCCGCTGGCGCACCAGGACCACGCGCGCGTCGGGCACGGCCTTGAGCAGCCGCTCCACGGCCCCGTTGCGGCCCAGGCGCTCCTCGGGCTCTCGCGCCAGGCGGCCGCCGGGATAAAGCAGGACGTTGGCCCCCTCCTCCAGGCTCCGCCGCACCAGCTCCAGGCCCCGGGCCACCTCGCGCATCTCGCGGCGGTTGGGGGCCGTGAGGTCCGGAATGAGCACCGTGCCCACGCGCCGGGCCATCCAGCCGATGACCGGCAGATCCGTGCGCTTGCCGTTGGCCAGGGGGATGGGCCGGAAGTCCTTGTGCAGGGAGGACAGGACGATGACCGGATCGATGAGCGCTGGATGATTGGGCAGGAAGAGTATCTTCCGGTCACCCCGGGCGCGCACGGCTTCCACGCCGCGCACCTCCACCCGGTAACGCAACCAGAGCAGGGCCTTCACCACCCCTCGCAACATGGCCGTCGAGCCCATCCCGCGACACTACCCCAAGCCCGGACAAGCCTCAACCGGAACCCCTCCGCCCCGGCCGGGGGGCGTTGCATTGCGGGCGAAAACGGGGCACACCAGACTGCACGCCCCGGCTCCGGCCGGACGAAAAACGAAAAAAACGGCCCCAAGGGCCGGACGTGAAAGGAGTCGGCCATGCAGGTTCTCTCGTCGCAGGTGAAGGGATACATGGAGCGGTCCTCGTGGATCAGGCGCATGTTCGAGGCGGGCATCGAGCTGAAGAAGAAGCACGGCGAAACGGCCGTCTGCGACTTCAGCCTGGGCAATCCGGACCTGCCTCCGCCCGCGGTGGTCCGCGAGGGGTTGCGCGATCTGGCCGAGGAAGCCGGACAGCCCTTCGCCTTCGGCTACATGCCGAATTTCGGCTACCCCAAGGTGCGCGAGGCCCTGGCCAAAGAGGTCTCCCGCGAGCAGGGCGTGACAGTCACGCCCGACTGCCTGGTCATCACCTGCGGCGCGGCCGGAGCCCTGAACGCCTTCTACCGGGCGGCCCTGGACCCCGGCGACGAGGTGATCTGCCCCTCGCCCTACTTCGTGGAGTACGGCTTCTACGTCGAAAACCACGGCGGCACGCTCAAGCCCGTGCCCACCACGGCCGACTTCGGCCTGGATCTGGCGGCCCTGGAGGCGGCCATCACGCCCCGCACCCGGGCCGTGCTCATCAACTCCCCGCACAACCCCACGGGACGGGTATATTCCCGCGAGGAACTGACCGCGCTGGCCGCGCTGTTGCGCAAGCACTGCGAGGGCCGGACCCGGCCGATCTTCCTCCTGGCCGACGAGCCCTACCGCTTCCTGGCCTTCGACGGCGCGGAGGTGCCCTCGCTCCTGCCGCTCTACGAGCACACCGTGGTGCTCAGCTCCTTCTCCAAGAATCTCTCCCTGGCGGGCGCGCGGGTGGGCTACGCCCTGGTCAACCCGGCCATGCCCGGCCGCGACGAGATGGTCAACGGCATCACCCTGGCCAACCGCATCCTGGGCTTCGTCAACGCCCCGGCCCTGGCCCAGAAGCTCCTGCTCAAGGCCCTGGGCAGCCAGGTGGACGTGGATGTCTACCGCCGCCGCCGCGACCTCATGGCCGACGTGCTGCGCGACGCGGGATACGAATTCCACATGCCCAAGGGCGCTTTCTACTTCTTCCCCCAGGCTCCGGGGGGCGACGACGTGGCGTTCTGCGGGGCTCTGACCGAGGAACTGGTCCTGGCCGTGCCGGGACGAGGTTTCGGCGCGCCGGGCTACTTCCGGCTGGCCTTCTGCGTGGGCGAGGACGTGATCGAACGTTCGCGCGAGGGCTTCAAGCGGGCCCGGGCGCGTTTCCGCTAGCCCAGGCGGCCGAGCGCCAGGCCTCCGCCAACGGCCGCGAGCAGCCAGAAGACGGTCTTGAGCAGGGCCGCGCAGCGTGTGCCGCGAATGCGGCGAGAGAATCCCTCGATCCCGGAATCCTCGGGCTGGATGAGGAAACGAGCGAACAGCGTGAAATCGGACGTTGCGGGCATGAGGCGCCTCCCGGGCTGGATGTTGGTTCCGAGCCGAGACTAGCCCGCGCCCGCCTTCCGATCCAATCGCATGATCCGAAGGGGGCCTTCGCTTTTTCCGATTGTCCCGGCCGATGCGGCCGGTATATGGGGTGGCCGTGGAGCTGTATCAGCTGAAAACATTCGTGGCCGTGGCCGATGAGGGCAACCTGTCCCGCGCGGCCGAACGCCTGTTCCTGAGCCAGCCTGCGGTCAGCGCCCAGATCAAGGCCCTGGAGGAGGAGCTGGGCGTGATCCTGTTCGCCCGCACGCCCAAGGGCATGGAGCCTACCCCGGCCGGGCGCGTGCTCCGCGACCGCGCCGAGGCCACCCTGCGCAGCGCCGACGACTTCCTGCACCAGGCCAGAAGCCTCAACGGCAGACTCACCGGCTCCTTCCGACTGGGGCACAACACCGACCCGGAATTCCTGCGCCTGAGCCGCCTGACCCAGGCCGTGTCCCAGGAACACCCGGGCATCTCCCTGGAACTGCTCATCTCCAACTCCGGCGAAATCCGGCACGACCTTGACTCCGGCCGCCTGGACGCGGGCTACATCTATGGCGAAAGCCCCCATCCCTCCGTGGAGACGGCGCTCCTGACACGCTCCCGGCTGGTCCTGGTTCTGCCCCCCCAATGGAACGCGGAGTGCCGTTCCGAGCCGCTGGAGCGGCTCGCGGCCCGGCCCTGGCTCTGGGCTCCGCCGGACTGCCCCTTCCACCGGGCCATCGCCTCCTACGTGGAGGAACGGAGCGTGACTCCCAACAAGGTTCTGGCGGCGAACGACGAGAACATGCTCGTGGCCCTGCTCAAGGCGGGCAAGGGGGCCTGTTTCCTGCGCCTGGACCGGGCCGAGGCGCTGGCGGCCCGGGGCGAGGGGCAGATATGGGAAGGCGGGGGTCTGGAGATCTCCGTCCGGCTGGCCTGGGCGGCCCGGCGTTCCGCCGACCCCCTGGTGGCCGCCGTGCGGGCCTGCGTGCGCCGCGTCTGGGATCTGCCCGCCGAAAGCGCCTGAACCGCCGCACCTTGCCAACCCCCCCCCTTTCCTCTACACCGAAAGGGATTTTTCCCAGCGAGGTGATCCCATGCGCATCCTCATCGTCGGTTCCGGCGGCCGCGAACACGCCCTGGCCTGGAAGCTGCGCCAGAGCCCCCTGGTCACGGACCTGTTCATCGCCCCCGGCAACGGCGGCACGGCCCAGGAAGGCGTCAACGTGCCGGTGGCCGACTCCGACCTGCCCGGTCTGGTGGCCCTGGCCAAGGAAAAGCGGATCGACCTGGTGGTCGCCGGTCCCGAGGCCCCCCTGGTCCTGGGGTTGCAGAACGCCCTGGAGAAGGAGGGCATCCCCTGCTTCGGCCCCAGCGCCTTCGCGGCCAACCTGGAAGGCAGCAAGGCCTTCTCCAAGACCGTCATGCGCGAGTCCGGCGTGCCCACCGCGCCGTTCATGGTCTTCGATGAATTCGAGCGCGCCCGGGCTTTCGTCCAGGAGCGCGGCGCTCCCCTGGTGATCAAGGCCGACGGCTTGGCCGCGGGCAAGGGCGTGGTGGTGGTCAAGACCACCGAGGAGGCCCTGGCCACGCTGGAAGACATGATGGTCCGCAAGGTCTTCGGCTCGGCCGGGGACCGCGTGGTGGTCGAGGAGGCCCTGACGGGCGAGGAGGCCTCCTTTCTGGCCTTCTGCGACGGCGAGCGCTACGCCGTGCTGCCTTCGGCCCAGGACCACAAGGCCGTCGGGGAAGGCGACACCGGCCCCAACACCGGCGGCATGGGGGCCTACAGCCCGGCCCCGATCCTGCCCCGTGAACGCTACGAAGAGACCGCCGAACTGGTCATCGCGCCCATCCTCAGGAATCTGGCCAACAAGGGCCAGCCCTTCCGGGGCGTGCTCTACGCCGGGCTGATGTACACCGACAAGGGCCCCATGGTCCTGGAATACAACGTACGCTTCGGCGATCCCGAGTGCCAGCCGCTGCTCCTGCGTCTGGACTCGGATCTGGCCGAAATCATGCTGGCCTGCGCCCGAGGCGACCTGGGCGGCGTGGAAGTCCGCTGCCGCCCCGAAACCGCGCTCTGCGTGGTCATGGCCGCCAAGGGCTATCCCGGGGCCTATCCCAAGGGCATGGAGATCACCGGCATCCCCGAGGCCGACGCCGTGCCCGGGGTCAAGGTCTTCCAGGCCGGAACCCGGCTGGAGGGCGGCAAGATCTTCAGCAGCGGCGGACGGATTCTGGGCGTCACGGCCCTGGGAGCGGACCTGGCCCAGGCGCAGAAGGCCGCCTACGAGGCCGTGGGGCGCATTCATTTCCAAAACAGTTATTTCCGAGGCGACATCGGCGCCAAGGGACTGAAACGAATCGGAGGATGACGGCCGTATGGTCAAGGTCGCGATCTTCATGGGCAGCATCTCGGACGAGGAAAAAATGCGGCCCTGTTCCCAGGTTCTGAACGACCTGGGCGTGGAGCACCTCTTCACCGTCACCAGCGCGCACCGCACCCCGGAGCGCACGGCCCGGCTCGTGGCCGAGCTGGAGGCCGGAGGCTGCCAGGTCTTCATCTGCGCCGCGGGCATGGCCGCGCATCTGGCCGGGGCCGTGGCCGCCAAGACGGCCAAGCCGGTCATCGGCGTGCCGCTTTCGGCCTCGGCCCTGGGCGGCATGGACGCCCTGCTCTCCACGGTGATGATGCCCCCGGGCTTCCCCGTGGGCACCGTGGCCCTGGATTCGGCTGGGGCGCGCAACGCCGCCTGGCTGGCCGCCCAGATCCTGGCCCTTTCCGACCCGGAGCTGGCCGGGCGCATCACCAAGGCCCGCGAGGGCTTCGTCGCCTCCGTGGAGAAGGCGGCGGCCTCGCTGGAAGAGAAAAAGTGATCCTCAAGGACACCCGCCAGCGGGTGGTGAACTACCTGCGCATCAGCGTCACGGACCGCTGCAATCTGCGCTGTCTGTACTGCTCGACCCAGGACCAGGAGTTCATTCCGCACCCGGAGATCCTGCGCTACGAGGAACTCCTCGAGATCATCGCCCTGGCCCGCGGCCTGTCCATCGGCAAGGTCCGGTTCACCGGCGGTGAACCGTTCGCGCGCAAGGGCTTCCCGGAATTCGTGGCCGAGGTGTTGGCCCGTTTCCCGGACCTGGACCTGCGGGTGACGACCAACGCAACGCTCATCGGGCCGCATCTCGCCTTTCTGCGTGACCGGGGGCTCAAGCGGCTGAACATCTCCCTGGACACCCTGGACCCGGCGAAGTTCGCCCGGATCACCGGCCGGGATCTGTTCCCCGAAGTCTGGGCGAACATCCGGAGCGCCCTGGACCTGGGCTTCCGCGTCAAGATCAACGCCGTGGCCATGAAGGGCGTCAACGACGCCGAACTGGGAGCCTTCCTGGACCTGGCCCGCACCCGCCCGTTGGACGTGCGCTTCATCGAGTTCATGCCCATGGGCGGCTCGGACTGGAGTCCGGAATCGGTCTGGACCGCCGGGGAGATCCTGGAACAGGCCCGCGGCCTGGCCGAACTCACTCCCCTGCCCCGGCTCGGTGCGGACCAGGGCCCGGCGCGGGTCTACGCCATCACCGGAGGCCTGGGCCGCTTCGGGCTCATCTCGCCCCTGACCGACCACTTCTGCGGCACGTGCAACCGCCTGCGACTGACGGCCGACGGCCACCTGCGCACCTGCCTGTTTTCGGACAAGGTCTATCGGCTCAAGGGCATCCTGCGCCACCCCCGGCTGGGAGCCGAGCACGTGCGCCGAGTCATGCTCCTGGCCAACGAACGCAAGCCTTTGGGGCACGACATCCTGGAAAAACGGGCACGCGGACGTGGCGTCTGCGGCACGCCCATGTCCGCCATCGGCGGCTGACGGATCGTCCGCCGCCCGGTCAGTTGGTCGCCGCGCCGGAAATCGGGCGCGGCGCGGCCGTTTCAGCGGCCAGCCGGACCACGTGGGTGGAGAAGACCTTCTCCCCGGGGGAGCAACGGGGGCAGCCCTCGGAGACGATCATGCAGGTCTCGTCCAGGGAGGCGGGATCGATGCCCGCGCCGAGAAGGATGCGAGTCGTGTCTCCGGCGGCCCAAAGCAAGGGATGGCCGCATTGGGCGCATTCCACATAGAGCAGTTCGGGGTCCATTCTTTTCGCCATGTTTCCACCCTGATTCCTTCGCTCGTGCGTTCAAGGATGGATTCCGCCTGGACACTCCAGGTAAGAGGATAACCCGCGTCGACGAAAAAGCAAGTTCCTTTTCTCCCGCACTTTTTCCCATCTCTCCACAAGACCGCGCCAAGCCTTGGCCGACCCCACGCAGCAAGCGATAAAACCTAACGGAAAGCTCAAGATTGCTTTTGACTTTTCAAGAATCATGGGATGTAAGAGCCCTGTTTCGCAAAGGAGGAGGCGCATGGAGTTTCCGTTGAAGGCCGCCATCGAGCTGACGGCCGCACAGGCCCGCGTGAGGGCCATGACGGCGGAGGAGATGCTGGATCTGATCCGAGGATTGAACGCCCGCCTCGACGACGTTCGATCCCAGGCCGGACCGCAGGAGGACGCGGCGCCCCTTGATCCGCGCAAGGCCGTGCGCGAGAAGAGCATCATCTGCATGGAGTCCGGGCGGCCGTTCCGTGTGCTCACCCGGCGGCATCTGGCCAAATACGGACTGACCCCCGAGCAGTACCGGGCCAAGTGGGGCTACCCCGCGGACATGCCCTTGATCTGCAAGGCCCTGCAGCGCGAGCGCCGCAAGAAGATGCGCGAGATCAAGCTCTGGGAAAAAAGAGGGAAATAGGCCCCGGCCGAAACAGACGGCGGCGGGATGGGCCTTCGGCCCGTCCCGCCGCGTTTTTTGGCGGCGGACGGCGGCCCTTGCGGACCGACGTTCGCCGGAGAGGGCGATGGTTACGCCAGGGCCGCCTCGGGGCTGATGGAGTCGATGCCGAAGGCCTCGCCCACCGCCTTGTAGGTCAGCTTGCCCTTATGGGTGTTCAGACCCTTGAGCAGGCTCGGATCCTCGCGCAGGGCCTCGAGGCCCTTGTCCGCGAGCTTCATGGCGTACGGCAGGGTCTGGTTGACGAGGGCGAAAGTCGAGGTGCGCGGCACGGCGCCGGGCATGTTGGCCACGCCGTAATGCACCACGCCGTCCACCACATAGGTGGGGTGGTCGTGGGTGGTGGCCTTGATGGTTTCCACGCAGCCGCCCTGGTCCACGGCCACGTCCACGATCACCGAGCCCTCCTTCATGGTCGAGAGCATGTCCCGGGTGACCAGGCGCGGGGCCTTGGCGCCGGTGACGAGCACCGCGCCCACCACAAGGTCGGCGCGCTTCACGGCCTCACGGATGTTCGGCTCGGTGGAGGCCATGGTGATGAGCCGTCCCTGGAAGATGTCGTCCAGGTACTGCAGCCGCGAGTGGGAAAGATCCATGATCATGACCCGGGCGCCCATGCCCACGGCGACCTTGGCCGCATTGGTGCCGACCACGCCGCCGCCGAGGATGAGCACGAAGGCCGGGGGCACGCCGGGCACGCCGCCCAGGATCACGCCTCGCCCGCCCTGGGTCTTCTCCAGATAGTGAGCACCCACCTGGGTAGCCATCCGTCCGGCCACTTCACTCATGGGCATGAGCAGGGGCAGGCTTCCGTCGGCCTTCTGCACGGTCTCGTAGGCCACGGACGTGGTCCCGGACTTGAGCAGGGCGTCGGTCTGGGGCCGGTCCGCGGCCAAATGCAGATAGGTGAAGAGCAGCAGGTCGTCACGCAGGTACTTGTATTCCGCCGACACGGGCTCCTTGACCTTGATGACCATCTGGGCCGCCCAGGCGTCCTTGGCGTTCACCAGCTTGGCCCCGGCGGCCTGGTACTCGGCGTCGGACAAACCGCTGCCCAGACCGGCGCCGCTCTCCACGAGCACGGTGTGGCCGCGACGGGCCAGGCTCTCCACGGCGCCGGGGGTCATGGACACCCGGTTCTCCAGCGTCTTGATCTCCTTGGGAATGCCGATGATCATGGGAAGGCTCCTGTCTGGGGTTGGTGATTAGGATTCAGGAAACCAGACGCGCGCGCCCCGGGGCAGGGGCACCCACTTGCGCCTGGCCTTCATGACCACGAAGGTTTCACTGGAGCCGATGCCGCCCACCTGGGACAGATCCCGGTCCAGAAAGGAATACAGTTCGCCCACGTCGTCGGGCAGAACCAACTCCACCAGGATGTCGTAGCGCCCGGTGACCACTGCGGCCCAATTGACGTTCGGCAGACCCGCGATTTGCTCAAGCTTCTCGTCCAACAGCTTGTGGCTGGTGAGCGAGAGTCCCACCAGGGCCACGCAGATTCCCTTGACCCGGAACGGGTCCACCAGTCCGGCCACCTTGACCAGGCTCGCGCGCAGCAGATTCTTCAGCCTGGAGCGCACGGTGGGTCCGCTCACGCCCAACTTCGCGGCCAAATCTCCGGCCGAAGCCTGGCCGTTCTCCGCCAGAACGGCCACGAGGCGCTTGTCCAACTGGTCGAGGGAAACTTTCATCTGTGGAGCCATTTTTTCCTTTATGAAAATTTATAGCGGTTTTTTATTCTTTTCAGAAAATATTTGTCAATAATTTTTTCATTACTTCAATTCTGTAATTCTGCCGGGCACAAGGCCGCGGCCCCAGCCTTGTGCCCCGGCGCCCCTTCATGTATATCCTGGCAAACCGGAACCGGAGGGCAAGAACACGGTGGCGGAAAAACGCCTCTTATCCGTGGCCGAGATCGCGCGACAGCTGGACGTGCCGGAATCCACCCTGCACTACTGGAAGAACCGCTTCTCTCAATATCTGCCGAGCTTCGGCCGGGGCCGTCTGAAGCGCTTCCAACCCGAGGCCGTGGAGGCCTTCCGAACCATCGCCCGCCTGCTCAAGTCCGGGCGCTCCTCGGAAGAGGTCATGGCCGAGCTGGCCCGAACCTACCCCCTCAACGCCCAGGCCGTCTCGCCCCTCTCCGAGACTTCGCCTCCGCTGCCCGAGCAGGCCCTGGAACCGGCCCTTCGCCTGGCCGCCGGAATGGGCCTGGAAATGGCCCGAGCCTTGGGCCAGGGCATCCGCGAAGCCCTCACCGGACTGGTTCCGCCCCAAGCCCTACCCGCCGAGGACACCACCCGCATCCAGGAAACCCTTGATGAGGCGGCACAGCGGCTGGCCTGCCACTCCGGCGAACTCGAAACCCTGCGCGCCGAAAACCTCGATCTCAAGGGCAAGCTCCAGATCCTCGAAGCCGAGTTGGTCCGTCTGCGCAAGGACCGCCGCGAGCTGGAGCGCTTCCTTCTTGACAAAATCAAGGACATGACTACCTGAACCCTCGGCGCCGGGCCGTCCGGGGCCGCCAGCCCCTCCCCGCGCCATCGTTCCCTTCCCGCCCGGGCGTCCCGTCCCGGCGGGACGACTCTTTTCTTCATTCAAGGAGACTTTCGGCATGAGCGCCACGGAAACGACCTTCGAATTCAAGGCGGAAATCAAACAGCTTCTCGAAATCCTGGTCCATTCCCTCTACACCAACAAGGAAATCTTCCTCCGCGAGCTCGTCTCCAACGCCTCCGACGCACTGGACAAGCAGCGCTTCGCCGCCGCGTCCGGCGAGGACGCGGCCGAGGACGCGGCCCCGGCCATCCGCATCGATCTGGACGCCGAGGCCAAGACCCTGGCGGTGACCGACAACGGCATCGGCATGACCCGAGAGGAACTGGTCCAGAACATCGGCACCATCGCCCACTCGGGCTCGGCCGAGTTCGCCCGCCGCGTGGCCCAGGCCAAGGACAACGGCGGCTCCATGGGTCTGGACAACCTCATCGGCCGTTTCGGCGTGGGCTTCTACTCCGTGTACATGGTCGCGGATGCGGTGGAGGTGACCACCAGAAGCGCCCAGGCCAGCGCCCCGGCCCAGGTCTGGACCTCGGACGGGAAGGGCTCCTACACCATCACCGAGGCTCCGGCGGACACCCCGCGCGGCACGCGCATCCTCGTGCGGCTCAAGCCCGACCTGGCGCCCCAGTTCACGGACCCGGAGCTGATCAAGGAGATCATCAAGCGCCATTCCAATTTCATCTCCTTCCCCATCCTGGTCAACGGCGAACGGGTGAACACCGTGCCCGCGCTCTGGCGCGAGCCGAAATTCCAGGTCACGCCCGAGCAGTACAAGGAGTTTTACTCCTTCCTGACCTATGACGACGCCGAACCCCTGGCGAACATGCACATCTCCGTGGACGCTCCGGTGCAGTTCAACGCCCTGCTTTTCGTGCCGCCCCACGACACCGACCTCCTGGGCCTGAACCGCGAAGACTGGGGCCAGGATCTCTACGTACGCCGGGTGCTCATCGAGCGCCGCAACAAGGATCTGCTGCCGCGCTATCTGTCTTTCGTGCGCGGGGTGGTGGACACCGAGGATCTGCCCCTGAACATCTCGCGCGAGACGCTCCAGGACAACCTGCTCATCCGCAAGATGCACTCCACCCTGACCAAACAGGTCCTCGGCGAACTGGAGAAGATGGCGGCGGACGCGGACAAGTACGCCGCGTTCTGGCGCGCCCACGGCCAGATTTTCAAGACCGGTTACTCGGACTATGTCAACCGGGAGAAGTTCGCCGCCCTGCTGCGCTTCAACTCCTCGGCCGACACCGACGCCCATGGCCTGACCTCGCTGGACACCTACATCGATCGCGCCAAAACCGGCCAGAAGGCCGTATACTACGCCTTCGCGCCCAGCCGCGAGGCCGCCGGTCTCTCGCCGCACCTGGAGATATTCCGGCGCAAAGGACTGGAGGTGCTCTACCTCTACGAACCCGTGGACGAGTTCGTCATGGAGAGCCTGCGGGAATATAAGGAATTCAAGCTGACGGCCGCCGAGCACGCCCCGGCCGCCGACCTGGAGCAATTCCCGGACGAGGCCGGGAAGCGCACGGCCGAGGAGCTGTCCGGGAAGGACGCCGAGGCCCTGCCCGGGCTGCTGGCCCGCATCAAGGACATCCTCGGGGAGCAGGTCACGGAGGTGAAGGCCTCCGAGCGGCTCTCCGAAAGCCCGGTCTGCCTGGCCAACCCCGATGGCCGGGTGACCTCCTCCATGGACAGGATCATGCGCGTCATGAGCCGGGACACGAGCATTCCCAAGAAGATCCTGGAGGTGAACCCGGACCACCCCCTGGTGCGCAACCTTCTGGGCGTGTTCCGCGCGAACCCCCAGGATACGTTCCTGGAACAGGCCATCCGGCAGCTCTTCGAGTCGGCCCTGCTCCTGGACGGCTACCTGGCCGACCCGCACGCCCTGGTGGGACGCATGCAGGACCTGCTGACCAAGGCCAGCGGCTGGTACGCGAACACCCGCGAATAAAACGGGAACTCATGAGAAAAGGCGGGGTTTCGGCCCCGCCTTTTCTCCCTTTCCCCCGTCCCGAACGTCATTCCCCGTGCAGGATGAGCCCGCAGCCCATGCGTTCCCCCAGGGCCGCGCATTCCTCGCACAATTCGCCCTCCTCGGGCACATCCCCCGGCTCCAGCCGCCGCACCTGCACCTCGGGCCCTTCAACCGGCAGATGGCGGCAGGAACGGCACCAATGCCAGACGTCGCCCCCCGAACCGGCGCCGGGCCTCCGCCGGAATTCCATGACAAGTCCCATTCCCCCCCCTTTTCCCCAACGAAATCACAGTACCCCCTTGATACGAAATGTCAATAATCATGGCTCGATTGCTCCATCAATCTTGCCGCCCTCGCCCCGCGCCGCCTCCAACAGGACGCGCTCGGCCTCGCGCGCCGGCCCAGGGTCGGTGAGCTTCAACCCCAGGCCGTCACGGACGTAGAACACGTCGGCCACCCTCCCCCCGGAGGAGGCGATGCGCGCGGACTGGATGTCCAGGCCGAGGCGATGCAGGGCCAGCGCCACGTCGTGCAGGAGCCCGAGGCGGTCCCCGGCCTTGACCTCGACGCGGGTGAGGAAGTCGCTCTCGTCGTTGTCCACGCTCACGGAGGGCCGGTAGCGCGGGCGGGCGGCCGAGACGCTCAGGGGGGAGCGGCGGCGCTCCTCCAACCGGTACTCCAGGTCGAGCTTGCCGGTGAGGGCGTAGTGGGCGCTGCGCTGCACACGGCCCCAGGCTTCCTCCGGGAAAAGATTGTCCGGCGGCTCGGAAACCACGAAGGTGTCCAGGGCCGCGCCGCCCTTCCAGGTGAGCAGTTCGGCCGAGCGGATGTCCAGGCCATGCAGGCTGAGCACCCCGGCCAAGGTGGCGAAGAGTCCGGGCCGGTCCAGGGCCGCAACGGTCAGCTCCCAGTAGCCGGGCACGGCCGTCGGGCGCGCCCGGACCAAGCAGACGCCGATCCCGCCCTTGTCGCCGGGCTTGCGGCGACGGTCCTCGGCCACGGCCTCCTCCAACTCCCCGGCAAGCTCCAGGTGCTCCAGCAGGGTTTCGGCGTCCAGCACATGCAGGGCGCGGACCGGCATGGCGTCCAGGCCTCGCTCCACGACCTCCGAAGAAAACCGCCCGACGGCCAGGGCCCGCACCCGGTCGCGTTTCTCCACGATCTTGCGGGCCGCGTCCGGCTCGGACAGGGGCCCCTCGGTGAGCAGCTTGCGGACCTTGAAGAACAGCTCGGCCATGAGGGCCGCCGTCCAGTTGTTCCAGGCCCGGGGGCCGGTGGCCAGGCCGTCGGCCACCGAGAGCAGGGCCAACATGTCCAGGCGGCGGGCCGTGCCCACCACCTCGGCGGCCTGGGAGACCACGTTCTCGTCGGAGAGGTCGCGGCGCGTGGCCGCGATGGGCAGGAAGAGATGCCGGCGCACCAGAAAGGCCGCGTCCTCCGCGATTTCCGGCGCGCCCCCGAAACGGGCCGCCACCTCCCGGCATATCTCCTCGCCGCGTTCGGAGTGGTCCCCGGGCAGGGGCTTGCCCAGGTCATGGCACAGTCCCGCCAGCAGAAGCGCCGTGGCGTCGTCCAGGCGACCGGCGGCCTCCCCGCACCAGCGACAGCCTCCGGGCGGTTCTCCGCCCGCCCCCGGCCGCAGGAAGCGAGCCAGGACGCGTACGCATTCCAGGGTGTGCCGCCCCAGAGGATGGAGGTGGTAGTCGTCGAACTGGACCAGATGCTCGGCCCGGCCGAATTCCGGGATCAGCGCCGAGAGCAGGCCGGTCTCGGCCAGCACCTGGACCGGCCCCTGCCCCGGTTCCCGGTCGGCCAGGAAGAGTTCCAGCATGGTCCGCAGGATTCCCGGGCGACCGGACAGGGCGGCCGACAACCCGGGCAGGGCGGCGCGGATAACACGCAAGGCGGGCCAGGAAACCGGCCGCCGCGAACGGGCCGAGGCCAGGAAGATCGCCAGGGCCGCGTCCGGGTCGCTGGAAAGCTGCCCCGGATCGCGGAAATCCAGCCCGGCCGGGCTGTCGATGAGCCTCGGGTCGTCGGGCCGGGCGAGGCGGCGCGGTCCGGCGCAGCAGGCCCGCCAGCAGGCCTGACGCATGGTCTTGATTCCGGCCATGCAGCGGTGCAGGCGGGAAAGGAAGGCCTCCACGGCCAGGGCCCGGCTTGGACCGCCGAACCCCAGGGCCTCGGCCACCCGGGGCTGATGCTCGAAAGTCAGAGTGTCCAACCGCCGCCCGGCGGCCAGGTGCAGGGCCGTGCGCGCCCGCAGGAGAAACATCCCGTGCTGATCCAGTTCCGCGCGCTCCTCGCCGGTGAACAGGTCCAGCGGCTTTCCGCCGAGTTCCAGGATTCGTTCGAGCCAGCGGATGTGATGGCGGCCGCGCAGCCCGCCCAGGCCGTTTTTCAGATCCGGTTCCAACAGACCGGAGCCGTCGCCGTACTGGGCCTCGCGCAGGGCGTTCTGCTCGGCAAGCCAGCGGGCGAAGCCCAAGGCACGGCGGGGAGCCACTCGGGAGGCCAGACCCGCCATCAGTTTTTCCGCTGGTGCAGGGTCACCGGCCACGGCCCGGGCGTCCAGCAGGGAGGCCAGGATCTGGGGTTCGGAGCGGGCCAGCGACAGGCAGTCGGCCAGGGAGCGCACCCCCTGGCCCAGGTCCAGCCCCAGGTTCCAAAGGGGATGGAACAGGGCCCGGACCAATTCGAGGGCCCGCCGCGGCACGCTCCCGGAAAAGAGAACGAGACAGTCGATGTCTGAATGGGGACAGAGCTCGGAGCGGCCGTAGCCGCCCACGGCCAGAAGGCAGAAGGGGGCGGCCGGAAGCGTTCCGGCCAGTTCCGCGAAGCGGGCGCGGAAATAGCGATCCACCGCAGCGGACAAGCGGGCCGGGAACCCGTCCAGGTTCCCGGCCCGGGCTTCATTTAACAACGCCGACCGTTCCACGCCGAGCGCGGCCGCGGCCGGTGAAGGAGCCTCGGCGTCCCGGCCCATGCCGAAGCGGCCTAGATGGCCGCCTCGCCCGTCTCGCCGGTGCGGATGCGGACGACTTCCTCGATGGGCGAGACGAAGATCTTGCCGTCGCCCACCTGGCCGGTGACGGCGGCCTTGCGGGCGGCCTCCACCACCTCGGCCACGCGGGCGGATTCCACCACCACCTCGATCTTGACCTTGGCCACGAAGTCCACTTGATACTCGGCCCCGCGATAGACCTCGCGATGCCCGCCCTGGCGGCCGAAACCCTTGACGTCGGTGACGGTCATGCCCTTGACCCCGAGCTGGGCCAGGGCGTCCTTGACCTCGTCCAGCTTGAAGGTTCTGGTGATGATCTCGATCTTCTTCATGCGGTTCTCCTCGCGGATTGCGGTCTCAAGCCTCGGCTAGAGCTGGTAGCCCGTTTCGCTGTGCTGGGAGATGTCCAGGCCCCTGATCTCGTCCTCCTCGCTCGGACGCATGCCGATGGTGGCGTCCACGACCTTGAACAGGATCGCGCTCATGACGCCGCAGAAGGCCCAGGTGGCCAGCACGGAAACCAACTGTATCCAAAGCTGTTTCGGATTGCCAGCGAGCAGCCCCTGAGCGTTCACCGAGGCGAACACGCCGGTGAGCAGCGCGCCCAGGGTGCCGCCCACGCCATGCACGCCGACCACGTCCAGGGCGTCGTCGTAGCCGAACTTGTGCTTCAGAAAGATGCCGCCGTAGCAGACAGCCCCTCCCAGGGCGCCGATGATCAGGGAGGCCCCGGGGGTCACGAAGCCCGCGCCGGGGGTGATGGCCACCAGCCCGGCCACCGCGCCGGAGGCCGCGCCCAGGGTGGTGGGCTTGCCGTTGTGCAGCCATTCCACGAGAATCCAGGCCACCGAGGCGGCGGCGGTGGCCATGTGCGTGGTCACGAAGGCGTTGGCGGCCACCTCGTTGGCGGCCAGGGCCGAACCGGCGTTGAAACCGAACCAGCCGAACCAGAGGATGCCCGCGCCGAGCACGGTCATGGGCAGGTTGTGGGGGATGAACGGGGTATGGCCGTGGCCCTTGCGCTTGCCGAGCAGGATGGCCACCACCAGGGCGGCCGAGCCGGAACTCATGTGCACCACCGCGCCGCCCGCGAAGTCCAGGGCGCCCATCTGCTGCATCCAGCCGCCGCCCCAGACCCAGTAGGCCATGGGACAGTAGACCAGAAACAGCCAGAGCGCTGAGAAGACGAGGAAGCCGGCGAACTTCATGCGTTCCGCGAAGGCCCCGGAGATGAGCGCCGGAGTGATGACCGCGAACATGCACTGGAAGATCATGAAGGCCAGATGGGGGATGGTCGGGGCCGGACTGCCCTCCACGCCCATGCCGACCCCGTTCAGGAAGGCGAACTCCAGGCCGCCGAACAGCCCGCCCAGGCTCTTGCCGAAGGCCAGGGAGTAGCCGAGCACGGCCCAGAGCACGGACACCAGCCCGATGAGGATGAAGCTGTGCATGACCGTGGAGAGCACGTTCTTGCTCCGCACCAGGCCGCCGTAAAACAGAGCCAACCCCGGGGTCATGAGCATGACCAGGGCCGAGGAGATGAGAATGAATGCCGTGTCCGCTGCGTTCATCGGGATTCCTCCAAGCGGGGCCGCCGCCTCTCTTTTTTAACAAAAAAGAAAAATTGCCTCTCAGTCTGGCAAGATGTGTCGCGCGCCGCCTGCAGCCACTTTTCGCTTTTATTTCAAAGCATAATCGACAAAATAAACTGGCGAAACACAATCCTGGCGTATCATTTTTGTTAAAAAATGACCAATGCATCCCAGACGGGAGGAAACAAAGCAAGGAGCGGGCCAGGTTGGGTGGCCGGACTACCAGGCGTAGGGCTCTTTCTCGCGGAACTCGAAGATGTAGGGCATTTCCGGCTGAGACACGGGCACGACCCCCTCGGCATCGATGCGGAAGCGCTCGTTGCAGACGGTCACGGCCGCCTCCGGAGTCTTGGGAAGATCTGAGGAACGGGGCGCGGCCCCCAGGGGCTCCAGGCGGCCGTAGACTTCCACCCATTGCCCCTGGGGCGTGTGGCCCAGGTCGGCCAGGAACCCGGCGGCCACGGCGTCGGCCAGGCAGCAGACCACGGCCACCCGGCTCACCAGGGCCTGACCTTGGCCGTCCAGCGCGGGGCTCCGGCGGACCACGCCCCGGACCACGAAGCGCGCGGGCGCGTCCGTGGGCCGCTGGTCAGCCAGCAGGAACAGCTCGGCCAGATTCATCCGCACGTATTCCCGCCCCTTGAAAATGATCCGCGAAGGCCCCTCGGGCACGGGCCCGAAATCCAGCCCTCCCCGCCTGGCGGCGGAGCCCGGGTCCGGCGATTCCACGCTCACGCCGCCGACAGCCAGGGCCGCCAGACCCAGGCAAAGCCCGAGGGACAGCAGCCGCGGCACGCCGCCGGGACGGGGTCCGGGGGCTCGCGTGGCCGCCAGGGGGGCCAGCAGAATCAAAACCGCCCCGGTGACGAGGCTCACGGGGATGAAGCGGGGGTTGAGGAAGTACCAGTAGCAGTCCGAGAGGGCCAGACCGGCCAGGAGCCCGCCCAGGAGGAGCAGGGCCAAACCGTCCAGCAGGGGCATGACGCGGCCGCGCACGGCTAGCCCCAGAGCGCCGTGAGCAGGGCGCAGAGGACGAAGATCAGAACCGTGGGCACCACGACCAGGGCCCGGAACACCGGCCGCCGGAACACGGCCAGATAGGCCGGGATGAGCTTCAGGTCGAGCATGGGCCCCAGAGCCAGAAAGGCCAACTGCGCCCCGCGCGGGAACATGGTCAGGCTGGCGGCCACGAAGGCGTCGGCCTGGGAGCAGATGGACAGCAGCACTGCCAGGAGCATGAGGGCGGCCACCGCCCCCAGCGGGCTCCCGGCCACGGCCTCCAGCACGCCCTGGGGCAGGAAGACCTTGAAGATGGCCGAGGCCATCGCGCCCAGCACAAGGAAACGGCTCATATCCAGGAACTCTTCGGCCGCGTGGCGCAGCGCGGAGAGGAGTTTCGATCCGCCATGCGCCCCGCCGTGGGCGTGGCAGGAACAGCCCGCGTCGTGGGCCATGTCCAGGCCCGGGGCCAGGATGTCCCGCGCCTTGCGATCGCCCAGGGCCAGGCCCAGGGCCGCCGCCGGAACGGCCACCAGGGCCACCCGGCCGAGAACCATGCCCCAGTCGCCCCGGAAGGCCACCCAGGTGGCCAGCATGGAGATCGGATTGACCACCGGCGCGGCCAGCATGTAGGGCAGCGCGGCGGCCACGGGCACCCCTTTGCGCAGCAGCCGCCGGGCCAGGGGCACGATGCCGCACTCGCAGGCCGGGAGCAGAAACCCGGCCAGCAGTCCGGCCAGGACGCGACCCGCCCGGTGTTTCGGCAACAGGCGGTCCAGGGCCCCTTCAGGCATCCAGGCCTCCACCGCCCCGGCGGCCAGGGAGCCCAGCAGCAGAAACGGCGCCGCCTCCAGCACGATGGCCGTGACCACGGCGGCGAACGCCTGCAATCCGCTGAAATCCATGTCCTTCACCAACTCCCGGCGCGGCCTTGACAGAGAATGCAACTTTGTTGCATGACGGCCGTGCAACTCTGTTGCAGACTCCGCATCTCCTAGCCCAAAACCGGAGGCCCCGCAATGAAACGCCTGCTCCTCGTCCTCTTCCTCGCCCTCCTCTGGGCCTGCCCGGCTTCGGCCGACAAACTGCCCGTGGCCGTGGGCATCGAGCCCATGAAATATTTCGTGGACAGGATCGGCGGCGACATGGTGGAAACCACGGTCATGGTCCCGGCCGGTTCTGATCCGCACACCTACGAACCCAAGCCCTCGCAAATGCGCGCCATTTCCTCGGCCACGCTCTACTTCTCCCTGGGGCTGGAATTCGAGGAGGCCTGGGTGCCGCGTTTCCAGGCCGCCAATCCCAAACTCAAGGTGGTCCGCGCCGACTTCGGCATCCGCAAGCTGCGCATGGAGGAGCATCACCACCACGACGGGCAGGACGCCGGGACGGCCCACGAGAACGAGGACGATCCGCACGTCTGGACCGCGCCGCCCCTGGTCAAGTTCATCGCCGAACACATCCTGGAATCCCTGTCCGAGGCCGACCCGGCCAACGCCGCCGCCTACCGCCGCAATGAGGCCGACTTCCTGCGCGAACTGGACCAGCTCGACGCCGAGATCCGCGCCGCGCTCAAGGGCGTGCCCAGGAACCGTCGCGCCTTCCTGGTTTTCCACCCCTCCTGGGGCTACTTCGCGAAAACCTACGGCCTGACCCAGGAGGCCGTGGAGATCGAGGGCAAGGAGCCCGGTCCCAAGGAGCTGTCACGGCTCATCGACGAGGCGAAAAAGGACGGCATCAAGGTCGTCTTCATCCAGCCCCAGTTCTCGAAGCGCACGGCCGAGGCCATCGCCCGGGCCATCGACGGACGGGTGGCCCTGGCCGACCCGCTGGCCGAGAACTGGGCCGACAATCTGCGGGAGGCGGCCAAGGCCTTCCGGGCGAGCATGAAGTAGGCGCGGGCGGCGCAGCCGCCGCGAAGGTGGTCCGCATGGATGTCGAGGCATATCTGCGCCGGGCCGGGCTTCCGGCCACGGCCCACCGGGTCCAGGTTCTGAAGGCGCTGGCCGAAGCGGGCCGGGCCCTCACGCCCCAGGAACTGCTGGCCCTGGTGGGCGGGGGCATGAACCGCGTGACCCTCTACCGCATCCTGGACCTCTTCGTGGAGCACGGTCTGGCCCAGCGCCACAGCGCGGGCGAACGGGCCCTGCGCTACTGCCTGGAGGCCTCCCCCGCGGCCAAGGGCCACGGCCACTTCCACTGCAACCGATGCGGCCGCACCGAATGCCTGCCCGCATCGGCCCTGGACCTGGAGGCCCTGTCCCGGAGCTTCCCGTTCACCATCGAGCACGCCGAGGTGCGCTTCGACGGGATCTGCGCCGACTGCCTCAAGAACGGCGACTGACCACTCCCCGACCCAGGGCGACCGTTCGGCCGGTTTGCCGCCCTTCCCGCGCGCTTTACGCGCTATGTGCCGGGGTGCTACGCTGACGCCAACCTCGGAGCCCTCATGCTGCTTGGAATCGACGTGGGCGGCACGCACACCGACGCCGTGGCCGTGAGCCGCGACGGCGTGGCCGCCTCCTGCAAGGTGCGCACGGATCACGCCGACCTGCTCGTCTCGGTGCGCGGCGCCCTGGAGAACATCCTCTCCCGGGTGGACCGCGCCAAGGTCCGCCGCCTGAACCTCTCCACCACCCTGTCCACCAACGCCATCGTCGAGGGCCGCACCGAGGAGGTGGGCGCGCTGCTCATCCCCGGCCCCGGCATCGATCCGTACAACTCCATGCTCTGCCGCCACTTCCACGTGCTCTCGGGGTCCATCGACCACCGGGGCACGGAGGTGAAGCGCCTGGACCAGGCCGAGGTGGCGGCGGCCGTGGACTCCTGCCTCAAGGCCGACATCCGGGTCTTCGCCGTGGTGGGCAAGTTCTCCACCCGCAACCCGCGCCACGAGAACGCCGTGCGCCTGGCCCTGTGCCGGGGCGAGGGGGCCTGCGCCCGGGGGGATTTCCTGACCCTGGGCCACGAGCTGGGCGGTCGCCTGAACTTTCCGCGCCGCATGGCCACGGCCTTCTTCAACGGCGCGGTCTGGCGGCTCTACAACCGCTTCGCGGACGCCGTGGAGAAGACCCTGGCCGACCTGAACCTCGGGCACGTGAAAGTCAACGTGCTCAAGGCCGACGGCGGCACCTTCCCCCTGGCCCTCTCCCGCAGAATGCCCGTGCAGTCCATCTTCTCCGGCCCGGCGGCCAGCGTCATGGGCATCATCGCGCTCTGCGACATCACCCACGACTCCGTGATCCTGGACATCGGCGGCACCACCACGGACATCGCCGTCTTCGCGGGCGGCGCGCCCCTGGTGGAGCAGGACGGCATCCACATCGGCTCCCACCCCACCCTGGTGCGGGCCCTCAAGGTCCACTCCATCGGCATCGGAGGCGACTCGGCCCTGACCGTGCTGAACGGGGTCGTGCGCGTGGGGCCGAACCGCCTGGGACCGGCGGTGGCCGAGGGCGGGAGCGTTCCGACCCTGGTGGACGCCCTGAACGCCGCGGGGCTCTGCGCCCTGGGCGACGCCGAGGCCTCGCGCGCGGCGGTGGCCGCCCTGGCCCGGACCCACGGCCGGGAGCCGGAAGCATTGGCCAAGGAGGCCGTGGACGCGGCGGCCGGATCCATCCACGCCGCCGTGCGCGAGATGACCGCCGAGATCAACGACCGGCCCGTGTACACCATCCACGAACTGCTGGAGGGCCGCCGCATCGTGCCCAAGAAGGTCTACGTCATGGGCGGCCCGGCCGAGGTCATGAAGATGCCCCTGTTCCGCAAGTTCCAGCTCTCCACCGAGGTCCCGCCGGACTACGCCGTGGCCAACGCCATCGGCGCGGCGCTGACCCGCAGCACCTGGGATCTGGAGCTGTTCGCGGACACGGAGAAGAACGTGCTCTTCATCCCCTCGCTCCAGCACCGCGAGAACATCCCGCGCACCTACACCCTGGAGGAGGCCAGGCGCGACGCCGTGCGCCACCTCCTGGGCCACCTGGGCTCGCTCGGCGTGGTCCTGGACTCGGCCGAGGCCCAGATCACCCGGGCCGACTCCTTCAACATGGTGGACGGGCTCGCCACCGTGGGCCGCAACATCCGCGTCAAGTGCCAGGTCAAGCCGGGCGTGGCCTTCCGTCTGACCGGGAGGGCCTGAGATGCTGAAAGCCGTCAACTCCCTGGGGATCATTTTCTTTCCGGCCTTCGACTGGAGCATCTCGCCCACCCACCCGGAGCGCGAGGAGCGCCTGCTCTACACCCAGGACCAGCTCAAGGAGGAAGGGCTCTTCGACATCGAGGGCATCCGGGAATACAAGCCCGGCGTGGCCTCGGTGGAGGACGTGGAGCGGGCCCACTTCTGCTTCCCGGAGGTGGACGCCGTGACCACGCGCTCGCACCTCATCTCCGCCGGGGGCGCGATCACGGCCGCGAAGCTCGTCATGGACAAGGTCCACGACCGGGCCTTCGCCCTGGTGCGGCCCCCGGGCCACCACGCCATGAAGGTGGTCCACGGCTCGCGCGGCTTCTGCAACATCAACATCGAAGCCGTGATGATCGAGTGGCTGCGGGAGCATTACGGCGTGCGGCGCATCGCGGTGGTGGACACGGACTGCCACCACGGCGACGGCACCCAGGACATCTATTGGCACGACCCGGACGTGCTCTTCATCTCCCTGCACCAGGACGGCCGGACCCTCTACCCGGGCACGGGCTTTCCCAAGGAGTGCGGCGGCCCCACGGCCCTGGGCCGGACCATCAACATCCCCCTGCCTCCGGGCACTTCGGACGAGGGGCTGCTCATGGCCCTGGATCGGGTCGTGCTGCCCATCCTGGCGGACTTCCAGCCCGAGATCATCGTCAACTCCGCCGGGCAGGACAATCATTTCTCGGACCCGATCACGAACATGAACATCACGGCCCAGGGCTACGCCGAGCTGAACCGCAGGCTCGCCCCGCACCTCGCGGTGCTGGAGGGCGGCTACGCCATCCAGGGCGCGCTGCCCTACGTGAACCTGGGCATCTGCCTGGCCATGGCCGGGCTGGACTCCAGCGGGGTGCGCGAGCCGGGCTTCGACCCGGAGCGCCTGCGCCAGCCGCGCAAGGTCACGGACTACATCGCGGAGGTCTGCGAGATCGCGGGCGGACTCTACTTCAACCCGCCCAAGGAGCCCAAGGACGGCGTGTTCGCGGACAAGTGGTTCGTGCGGCGCAAGAACATCTACTACGACACGGACGAGATCACCGAGGCCCAGACCGAGATGCTGCGCCTCTGCGGCAACTGCCGGGGCCTCTTGAAGATCGAGTCGCGCTCGACCAACAACCCGCTCTGCCTGGGCCTGGAAATCCCGTTCCACGCCTGCGACGAATGCCGCGATCTGGGCTATAAAATCCTGGAGGAGTCACAACTGAAGGGCGAATTCCGCTACATTCAGTTCGTGAACAAGCGGGAGAAAGAGTTCGTGAGATATGGGTTCTGAATGACGAAGGGCGGCCCAAGGGCCGCCCTTCGCCATTATTCGCCCTTTTTCCCCCACCCTTCGGGCAGGGACTTCACGTGGATGTCGCGCTGGGGGAAGGGAATCTCGATCTTGTTGGCCAGGAAGCGTTCCCAGATGGCCAGGTTCACGTCCGTCTTGAGTCCCATGAGCCCGTTTTCCGGGTCCTTGATCCAGAACCCCACGGCCAGGTTCACGCTGTTGTCCCCGAAGTCCGTGAGATGCGCCGAGGGGGCCGGGTCCTTGAGAATGCGGTCCACTGACCGGGCCGCCTCGACCATGAGCCGCATGGCCAGCGGCACGTCCGCGTCGTAGGCCACGCCCACGGGCACCGAGACCCACAACTTGCGGTCCGTGCGGGTCCAGTTGATGACCTGCCCGCTGATGAGGTCCTCGTTGGGCACGAGGATTTCCTTGCCGCCCAGGGTCCGCAGCAGGGCGTAGCGCGTGCTCAGGGTCTGAATCTCGCCCACGTTGCCGCCGATCTCGATGATGTCCCCGGGCTTGATGGACTTGTCCAGGAGGAGGATCACGCCGGACACGAGGTTGGAGAAGATTTTCTGAAGCCCGAAGCCGATGCCCACGCCGAGCGCGCCGCCGACCACCGCCAGGCTCGTGAGGTTCACGCCCATGCTCGACAGGGCGATGAGCCCGGCCAGGGCGTAAAGCCCGAAGCGCGCGCCCTTGACCACCAGCACCCGCAGGGTGGGCGACATCTCGCTGGAGCGGGTGGCGCGGCTCTCCACGAAGCGAACCACGAGCACCGCGGCCTCCAGGGCCACCACGAGCACCACCACGGCCTTGAGCACGCCCCAGAGCGAAATCCGCGCCTCGCCCAGGGTCACGGCCAGGGAGTCGAGGAAGGCCGTGGCGGGCTTGAGCAGCCCGATGGCGTCCAGCACGGCCAGGGACCAGACGATGGCGGCCACCATGCGGGCCCAAAAGCGGCTTTCGATGAGCGAGGTGAGCAGGCGGATGATGACCCAGGCCACGGTCAGGGACACGGCCATGTCGGTGAGCTGGTGCGGCCGTTTCAGGCCGTCCAGGGCCGCGCCGACAACGCCGCAGCAGACCACGAAGAGCAACGGCCAGACCGAGCGCCCGGCGTTGAGGACCAGGGCCGCCAACCCGGCGGGCACCGGCCGGGAGGCCCAGGCCCGCACCCGGCCGCGCACCAGCCCCCAAAGCAGCCAGGACACGCACAGCGCGGCCAGCAGGGCCGCCAGCTGGACCACCCCGGCCCAGGACAGGAGGTTCGCCTGGAGCCAGGCCCAGAATTGGGCGAGAAGCCGGGAAAGATCGGCCGCGGACTCGGTGTTCATGCGCGACTCCTACAGCCCCAGGAGCACACCGGCGAAGAGCAGGATGGCCACGAAGCCGTTGAGGGTGAAGAAGGCCAGGTTGACCCGCGAAAGGTCGTCGGGCTTGATGAGCCGGTGCTCGAACCAGAGGATGCCGCCGATGAGCGCGGCCACCGCGAAATAGGTCCAGCGCAGGTTGGCCGTCATCCCGGCCATGAGGAACAGCCCGGCGGCGGCCAGATGCCCGTCGCGGGAAAGACGCAGGGCCCGCTCCAGGCCCAGGGAGGCGGGCATGGACTTGAGTCCCCTGGAGCGGTCGAACTCCACGTCCTGGCAGGCGTAGAGGATGTCGAACCCGGCCACCCAGAGGGTCACTGCCAGGGCCAGGAGAAGCCAGGTCCAGGCGAACTCGGGCCGGATGCTGATCCAGCCCGCGATGGGCGCGAGCCCGAGCACCGAGCCGAGCACGTAATGGCAGAGCCAGGTGAAGCGCTTGGTCAGGGAGTAGAAGCCGGACCAAAGCAGGGCCGGGATCGCGAGCTTGAGGCAAAGCGGGTTCATGAGCGCAGTGGTCCCCACGAAGACCAGGGCGCAGCCGCCGATGAAGGCCAGGGTGAAGCCCTTGGTCAGTTCGCCGGTGACCAGGGGCCGGTCCTGGGTGCGCGGATTCTCGCGGTCGATGTCCAGGTCCAGGTAGCGGTTGGCGGCCATGGCGAAGGAACGCACCGCGACCATGGCCGCGGTGAGCACGATGAGCGCCCACCAGCCGGGCCAACCACCGGCGGCCAGGAACAGACCGGAATAGGCGAACGGCAGGGCGAAGATCGAATGCTCGATCTTGACCATGCGCAGGATCGAGAAAAACTTGGACATGCGCGGCTCCCGGAGGTTTTCCAACAACTCGGGATGTACCCTGTTCCGTCCGCGCTTGCAAACCGCGGGGGTTTCGGCGCACAATGCCGGGCAACGAATACAGCCTAGGGAGGCCCCATGAGCAAGCGGATGATCGTGGACGGCATGCTGGAAAGCGGCGTTTTCCCGAACAAGGCCGAGGCCGAGGCGGCGTACGACGCCGTGCTGGAGAGTCTGGCCGGAGCCCTGCGCGAGGGCCAGGACGTGGAACTGCGGCCCTTCGGCTCGTTCCGCGTGGTGGAACGCAAGGCCAGGACTGGCCGCAACCCCCGCACCGGCGAGCCCGTGGCCATTCCGGCCCGGCGCGCCGTGATCTTCCGGGCCGGGGCCCAGATGCGCGAGGCCCAGCGCCAGGGCCCGGAATGGCTGGGTCTGAAGACCTATTCCCTGCTCCTGGAGTCCCAAGTGCGTGAGGCCCGGGCCTTCCTCAAGCGGAAGCAGGTCAAGGCCAAGGCCGAGCGCTACGCGCGGGAGGCGGCCGAACGCCTGACCAGACTCACCGACGAGGCCTCGGCCAGGCTCAAGGACTACTCCCGCGCGGGCAAGCCCGCCTGGGAGGAACTGCGCCAGGGCCTGGAGCGGGCCTATGGAGAGCTGAAGACGGCCTTTCTCAAGGCCCGGGACAAGTTCTAGGAGCGCCCGCCCCCAAGCGGTCCGCCGCGGAGGAGCTTTTCGAATTCCTCCGCCGGAAGCGGCGGGGCATAGTGGTAGCCCTGGGCCAGACGGCAACCCACGCCGAGCAGGAAGTCCGCCTGTTCGCGGGTTTCCACGCCCTCGGCCACGGTGGACAGGCCGAGGCCGTCGGCCATGGACAGGATGGTCCGCACCAGGGCCCCGCCCCGGCCGCTGGTTTCTCCGATGCGGTCCACGAAGGTCTTGTCCACCTTGATGGTCTGCAACGGCAGGGACATGAGATAGCTCAAGGATGAGTAGCCGGTGCCGAAGTCGTCCAGGGCGAAGGACACGCCCCGGCCGTTGAGATGCTCCATGGCGGCGCGGGCCGCTCCGAAGTTCTTGAGCAGGGCCGTCTCGGTGATCTCCAGTTCCAACGCATGCGACGGCAGACCCGTGCGTTCGAGAATCGCCGCCACCTGCTGGGGCAGTTCGTCGCGCCGGAAGTGCTGGGCCGACAGGTTCACCGCCAGGGTCAGATCGGCGAAGCCCGCCTCGGCCCAGTGCATGGCCTGACGGCAGGCCGCCTCCAGCACGAACAGGTCGATGGGCACGATGAGCCCGCTGCTCTCCGCGAAGTCGATGAACGCGGCCGGAGGACGCAGGGAGCCGTCCGGCTCCCGCCAGCGCACCAGGGCCTCCATGCCCACCACCGCGCCCCGGCCCATGTCCACCTTGGGCTGGAAGAAGACGGTCAGGCGCTCCTCGGCCAGAGCCCGACGCAAATCCGTCTCCAGGGTCAACCGCCGCGCGGCCTGGTCGTTGAGGTTCCGCTTGTACAGACTGAAGGTGTTCTTGCCCGACTCCTTGGCCCGGTACATGGCCAGGTCGGCGTTCTGCACGAGCCGTTCCGCCGTGTCCGCGTCCAGGGGATGGACCGCGATGCCCACGCTGACCCCCAGGTAGAACTCGTTGCCGCCCACCCGGAACGGACGCCGCATGGCCTTCAGCAGATCACCGGCGATGCGCGTGAGCGGGTCGAGGCCCTCCTCCAATCCCTCGACCACCACGGCGAACTCGTCGCCGCCGAGGCGGGCCAGGGTGTCCTCCCGGCGCAGCACCCCGGCGAAGCGCTCGGCCGCCATGCGCAGGACCTTGTCTCCCGCCGAATGCCCCAGGGTGTCGTTGACGTGCTTGAAGTCGTCCAGGTCCAGGAGCAGGAGCCCCACCTGGGTTCCGGCGCGGGAGGAGGCCAGCATGGCTCTCCGCAGCCGGTCCTGGAAGAGCTGGCGGTTGGGCAGCCCCGTCAATTCATCGTGAAAGGCTTGGCGCTCCAGCTCACGCTCGGCCTTCTTGCGGTCCGTGATGTCCGTGATGGAGGCCACGCTCATGTCGGTGCCCGGGATCACGGCCACGGTCATGAAGACCTCGCGGACCTCGCCCCGGCGGTCCACCACCCGGGTTTCGTAATTGCGCGGGGCCAGCCCGGGGCCCTTGCGGCGCATGGCGTGATACTCCAACATGCGCGGCACGTCGTCGGGGTGGAAGAACTCGGTCCACTTGCGGCCCACGGCCTGGTCGGCCGAGGCGAAGCCCATCAGGTTGGCGAACTCGGCGTTGGCCAGCCGGATGCGCGTGTCCGCCTCGATGAGCATGCCCGCCGTGCCCGTGTTCATGAACAAAGTGCGGTAACGCTCCTCGGAGTCGGCCAGGGCCTGTTGGGCCTTCTCCAGCTCGCTGATGTCCACGAAGGTTTCCAGGAGATGGTCCTTCCCTTTGAGGGACAGCCGGGCCACGGACTTGAGGATGTCCATGCGCGAACCGTCGGAAAGCTGGAGCTGGCACTTGAAGGCGTCGCCGTCCTCCTTTCCTCCGTCCAGAATCGGGCACGCTCCCGCTTCGTTGGGGCAGAGCAGGCCGTGGCAGGGACGGCCCACGATCTCCTCGCGCGTCCGCCCCGCCAGTTCGCGGGCCAGGGCGTTGACCTCGACCACCCGGCGGGTGTCGACCTCCACCAGGATCACGCCCACGCGCAGGGAGTCCAGAAGCAGGGAGAGAAACTTCTCGTTCTCCCGGCGTTCCCGGAACATGCCTTCGATGCTCCGGGCCAGACTGGTCAGTTCGTCGTCGCCGTCCAGGGACACGGGGGCATGGTCCGGGCCGCCCGCCGAAGACACCTGTCGCTCCAGGCTGGACACGCGGGCCAGCACCTGACGTTCGAGAAAGAACATGGTCAGGCCCGCCAACATCAGGCCGGTGAGCAGAATGGACAGCAGGATGCCCAGGGTGGCCTCTTCGCCGGTCTGGCGCAGGTCGCGGCGCGTACGCACGGAAAGATTCAAGGCCGACCGGCCGTCCAGGTCCGGGATGGAGGCCGAGGCCAGGATGCTGTCCTCGCCCAGCGAAAGCGTCGGAGCCGGTTCCCGCCCCAGGGTCAGGGGCAGCTGCAGGGTTTCGGACAGCCGGGTGACGAAGGGGCGGGACACCTCCCGGCCCATGAGCAGCCAGCCGGCCGGCGGCCCCTGGCGGTTGCTGCTCAGGATGCGCTGGCAGGCGACCTGGAATATCCGGTCCGAGAGCACCATGTAACCAGCGAAGCCGTCGGCCGCGAAGCGGCTCCCTCCCGGCGAAACGCGCGCTCCATGAAGGACAGGGCCTCCGGCGGCGCGGAAGAGAGGTTGCCGTCCTCGTCGGCGTAGCGGCCCCAGACGAGACCTCCCGACGCGTTGTAGATCAGACACAGGGAAAGTTTCTGGGTCTGGAAGGTCGCGGGAGGCAGGTTGGATTCGACGTATTCCTCATAACCGGTGCGGGCGAAGCGGGAGGTGTCGTCCCACCAGGCCCAGTCCTTGGTCAGGGTGTTCAGATCCTCGACGGTCAAAGCGAGGGCGTTCATGCCCCGGCGCAGGTTGTCCCGAGCCATGTCCTCCTCCAGATCCAGGAAGCGGCTCTGGAGAATGCCGTGGGACAACAGCAGCAAGCCCGCCGTGACCAGGGCGAAAAGCAGGCCGATGACGGCCAGGGTGGACTTGCGCAGACCCCAACGCATGAGAAACCCCACCTCGCGTTCCTTCTTTCGTCTTTCTAGCCGCAATGCCGCTCGGAAGCCATTATTCCTTATCGGTCCACAGCGGGATGAAATCGAAGGAATGCACATCCACCAGTCCGCGATCCGTGAGTTTGAGCGCGGGAATCACCGGCAGGGCCAGGAAGGAGAGCAGGCCGAAGGGATTGCCCGAAAACTCGCCCATGGCCGGGGAGAGGCTGTCCAGGAGCTGCTGGAAACGCGTGGCCGTCTCTTCCAGGGGCTTGGCGCTCATGAGCCCGGCCAGGGGCAGCGGCAAACCGGCCCGCACCCGGCCGTTGAGCGCGGCCACGAATCCGCCGCCCAGGCGGGCGACCTCGCGGGCGGCCAGGGCCATGTCCGCATCGTCCACTCCGGCCACGATGAGGTTGTGCGAGTCGTGGCCCACGCTGGATGCCAGAGCCCCGGCCCGCAGACCCAGACCCTGGACCAATCCCAGGCCCACGTTGCCCGAGCCCCGGTGGCGCTCGATGACCGCCAGCTTGGCCAAGTCGCGATCCGGGTCGGCCGTGGGGCGGCCCTGGACCACGGTCGGCGCAAGCAGCCGGGCCTCGGTGAGGATCTGGCCGTGGATCACGCCGATGACCCATACGCGGCCCCTGCCGGACGGCAGGGCGAACAGTTCCGGAGTGACGTCCGGCAGACGCATGCTGGACGGGAGCGTCGCGCCCTTGCCGCGCGGGAAGTTCAGGTCGCGCACCCGGCGGCCGCCCAGAAAGACCTCGGCCACCCGGAAGCGCTCCAAATCATCCAGGACCACCATGTCGGCGCGGAAGCCGGGAGCCACAGCCCCCCTGCCGGGCAGCCCGAAATGGCGCGCCGTGTTGATGGAAGCCATCTGCACCGCCCGCACCGGCGGCACTCCGGCGGCCACGGCGTGGCGCAACTTGTGGTCCATGTGCCCGCGCGCCAGGATGTCCGAGGCCAGGAGATCGTCGCTGACCAGCGAGACGTTGGCCGCGTCACACTCGTTGAGCGCGGGCAGAAGGTCGTCCAGGTTGTTCTCGCTGGTGCCCTCGCGAATCATGAGGTGCAGGCCCAGGCGCAGCTTCTCCAGGGCTTCGGCCGCGTTGGTGCATTCGTGGTCGCTGCCCGGCCCGGCCAGGACGTAGGCCGCCAGATCACGGCCCGAGAGCAGCGGGGCATGGCCGTCGATGGGCCGATCCCCGGCGGCCAGGAGCTTGGCCAGAACCTCGGGGTCTCCGGCCAGCAGTCCCGGGAAGTTCATCATCTCGGCCAGGCCGAGCACTCGGCCGGGATGGGCTTCCTGGAAACGCAGCCCGTCCCCGGCCGAGAGCTCCGCGCCGGAGGTCTCCAGGTGCGTGGCCGGAACGCAGGACGGCATCATGAAATAGAAACCCACGGGCGAGTCGGCCGTGGCCGCCAGCATGTACTCGATGCCCGCCGCGCCGCAGACGTTGGCGATCTCATGCGGGTCGCAGACCACGGCGGAGGTGCCGTGCGGGGCCACGGCCCGGGCGAACTCGCGGGGACAGAGCAGGCTGGATTCGATGTGCAGGTGGCCGTCGATGAGCCCCGGGATCACGTGCCGCCCGCCCAGGTCCAGGACGGCTCGAGCCTCATAGGCCCCGAAGCCCACCACCAGGCCGTCGGCCACGGCGATGTCGGCGGGGTGGATCTCGCCGGACAGGACGTTGACCAGCCGGGCGTCGCGCAGGAGCAGGTCCACCGGCTCCAGCCCACGGGCCAGTCGGATGCGCCGGGCCAGTTCCTCGGGGGTTCGCGCACGGATCACGGCTGTTCCTCCATCCGGTCGCCCGGCTCTCGCACGACTGTCGCCTAGGCCACGTCCCAGGTTTGGCCCGCGGGCGTGTCCTTGACCTCCACGCCCAGGCCCGCCAATTCGTCGCGGATGCGGTCCGAGGCGGCGAAATCCTTGGCCTCGCGGGCCTGCCGGCGTGCTTCCAGCCGGGCGGCGACCAGGGCCGCGTCGAGGCCCTTGCGGGCGGCGCGGCAGTCGCGCAAGGCGGCCAGGAACTCCACGGGATCGGCTCCGAACACGCCGAGCACCATGCTCCAGTCCTCCAGATCCTTGACGATCCGGGTCCACAGTACGCGCGCGCCCTCGGACTTGCGCAGGGCCTTGTCCTCGGACAGCCGCCCGGCCAGGCGAACGACGCCGAAGAGGTGTCCCAGGGCGGCGGCAGTGTTCAGGTCGTCCTCCAGGGCCTCGCCGAAGCCCGTCTCCAGGTCGGCCAACTCCTTGGCCAGTTCCGGCGGAACGGGCGCGGAGCTCCACTTGGCCTTGCCCAATTCCTCGGCCATCTGCCGGCGGGCCGTATAGACCCGGCGCAGGGCCTTCTCGGCCTCCTCCAACCCCTCGAAGGAGAAGTCCAGGGGGCTGCGGTAGTGCGAGGAGAGCAGGAAGTAGCGCAGGGTTTCGGGCAGGAACTTGTCCAGGATGTCGCGGATGGTGAAGAAGTTGCCCAGGGATTTGGACATCTTCTCGGAGTTGATCTGCACGAAGCCGTTGTGCACCCAGAAGCGGGCCAGTTCCCGGCCGGTGGCCGCCTCGGACTGGGCGATCTCGTTCTCGTGGTGGGGGAAGATCAGATCCTGGCCGCCGCCATGAATGTCCAGCGGCAGGGGCAGATACTTCTCGCTCATGGCCGAGCACTCCAGGTGCCAGCCGGGACGGCCCGGGCCCCAGGGGCTCTCCCAGGACGGCTCACCGGGCTTGGCGGCCTTCCAGAGGGCGAAGTCCAGGGGATCCTCCTTCTCCTCGCCGGGCTGGATGCGCGCGCCGGAACGCAGGTCGTCGATGTTCCGTCCCGAGAGCTTTCCGTAGCCCGGGAAGGAGCGCACCCGGAAGTACACGTCGCCGGAGAGCGTGGTGTAGGCCTGGCCGCTCCGAATGAGTTCCCGGGTCAGTTCGAGCATCTCCGGGATGTGCTCGGTGCACTTGGGCTCGACATCCGCCCGCAGCACGCCCAGGCGGTCCATGTCCACATGGAACTCCCGGATGTACCGCTCGGCCACCTCCTGGGAGGTCAGGCCCATCTCGCCGGCGCGCTTGATGATCTTGTCATCCACGTCGGTGAAGTTGCGCACGAAGGTCACGTCGAGGCCCTTGCGGCGCAGGAAGCGCACGAGCACGTCGAAGACCACGGCCGAGCGGGCGTGGCCCACGTGGCAGAGGTCGTAGGCGGTGATGCCGCAGACGTACATGGAGACCTTCCCCTCCTCGCGGGGGGTGAATTCCTGTTTGGCGCGGGCCTGGGTGTTGTACAGTCGCATCACGTTCTCCGTATGGGCGATTTCGCGTCAGCGGGCCTCGACCCTGGCGTTGAGCAGGGCCAGCATCTGGGGCAGGTTGCCGTCCGCGATGAGGTACAAAAAGGGCACCGGCTCGGCCGGGGCCAGGGACACGGTCAGTTCTCCAGGGGTTCGGGCGAAGCGGCCCAGGGCCTCCAGGGCCGAGGCCGAGGCGGCTTCGCCGCGCGAACGGGCCTGAGCCTCGCGGGCCGCCAGCCAAAGCGCAGCGCGGGTCCGCAGAGCGGCCTCGCTGGTCTGGAACTGGGCGGCCACCCGTTGCAGGACGCGCCCCAGAAGGGAGCGATCCCGATAACGCAACTCCAGTCCGGCGAGACTGGAGGCGAAATACTGTCCGTCCTGGACGCGCTCCAGGTCCAGGTTGCCGAAACGGCCGGAAAGGTCGGCCTGGAAGGTTTCCGGCTGATCCAGGGACAGGCGGTTCACCGTCAGTTCGCGGGACTGCGGGTCGTAACGGTAGTCCACGTGGGCCCGGCAGGGCGGGATCATCCAGCCCCAGGCCGGATCCTCCACGGTCAGGCCGATGAAGGCCGCGCGCACGAAGTGGGGCGTGGCATGGTCCAGATCGAATGCCTCGATGCGGGCCCGCTCGGCGCGCAGCACCGGGCCCTCCGGAGTCCGGGCCGTCAGGCCGGTGAGCACCACCCCGCGCGGGAAAAGATCGAAGGTCAGCACCGAAAAGGTCACGTCCAGGCCAGGGCGCAACCCGTTCAGACCCGCGCGCACCTCGCTCTCCACATAGGCCCGCATGCCGGCCCACCCCGCGCAGGCGGCCAGGAACAACGCCGACAGGACGAACAACGCCCGCGTCCGCAGCTTCATGTCACAGGCTCCGCAGGGCCAAAACCAGGGCCACGGCCTTGATGCCCCTTTTCTCACCGGTGAAGCCCAGGCCTTCCTCGGTGGTGGCCTTGACGTTCACCCGCGCCCGGGGCAGTCCCAGAAGGTTGGCCACGTTGGCGGCGATGGCCTCGCGGTGCGGGGAAATCTTGGGAACCTGGGCCACCACCGTGAGGTCCGCCTGGACCACCTCCACTCCGGCTGCCCGGGCCTTGGCCAGAACCTCCAGGAAGAGCACGGCGCTGTCCGCACCGGCCCAGCGGGGATCGGTGTCCGGAAAATGCTGTCCGATGTCGCCGCCGCCGAAGGTGCCCAAAACCGCGTCGGCCAGGGCGTGCAGGAGCACGTCCCCGTCGGAATGGGCGACCACGCCGGGACCGCCGGGGAGGGGCACGCCGCCGAGCACCAACGGACGCTCCCCGCCGTAGCGGTGCACGTCGTACCCCCAGCCAGAGCAGGGGATGGTCCGCCGCTCATCGCGCAGCAGGGCCAGATCCTCGGCGGTGGTGACCTTCACGTTGGACTCCTCGCCCTCGATCACGACCACGGGACAGCCCGCCTCCACCAGGGAGGCGTCGTCCGTGGCCTCCAGGCCCCGGGTCAGGGCCTCGGCGTGGGCCGTCTCCAGGACGCCGCGGGCGAAGGCCTGGGGCGTCTGCACGGCGGCCAGCTCGGCCCGGGGCAGGGTCTCGCCCACAAACCCTCCGGCCACGCGCTTCACCGTGTCCTTCACGGCCACGGCGGGAATCACGGCCCGCCCGCCCCGGTCCAGGGCGTCCACCAGACGCTGCACGAGCGCGGCCGAGGCGAAGGGCCGGGCCGCGTCGTGGACCAGGACGAATCCGCACTCCGACGGCAGGGCGGCAAGGCCCAGGCGCACGGAGTCCTGGCGCCGGGCCCCACCCCCGGTCACGCGCCAGGGCAGGCCCAGACCCTCGGTCCGGGCCAGTTCGGCCACCTCGGCCTCCATGGCCTGGACGTCGGCGGGCGGAAAAACGAAGACCAGGCCCCGCACCCGCGCCACCCGGGCCAGGGTGCGGGCCGAATGCCAGAACAGCGGCGCACCGCGCCAGCGGAGGTACTGCTTGGGCCCGAGTCCGGCCGAAGCCAGCCGTGAGCCGCTGCCGGCGGCCACGATCACGGCCCAGATGTCGGTGCTGTGGGGCATGCCTTTCTCCGGAAACGTGGCGGGGGAGGCGTTGCCTCCCCCGCCACGGCCCTGAAAAACGGGAGCCGGACGATAAGCCGGGTTTTGTTCCCCTCGCGGGGTGGTCGCCATTCCTCTAGGACGGCCGTTACCGGACGTCTCCAGCAGCCTACCCGGGGGCATTGGCCGGGCCGACCTGCCCCCCTATTTGGCCTTGCTCCGGGCGGGGTTTTCCGAGCCGGCCGCGTCACCGCGACCGCTGGTGGGCTCTTACCCCACCGTTTCACCCTTACCCCCGGCGTGCCGGGGGCGGTTTGCTTTCTGTGGCACTGTCCGGGGATCACTCCCCCTGGGTGTTACCCAGCGCCCTGCCCTGCGGAGCCCGGACTTTCCTCCCCGGCCCCCAAGGACCGCGGCGGCGACCTGTCCGACTCCCTTCCATCACCTAATGCATCGAAGCGCGCCTGGGAAGACGCGTTATTCCTCTTCGTCCTGGACCGAGGGAGCGCCGCTGGGCGCGTGCTCCTGCCAGTAGATGAGGCGCTGGCAATTCGGGCAGGCGATGATCTGCTTGCCCTTCTGCAAGTCGTTGTAGATCTGCGGGGGAATCATGATGTTGCAGCCCGAGCAGACGCCCAGGGCCACGGGCACGATCACCGGATGGGAGATGCGCGCGCGGATGAACTCGTAGCGGCCGAGAATGGGCGGCGGCACGACCTTGCCGGCCTTCTTGCGCTTCTTGTCCAGGCTGTCCACGCGCTTGCGGGCCTTGTCCAGGCGCTCGTCGAGGGTGGCCTTCTTGGCCGCGTACTCCTCGCGGATGCCCTCGGCTTCCTTGTCCAGATCCTTGAGACCCTCTTCCTGGCGGCCGATCTCCTCCATGATGGCGATCTTCTCTTCCTCGCGCATGCGGTTGACCCGCTCGAGGCTGTCCATCTCGCGCATCATGGCGTGGTATTCCTTGGTGTTGCCCACCATCATCAGCTTGTTCTTGCTCTTCTTGATCTTGCCCGCGTCCTCCTCGATCTCGAATTCGAGCTTCTTCTGCTGGGCGCGCAGGACTTCCAGGCGTTCGTCGATCTGGGTCTGGCGCTCCTTGAGCGAGGCCACCCGGCCCTCCAGATCCGAAAGCTCCTGAGGAGCCTGCTGGATTTCGGCCTCCAGAACGATGATTTCGTCGTCAACCGCCTGGAGCAAGATAAGCTGTTCGATCTGCTTCTGATACATAGGTCCCCTCTTTGGTCCACGGGACACGCGCCCCCGCGCGCCCCTGCGTATTGGATCGCGGTCCGCCTGGGCGGCCCGCGCGATTCCCTATTCCCGGCCCGGCACCCGCCGGAACGGGTCGCGTCCCTCGAAGAAGCGCACGGACACGCCTTCGGCCGCCCGGGCCAATTCGGCCGCGAAGCGGCGCATCATCTCCTCTTCCAGGGCGAAGTGGCCCACGTCCACCACCAGCCCGGAAACCTCCAGGGCCGCATGGTACTTCACGTCCCCGGTGACGAGCACGTCCGCGCCCCGCCCGAAGGCCAGGGCCGCCAGCGAGGAGCCCGAACCGGGACAATAGGCCACCCGGCGGATGCGCCGGGGTTCGGGACCGCAGAGGGTCAGAGCCGCGCCGCCCACCAGGGGCTGGAGTTTCTTCAGGAAGGCTTCCACGGAGAGAACCCGGGGCAGGTCGCCCAGTTCCCCGAAACCGGCCTCGGGGTCGGCCTGAGGCTCCAGGACCGCGCGGTCGCGCAGGCCGAGGGCCTCGCCCAGCCAGCGGGCCGGGCCGCCGGGGCGGCTGTCCAGGGAAGTATGGGCGGAGTAGAGCCAGGTTTCGGAGCAGAGGAGCAGGCGGAGGGCGTCGAGGTAGCGGCCGGGAGTGTTGGGAGTCTCGGGCTTGAGGTAGAGCGGATGGTGCGTGACCACCACCTCCGCGCCCCAGTCCAGGGCCTTGGCCAGGGCCTCGGGCCCGGGCTCCAGGCTCACCGCGGCCTTGCTCACGGTCCGTTCGGGCCCGGCCACCTGGACCCCGGAGTTGTCCCAGGGGCTGGCCAGGCGTTCCGGGGCCAACTCCCGGACCCGGTTCAGAAAATCATGTATGTTCATGCCCACCAAAGCAAGGATGCTCCCCGAGGTTTTCCCCTGGGGAGCATCCTGGTCCTCCTGAGAGCGGCGACAGGTCGCCTTTCGGAAGCAGCGTGGCGTTTTTCACCGGCAAGATCACGTCCTCTTGGTGGGCCAACCAGGATTCGAACCTGGGACCATCCGGTTATGAGCCGGGGGCTCTGCCAACTGAGCTACTGGCCCGAACAATGTTCGAGCAGGGAAACATAGCCCCGGCAGACGGTCCTGTCAACCACCGCCGCGCGAGGCCGTGGATCGTCACTTTTTACAAGCTTGTCATTTCCATCCTGTCATGAATTGCATTTGTGGCAAATAATCCGCCCAGGACAGGCCCACCCAATGGGGTTCGCCGGAAAAGCCTTGCTCTTCCAGCTCATTGCGGCTGGGCACGCTCCTTGCTTTCCTGATCGTCCAAACAATGTCCGGTGGTGCCCCATGTTCCCGACCACGCGAACCGAGTCCCTTGATTCCGAAATCCCGGCCACGGCCTTCGGCCTGCTTCTGGACGGCGCGCCCGACCCGGCCGCCCTGATCGGGCCGGACGCCCGCGTGGAGCGGGCCAACGCGGCCTTCGCCCAGGCCTTCGGCCCTCTGGCCGCAGAGCCGGGCGGCGACCCGGCCCTGCTCCCGGCCGGCCTCTCCGATCGGCTGGTCCTGGAGCGTCTGTTGCGGGACACGACCAGGACTCCCCGCCGCCAACGTTCCCACCTGAAGCAGGCCCGAGGCGTCCCGGCTCCATTCGAGGTCACCACGGCGCCGCTGTCCGGCGGGCGTCTCCTGCTCCTGGCGCGCGATCTCTCCTCCGTCGCCGCTTTGGAACGCTCCGAGCGGCGCTACCGGAACGTCTTCGACAACGCCGTGGAAGGCATCTTCGTGACCACGCCCGACGGCCGCTACATCGACGCCAACCCCGCCCTGGCCCGCATGTACGGCTTCGACTCCCCGACAGACCTCAAGGCGCACTTCGACGACATCGCTTCCCAGCTCTACGTCGAGCCCGGGCGCCGCGACGAATACCTGGCCCTCATGGCCGAATTCGGAGAGGTGCTCGCCTTCGAGTCCGAGATCTACCGCAAGGACGGCAAAACCATCTGGATCTCGGAGAACTCCCGCGCGGTCCTCGGACCGGAAGGCCGCCCCGAATGTTACGAGGGCACGGTCATGGACATCACCGAACGCAAGCTGGCCCAGGAGGCGTTGGAGACCCAGCGGGCCTACTTCCACCAGCTCTTCGAAAGCTCGCCGCAGGCCATCGTGCTCATCGGCGTGGACGGCCGCATCGTGAACGCGAACACGGGGTTCGAGGCTCTCTTCGGCCACGAGGCCCGCGAGGTGCGCGGCAAACTCAACCGCGAGGTGGTGGTGCCCACGGAACGCATCCACGAGGCCGAGAGCTTCAACCGCACGGTCCTGGCGGGGCAACCCATCGAGGCCGAAACCATGCGCCGTCACCGCCTGGGCCGTCTCATCCCCGTTTCGGTCATCGGCTATCCCGTGCGCGTGGCCGGGCGCATCGCCGGGGTCTTCTACATCTACACCGACATCACCCAGCGCAAGGAGTTCGAGGAACAGCTCGCGCACCAGGCCTTCCACGACGCCCTCACCGGCCTGCCCAACCGCCTGCTCTTCAGCGAGCGCGTGGAGCGCGCAGTGGAGCGCGCCGCCCGCCGCGAAGACTACCGCTTCGCCGTGCTCATGATCGACCTGGACCGTTTCAAGACGGTCAACGACTCCCTGGGCCACCAGGCCGGAGACAAGCTGCTCATGGCCGCGGCCCGGCGGCTGGAGTCCTGCGTACGCTCCTCGGACAGCGTGGCCCGCCTGGGCGGCGACGAGTTCGCCATGCTCCTGGAGGAATACGAGCATCCCCACGACGTGACCCGCGTGGCCCGGCGGATCCACGAGGCCATGGAAAGGCCCTTCATCATCGACGGCACGGGCGTGGTCTGCGGAGCGAGCATCGGCATCGTGCTCCGGGCCAAGTCGTACCGCAGTTCGGAGGACATCCTGCGGGACGCGGACATCGCCATGTACCGGGCCAAGTCCCAGGGCACGGCCCAGTACAAGGTCTTCAACCGCAAGATGCATGAGCAGGCCACGGAGTTCATGCAGCTGGAGCAGGAACTGCGCCAGGCCCTGGACCGTGGCGAACTGTCCGTGCACTACCAGCCCATCGTGGCCGTGGGCGATCAGCGTCTCAAGGGCTTCGAGGCCCTGGTGCGCTGGGAGCATCCCCGCCGGGGCCGGATCTCGCCGGACCGTTTCATCCCCGTGGCCGAGGAGACCGGGCTCATCGCGCCCCTGGGACAGTGGGTTCTGCTCCAGGCCTGCGCCCAGATGCGCCAGTGGCGCGACCGCCACCCGGAGGCCGAGGGCCTGAGCATGAGCGTGAACATCTCCAGCCGCCAGATCATGCGCAAGGACTTCCTGGACGGGGTGCGGGAGGCCCTGGACCGCACCGGCCTGCCGCCCGCCGCCCTCAAGCTGGAACTCACCGAAAGCTCCCTGCTCAAGGACTCCAAGTCCTGTCTGGAGACCCTGCACGCGCTCCGCGACCTGGGGGTGCGCCTGGTGGTGGACGACTTCGGCACGGGCTATTCCTCGCTGAACTACCTCCAGCGCCTGCCCATCGACACGCTCAAGATCGACCGCTCCTTCATCAGCGGCGAGGCCAATCCCGAGATCGTCCGAACGATCATCGCCCTGGCCCGCAACCTGAACCTGAACGTGGTGGCCGAGGGAGTGGAACGGGAAGACCAACTCGAGCGGCTGGCCTGCGAGAACTGCGACGAGGCCCAGGGATTTCTCTTCTCCAAGCCCGTGGACGGCTTCAACGCGGGCCGGCTCATCGCCCGGCTGCTGGGCGACGGCGGCCCCTGCCGCGAAGAAGGCTAGCGCCCGGAGCGGATGCGCTCGATGAGCGCGGTGGTGGAGTAGCCCGGCAGAAGCGGAAGAGAGCGCACGCTTCCGCCGTCGGCCTGGACCACCTCGCGGCCCACGATGCGCTCCACGGGCCAGTCCCCGCCCTTGACCAGTATCCGGGGCCGGACCGCCGTGATGAGCCGCAACGGCGTATCCTCGCCGAAGAGGACCACGAAATCCACACAGGCCAAGCCCGCCAGGACGAAGGCCCGCTCACGCTCGGAAACCACCGGACGCTCGGGCCCCTTGAGGCGGCGCACCGAGTCGTCGGAATTGAGTCCCAGGATCAGGCCGTCTCCCAGGGCACGGGCACGGGTCAGCAAGTCCACGTGGCCGGGGTGCAGGAGGTCGAAACAGCCGTTGGTGAAAACCAGGCGGTAGCCGGGAGGCAGGGCCCGCCTGCGCTCCAGGAAGCCGTCCAGGTCGAGGATCTTCTCGTGGGCCAGGGAGGTGTTCATGCGTCCCTCGGCCGCAGGTTCGCGGTCTGCCCCAGCAGCGTCAGGCGCAGCCAGTCCAGGCCGAAGTCGAGGGCGGCCTCCTCGTCGGCCAGAACCCGTTCCTCGCGGCCGGGCTCGGCCTCCAGGCGCTCGAACATCTTCATGTCGCGCAGGAAACGCTGGAAGTCGTCGGGCTGATACAGGGCCAGGAAGACCATGCCCGCGCGCCGGGAGTCCAGGCCGCGCCCCGCCGCCCGCCAGTCCGAAACCAGGCGCATGTAGCGGTCGTTGGCCGCGTTGTACGGCTCCAGGCCCTGGTCCTTGAGCCAGGACTCGGCGGTCCACCCGCCTTCCTGCTCGAAGCCACGGCAGTGCGGTTCGCGGACCACGAAGAACTGTTCACGCAGGGTTCCGTCCACGTCCGGGCGGGTGGCCCGGCCCAGGGGATAGGTGCGGCAGGCCCCTGGGCGGTCGGCGTAGATCGAACAGCCCTCGGGCCGCACGAACGGGCAGGGCTTCTTGCCCCCCTCTTCCATGCGCAGGCGCATGGTCGGGAAGCCGTCGGCCCGGGCCGAAACCTCGGCCAGCTTCTCCACGAAGAGACGGCTCGGCAGCCCGCCCAGGCCACGCCGCAGGCGCAGCGCGTCGTAGGGCGTGAGCATGAGGTTCAGGTCGCCGCAGCAGGCGTTGAAGCAGGGCACGCCTGGATGGCAGGCGAAGCGGAAGGTCTCGCCGGGCTTCAGTTCCGGCAGGCTGTCCAGGAATTGTTCGGTGGCGTCCTTGGTCATGGGTGTTCCTTGTTCGGAGCCGGGAGGGCGGCCAGCCGGACCAACAGGTCGTCCAGCAGGCGGTCGCGGTCCGCGCGGACCACGGCCTCCATCTCGGCGCGGGGATGCATGGCCTGCATCTTGAATTTGTTGCCCAGGGCGTTGCCGTGCTCGGCGCGGCTCGTGCGCCCGGCCGCGCCCGTGCGCTTCCGGTGCCGCACGGCCAGGAGCCCCTGGTATACGGCGAAGCCGCCCGAGCGCGCAAGCCGCAGATCGTGCTCCACGTCGTCGTACTGCGAGGGCGAGAGGTGCAGCGAAAAGCCGCCCGAGCGCGCCAGCGTGGCGGAGCGGAACAGATGGCAGCAGCCCGTGACCGAGACGCAGGGCCGGGCGTAGGTGAACTGGCCCATGTCCAGATCCTGGATGTGCAGGTCCGAGAGGCGGAATTCGTCCGGCCGCGGGGGGGCCGGGGGGTCGGGCAGGACCGGGTGCAGGTCCGCGGCCTGAATGCGCCAGGGCCCGGCGTGGTCCACCACCCGGCAGCCCCAGACCGAGGCGTCCGACCATTGGGCCACGGCCGCGCCCAGGCGGCCGAGCCAGTCCGGCGGAACCTCGGCGTCGTCGTCCAGATAGAGGGCGAAGTCGGCGGCCCGGACCTCGGGCAGCGCGGCCAGCCAGTTGCGGGCCGCCGCCGCGCCAACGTTCACCGGCAGGTCCACGCGGGTCAGCCGTCCGCCGCTCCGCTCGATCCAGGCCGAGAGCACCTCGGCCGTGGCGTCGGTGGAGCCGTTGTCCAGGGCGATGACGCGGGCCCCGCCCAGGTCCGAGGCGAACAGGGCGGCCAGGGTGGCGTCCAGCTCGGCGGCCTTGTTCCAGGAATAAAGCAGCACGACCAGGGAGCCGGGGATCGGGGCCGGGGCGCGGGAGCCGTTCCCGGACGCCTCCGAGGCCAGCAGCGCGGCCGTGGCGTGCCAGGGCGCGGCCGCCAGGCAGTCCAGAAACATGCCGAGCGCGCCCGCCTTGTCGCCCCAGGCCTTCCGGCAGAGCCCGCGCCGCAAGAGGATCGACGGCCCCAGGATCGCGGCGGACACATAATGGACCTCGGCGGTCCCGAAGTCCCCGCGCAGAAAGGCGGCTTGGCCCCGCAAGGCTTCCAGGGCGGGGGCCAGGGCGGACGGCAGGGGGCGGGCCAGGGACGCGGCCAGCCAGTCCTGGTCGTTTTCGAACAGGGCCAGGGACACGGCCTGATTCAGCCAGAACAGGTTCGGCTCCCGGTCCAAACGGGATTCCAGGAACCGACGCACGGCCGCCAGATCGCGTCCGGCGGCCAGCTCCTCGTAAGCCGTCACGTCCGCCGGCCGCGCCCACCGAGCGGACAGGGTCGTCAAAAGAGGCCGGGCGGACTCCGGCAGGGCGGACAGAAGCTCGGGCGCGGAAAGAATTTCGGCGGCCAGGGCCCCGTCGAGCGGATTCTCGGCCAGGGAGGCCAGAACCAGGGCGGGGGCCAGGGGGGAATCGATGGACAGGGCGACGCGGGCCGCGTCCAGGAGATGCCGCTGGCCGCAGGAGCCCAGCAGCAGGCGGTCCCGGACGCCGGGGTCCAGGCCGCGCCAGAAGGAGGTCAATCCGTCTTGCGGTCCGAACATCCGGCCTCCCCGGCCTCCGGCATGGGCACGGAGGCGGCCAGTTCGTCGATGGACAGGGGGCCGTAGAGGCGTTCACCGGAATAAACCCGCACGAGGTTGCGTCCCTTGGTCCGGTTGTCCAGGAGCCCGGTGACGACGCGGCGGTTGATGCGGCCCATGCGCAGGCGGGCCGCCGGATCCCCGGCCAGGACGTAGTAGGCCTCGGCCAGGCCCAGGCTGTCCTCGGACTGGCAGAGCAGGCCGTTGACCTCGTGGCGCACGAGTTCCGGGATGCCGCCCACCGAGGTGCAGACCACGGGCAATCCGGCCATGAAGGCCTCCAGGAGCACGTTGGGCAGGCTCTCCTGGCGCGAGGTCAGCGCCAGGACGTCGGCGGCGGCCAGTTCGCGCAGCACCTCGTCGTGCGGGATGGTCCCGGTGAGACGCAGACGCTCGGCCACCCCGGGCGGCAGGATCGGAAGCACGGCCTCGGCAGGGCGCGTACCGCAGGCCACGAACTCCATGTCCTTGGCCAATCCCGAGGCCTGAAGCGCGGCGATGCTGGCCACGAAGACGTCGAAGCCCTTGGCCGGGGCCTCGTTGCCCACGTAGATCACGCGCAGGCCGCGTTTGCGCCGCGGGGGCGCGTCCCCGGGCGGTGGACCGTCAAAAAGGAACGAATTGTAGACCACGTTCAGGCGGCTTTTGGCCACGCCGTGGCGGCGCAGCACCCGGGCGCATTCCAGGGAGTTGCAGATGAAACCGCTGGAAAGCCGGGCCCAGAGCCCGGCCAGGAGGTTGGGCTGGAAGATCACGCCCCGGTTCAGAAAGAGCCGGTGGCGTGAGCCCAGGAAACGGGCCAGGATGGCGGGCTTGTAGGCATGGTTGTGAAAGACGTGCAGCGCGTCCAGGCCGTGTTCGCGGGCCGCGGCGCGGAAGAAGCGGGCCGTGGCCCAGAGATCGCGGAAGCGGTCCCAGGCCAGCACCGGCACCCCGGCCCGACGCAGTTCCGGGGCCAGGGCCGAGGACTCGGGCACGGCGGCCAGCACGGTCAGGCCCATCTCGCGCAGGGCCTCGGCATTGTTCACCAACTGGCGGCTGCCGCCGGAGAGCTTCACCGAGTCCGTGGCCAGCATGATCGTACGCGGCTCGGGCCGCTTGCGGAAAAACTTGAAGAAGACCCGCGCGCCCGGGATCGTGCCGTACATGGCCAGCCGGGCCCGGACCCAGGCCCCGCTCTTGCGGCTGCTCACGCCGATGCGCTTGAGCCGGAAAGGGTCCGTGCCCTTGGCGTTGGGCCCGCGCTCCAGGCTGAAGGCCCCGTCGAACCCCGCGCGCTTCAGCTCCTCCTCGCTCACGGCGTCGAAGTGCCCCCAGGGCCAGCAGAAAAGTTGCGGCCCGCCGCCGTTGATCTTCCGCATGCGTTCCAGGCTCACGCGGAAGTCCTCGCGGCAGAAGGCGCGGCGCTCCTCCTCGGAGCGCAGACGGAAGAGAAGCCCGCGCTCGTCGCGCCGGGGCCAGAATCCGTCATAGACATAGGCGCTGCCCACGTCGAAGATCGGCAGGCCGGGCTCCACCGGGTCGTAGATGCCGTGGGCGCTCCAGTGGGCGCCCGCGCCGCCGACCACGTTCCGGGGCGTGAGCGTGCGGAAGGCTCCCTGGTGCCTGCGGCCGTGGGCGTGAACCTCCATGCCGTAGTCCCGAACCAAGGCCTTCAGCTCGGACTCGTTCATGAACTGGGACATGTCCCCGGACAGGGCCAGGCGGAAGGAGTCGGGCATGGTGCGCAGCGCGGGAGCCGTTTCCGGGGTACGCGCCGGACCCGCCACGGTGAAGTCCGCGAGGGCGAAGAACACGCCGGTCATGCCGTGCTTGCGCAACAGCGGAGCGGTCACCAGCCAGTTGGAGAGGTGCGCGTCGTCGAAGGTGAGCACGCAGCAGCGGCCGCGCAGGGGGCGCTTGCCGAGCGTGATCTCCAGCAACTCCACCGCGCCGATGGTCCGGTATCCGGCGGAGGCGATGACCCGGAGGTGCTCCTCGAAGCGGGCCGGGGCGTGGCCGTCCACGTCCGAGACGTTGTGGTAGCAGAAGACCGGGACGCTGCGGCCGATCACGGTTGGGCCCCCGGGCCGCAGGCTCCCCGGGCCAGACCGTTCTCGACGCCCCGCGCGAAGGCCTCGTAACCGGCCTTGTTGAAGTGGTCCCAGTCGCGGGGTCCATGGAGCAGTTCCCGCGCGGCGGCGATGCGCACCTCCGGCCGGGTGTCGATGAAGCCCAGACCGTTGCCCTCCGCGAAGGCCCGCACCTGGGCCGCCAGCTGATCGCTCCCCGCGGCCACCTGGGCCGGGGTGTGGTCGACGTCCGGTCTGTCGTAGGTCCGAACCCGGGCCGCCGACAAGGCGTAGCAGGCCAGGGGCGAGGGCACGTAGACCACCACGCAGCGGGTCTTCGGCAGGGCGTCGCGGATATACAGGACGCTTTGTTCGAAGACGAACAGGGAGTCATCGGCCCCGGGCTCGTCCAGGGGCGGCGCCTGGAGCCGGTCGGGCAGGAACACCGCCCGCCCTCCCACCACGGCGGCGTTGACGATGCCGGGCTGCATCGGCGGGTCGGGGTCCACGACATGTCGGGTCAGCCGGTACCAGACGTGGTCCCGCAGGAAACGCAGCACGAGGTTGCCGAGCAGCAGGTCATCACCGGGTTCGATGGACGCGCCCGAGGCGAAGCGGGTCGTCATGTCGTCCAGGAAGGCGCGGAACACGCCGGGCCGACGCAGATCCTCCCGGGGGTGGAAGGGGTCGAAGTGGCGTCGCAGGAAACCGCCGTTGTTCTGCAGATCGTTGCCTTCATAGAAGTAAAGCAGCATGCAGCCAGGGTCCGGGATCTTCAGCCCCCGCCGCCGCATGGCGCGCAGTTCCTGGAGCGGCTCCAGGATGAGGCCGTCCACGCTGCCCGCGCCGCTGCGGCCGAAGGACACCACGTCGCGGCCCAGGGCGTCCTGGAGCAGGTGCGCGGCCTGAAACCGCGACGCGCGGTCGTAGCCGAGGTCGATGAACCAGTCGCCCTTGCCCTGGGCATAGGAGTCCCCGGCCAGGGCCAGATAGCCCGGCCTGGGCAGCAGCCCGGCCTTGGAGGTCTGGCCGGGAAGGCGCATGTCCCGGGGGAAGGAGTGGTAGGCGGTGGGGCACAGAAACGGCAGCAGCAGGGGGAAGAGCAGAAACTCCACAAGCGCGTAAAGGAGACCCACGCTCGTGAGTGCGAGGAGCAGGTTGAGGAGTTTCTTCCGCATGTCTGGCGTTCCGCGACCGTGATAGCAGATGCCCCGCCGCCGGGCAAGGCGCGGGTCCGGGAACTGTCGGCGAACGGATATTGAAATGCTCGGCTCAAGCGGATACAGACATGCTCATGTCGGATCGGACCATTCTCTTCATCGCCGAACCCCAGGCCGTGAGCGGCGTGTTTCCCACGCTCAAGGAGGCCGGAGTCCAGGCCGGTCTGGCCGACACCCTCGCCGGGGCCCTCAACTTCATCAAGAAGGCCTCGCCGCTGCTCATCTTCACCCGGCCCTCCATGCAGGGCTACTCGGCCGCCGACCTGCTGGCCGAGGCCTCGGAGCAGGAAGGCTTCCCGCCGGTGATCATCTTCACCAAAAACGGCTCCACCGAAGAGGCCCAGCGCTTCCTGGACCTGGGCGCGCGCGACTACTGGCTGGAGCCGCTGGTCTGGGACAAGATCCGTCTGGCCCTGCCCAGGGAGACCCCCGAGACCCCGGCCGTCGAACCCGAGGATCCGCGCCCGGCGCAACGCACCCCGATCCCGACCCGCTTCCAGGTCATCGGCAAGCATCCGGCCGTGCTGCGGGTTCTGGCCCTGGCCCGCCAGGTGGCCCGCTCCAAGGCCACGGTGCTCATCTCCGGCGAGTCCGGCACGGGCAAGGAGATGATCGCCCGTTTCCTGCACCACCACTCCGAGCGGGCGGCGCACCCCTTCGTGGCCATCAACTGCGCGGCCCTGCCCGAACACCTCCTGGAATCCGAACTCTTCGGCCACGAGAAGGGAGCCTTCACCGGAGCCATCAACCGCAAGCCGGGCAGGTTCGAACTGGCCGACGGCGGCACCCTGCTCCTGGACGAGATCACCGAGATGGACCTGGGCTTGCAGGCCAAGCTGCTGCGCGTGCTCCAGGAAGGCGAGATCGACCGCGTGGGCGGCGTGGAGACCGTGCGGGTGGACGTGCGCGTACTGGCCACCACCAACCGAAACCTCGAAGAGGCCGTGCGGGAGAAGACATTCCGCCAGGATCTCTTCTACCGGCTGAACGTGATCCCCATCAAGCTGCCGCGCCTGGCCGAGCGCGGCGACGACGTGCTCGTCCTGGCCGACTTCTTCCGCGACAAGTACTGCGCGGCCTACGGCCTGTCCCGCCTGGCCTTCACCGAGGACGCCAAGCAATGGCTCCTGGACTACGAGTGGCCGGGCAACGTCCGCGAACTCCAGAACCTGGTGGAGCGCGCCGTGCTCCTGGCCGGTTCCGGCCCCATCCAGCCGCGCCACTTCCTCATGGACTCCGAGTCCTGGAGCCCGGAGGCCGAGGAGCTTCCGGCGGCCGCCGCCGATCCGGCTCCGGCCCGGCCCCAGACCCCCGGCGAGGCCCTTTCGGTCATGCCCCTGCACGAGATGGAGAAGGCCCTCATCCTCAAGAGCCTGGACGAGACGCGCGGCAACCGCACCCAGGCCGCGGAACTCCTGGGCATCTCCGTGCGCACCCTGCGCAACAAGCTCAACGAATACCGCCAGCAGGGCCTGGAGATCGACTAGCCTAGCCCTCGCGGGCGACGGCCTGGCGGCGGAAATCCTCCGGCGACAAGCCGCACTTGCGCATCCGATACTGCAAGGTGGAACGCGGCACGCCCAGCAGCGCCGCCGCCCCCTTCGTCCCCCCCACCATGCCGCCCGCCCGGGCCAGGGCCTTGGCGATGTGCGCGCACTCGGCCTCGTCCAGGGTCGGAAAGCGGCCCCCGGGCGTCTCCGCCGTCGCCTCCCCGAGGTGGCTCCGGATGTCCTCGCGGCTGACCTCCTGGCCCGGCCGCAGGATGATCATCCGGCTGACCAGGTTCTTCAGTTCGCGGATGTTGCCCGGCCAGGAGTGGCGGCAGATGTCCGCCACGACCTCGTCGGAGTAGCGCGGGGCGGGGCGGTGCAGGAGCCGGGCCTGGCTCGCGCTGAGAACCCGCAGCAGCGGCGGGATGTCCTCGGGCCGCTCGCGCAGGGGCGGCAGGTGCAGGGTGATGGTGCTCAGCCGGTAGAAGAGGTCCGAGCGGAAGGTGTGTTCGCGGATGCAGTCCTCCAGGTTTTTGTTGGTGGCCGCGATGACCCGGAAATTGACCCGGATGGAGCGGCTGTCGCCCACCCGCTCGAAGGTCTGATCCTGAAGCACGTGCAGCAGCTTGGCCTGCAACGGCATGGGCAGGTCGCCGATCTCGTCCAGAAAGACGGTGCCGCCGTCGGCCATCTCGAAGCGGCCCACGCGCTGACCGCTGGCCCCGGTGAAGGCCCCCTTGGAATGGCCGAAGAGTTCGGACTCGAAGAGCGAGGGCGCCAGGGCCGGGCAGTTCACCTTCACCAGCAGCCCGTCGCGGCGCTGGCTGATCTTGTGGATGTGCCGGGCGATGAAGTCCTTGCCCGTACCCGTCTCGCCGGTGAGGATCACCGACGCGTCCGTGCCCGCCACCATCTCCACCTGGGCCATGATCTCGTTCATGGCCGGGCTCGCGAACTCCAGATTGCTCATCTCATAGCCGTCGTCGCTCTGCTTGAGCAGATACGTCTTCTGGCGCTGGAGCTGCTCGTTCATCTCCTTGAGCTTGGTGTGCGAAAGCATGTTGTCCACGGCGATGGCCACCTGCGAGGACAGTTCGCGGCAGAATTCGGCCAGATCGTCCATGTTTTCCGGAGCCCGGCGGAAGGAGAGGTGGATGGAGCCGAGCACGGTGTTGCGCACCAGCAGGGGGAAGACCATCGTGGCGGTAAGTCCCACGGTGAGCATGTTCTCCACCGAGGTGAAGTAGGTCTGCCGGGTCAGGTCCGGAATGACCAGCGGTTCGCGGGTGCGGATGACCATGTGCGCGAAGATGCCCTTTTCCAGGGGCCGGGGCTGGTTGCTGATGCCGCTCAGGGGGATGCCGGCGGCCGTGGCGAAATAGCTCAGGAACTTCCGCTCGGCATCGTAGAGGTTGATGCTGAAGCGGTCATAGGGGATGAGGCTGCGCAGCTCACGGGCCAGGGCGTTGAACAGGGTCTCTCGCGTGGTCTGGTGTACGATGGCGTTGTTGATCTTGAGCAGCAGCTCGTAGCTCTTCGTCTTGTCCCGCAGCATGGTTCACCGCCGAATATTGGGCACTTATTTTAATGGTCTAAAATAATAGATGAAAATTTCGATAAGCCAACGATTTTCCTTTCTGTCCAGGTGTCGTCGGCGTCTTCAGAACCGTCTCGAGGCGTTCTAGCTCCTTTATTCACATCGTACAAGCCCAATATTCGGCATACTGCCGAATATTGGGCTTTCCCCATCCGCCATCTTTTCTCTACCAGAGCAAAATAGTCCTTTAATTTTAGTCAATTAAATAGATAGTTCAATTCGGCACGCGCTTTGCTCTTTACGGCACAAGGAGCGCGTATGGACATCGAACTGCCTTACGGTCACGGCATTCGCCGCCTCGTCCTGCCGGACGGGTCGGACCTGCGTCTGCTCCGCCCCACGCCGCCGCCGGATCTGCCCGACCCGCTCGGGGCCCTGGCCCGCGCCGTGGACGCGGCCCTGGACACGCCGGAGCGCCGGGGCCGTCCCGCCCCCGAGTCCGTGGCCATCGCCGTGCCGGACGAAACCCGTCCCCTGCCGGTCAAGGATCTCCTGCCCATTCTTCTGGACCGTCTGTTCGCCTTCTGGCCCCGCCTGGTCCCCGGCAACGTCACCGTGGTGGTGGGCGGCGGCCTGCATCCGGCCCTGTCCCGGACCGAGCTGGACCGCACCGTGCCGCCCACCGCGGCCCGCGGCTGCCGGGTCGTGGGCCACGACGCCCATCAGTCCCTCATGAGCGACCACGGCCGCACCTCGCGCGGCACGCCGGTGCGGATCAACGCCGCCATAGGCAAGGCCGACTTCCGGGTGGTTCTGGGTCAGGTGGACCCCCACCAGTTCGTGGGCTTCACCGGCGGATCCAAGGGCATCACCGTGGGCTGCGCCTCGGCCGAGATGATCCAGGCCAACCACGGCGGGCTCTTCGACCCCTCGGCCCGGGCCGGCGTGCTGGCCGAGAACCCGGTGCGACAGGACCTCAACGAGGCCGGGCGGCTCATCGGCATCCAGCTGGCCGTGAACGTGGTCCTGAGCCCGGCCAAGCACATCGTCTGGCTCGGCGCCGGCGACCCCGAGGCCGTGCTGGCCGAAGGCGCGAAGGTCTGCGCCGGAGTCTACGGCGTGGCCCTGGACGAACCCTTCGACATCGTCCTGGCCTCTTGCGGCGGACATCCCAAGGACATCTGCCTGTACCAAGCCCAGAAAGGCCTGAACATGGCCTGTCAGGCCGCCAGACCCGGCGGCCGGGTGCTGCTGCTGGCCGAGTGCCCCGGCGGAGTGGGCGACGAGGTCTACCACGACTACGTGCGCCGCTTCGAACGGCCCGCCGACCTGCTGGCCGACTTCCGCACCCACGGCTTCCGCATGGGCGCGCACAAGGCCTATCTCTTCGGCCTCTCCCTGGACAGCCGCCGGGTGGTCCTGGACTCGGCCCTGGACGCGGCCACGCTCAAGGGCTGTCAGATCACGGCCGGAGCGGCTCAGGCCACCCTGGACGCCTGGCTGGCCGAGAGCCCCGCGCGTCCCCGCATCGCAGTCATTCCCAACGCCAACACGACGTTTTTCCACCGTCCGGCGGGGCAGCGTGCCCTCGAAGGCGGGGAGAACAAATAAGGAGGCAACCACATGATCCAATTCCTGGTTCACGAAAAAGGCGACTCCGTGGGCGTGGCCACGGTGGACATCAAGGCCGGGGAAACGGCCCAGGGTCTGTTCATGGACTCGCAGGCCAAGCTCGAGGTCAAGGCCCTGGACGACATCCCGCTGGGCCACAAGATCGCCCTGGAGCCCATGGAGGTCGGCGGGACGGTGCTCAAGTACGGCCATGACATCGGCAAGGTGGTCGCCGCCTTCAAGAAGGGGAACCACGTCCACATCCAAAATCTCAAGACCAAGAGGTGGTAGTCATGAGCCTGGGCAAAGTTCTCGGATATCGTAGGGAAAACGGCCGTGTGGGCATCCGCAACCACGTGGTGATCCTGCCGCTCGACGACCTCTCCAACGCCGCCTGCGAGGCCGTGGCCAACAACGTCAAGGGCACCATGGCCCTGCCCCACGCCTATGGCCGTCTGCAGTTCGGCGATGACCTGATGCTGACCTTCCGGACCCTCATCGGCATCGGCTCCAACCCCAACGTCGCCGCCGTGGTGGTCATCGGCATCGAGCCCGAGTGGACCAAGATCATCGTCGACGGCATCGCCAAGACCGGCAAGCCGGTCACCGGCTTCGCCATCGAGCGCACCGGCGACATCGGCACCATCGCCGAGGCCAGCCGCAAGGCCAAGGAATACGTGCATTGGGCCACCGAGCTTCGGCAGACCGAAGTGGACCTGTCCGAAATCTGGGTTTCGGTGAAGTGCGGCGAGTCCGACACCACCTCCGGCCTGGCCTCCAACCCCACGGTTGGCAACGCCATCGACAAGCTGGTCGACGCCGGGGCCACCTGCTCCTTCGGCGAGACCTCGGAGATCACCGGCGCCGAGATGGTCTGCAAGGAACGCGCGGCCACCAAGGAACTCGGCGAGAAGTTCTACCAGACCTGGAAGTCCTATGACGACTTCATCAACGAGTTCAAGACCGACGACCTCTCCGGCTCCCAGCCGACCAAGGGCAACATCCGCGGCGGCCTGACCACCATCGAGGAGAAGGCCTTCGGCAACCTCCAGAAGATCGGCAAGAAGGCCAAGTACGTGGGCGTGCTCGGCCCCGCCGAGGCCCCCACCGGCAAGGGTCTCTGGTTCATGGACACCTCCTCGGCGGCCGCCGAGGCCGTGACCCTCTGGGCCGCCGCCGGTTTCGTGGCCCACTTCTTCCCCACGGGCCAGGGCAACATCATCGGCAACCCCATCGAGCCGGTCATCAAGCTCACGGCCAACCCGCTGACCGCCAAGACCATGAGCGAGCACATCGACTACGACTGCTCGGCCATCCTGCGCGGCGAGATGACCCTCGACCAGTCCGGTGACAATCTGCTCGACATGCTCCGCCGGACCTGCAACGGTCGCCGGACCTGCGCCGAGGTCCTCGGACATCGTGAGTTCATTCTGACCAAGCTTTACCGGAGCGCCTAAGACGATATCCCCCGGCCCCGCCGTTCGGCGGGGCCGGGACAATGGATGACGACGCGGATGATCATGACGAGACGAAACATGCGGAGCGATGCCGGGGCCCGGCGCGGATGTTCGCGCTGGAACTTCTGGTTCGCCCCGCCAGGCGACACGAACCGTCAAGGGAGAATGCCATGAAGCTACGCCTCGGTCGGATGTTCCTGCTCTTCGCCCTCATGCTCGGCCTTTGCGCCGGACCGGCCTTCGCCGGGTCCTACCCCGAAAAACCCATCAACATGATCATCGCCTTCACTGCGGGCGGGTCCAGCGACGTGCAGGCCCGCATCATGCAGAAGTATTGGAACAAGCTCGGCACCGAGTCCTGGGTCTTCGTCTACAAGGCCGGCGCCGGCGGGGCCATCGGCTTCGGCGAGATCGCCCACGCCGATCCCGACGGCTACACCATCGGCGGCGTGAACGTGCCGCACATCGTGCTCCAGCCCCTGGCCCAGGGCGCCCAGTTCAAGATCAGCGACTTCGCCTACATCTGCCAGGTGGTCAACGACCCGCAGGTCGTGGCCGTGCGCAAGGACAGCCCCTACAAGTCCGTGAAGGAAGTCTTCGACGCCGCCAAGGCCGCCCCCAGCAAGATCAAGCTCGGCCTGGTGGGCCCCTTCTCCGGTCACCACCTCATGATGCTCGGCGTCAAGTCCACCTACAAGCTGGACTTCGCCGAGGTCATGTACAAGGGCGCCGCCGACCAGAACGCGGCCCTGCTGGGCGGCGAAGTGGACGTGATCTTCGGCAACGTCAACGACGTCATGCGCAGCCTGGACCAGCTGACCATCCTGGGCGTGGCCGCCGAGAAGCGCAACGCCTTCCTGCCCGACGTCCCGACCCTCAAGGAACAGGGCTACGACGTGATCTCCGACATCCGCCGCGCCTTCGTGGCCCCCAAGAACATCGCGCCCGAAAGGCTCAAGTTCCTGCGCGAGGCCTTCAAGAAGATCGCCACCGATCCCGACTACCTGGCCGACATGAAGAAGGCCGGACAGCCCGCCGAGTACATGGACGGCGCGGAGTTCGAAGCCTACGTCCAGAAGAAGGCCGAGGAAGATCGCGTCCTGCTCGAGTCCTATGGCCTGCTGAAGAAATAACTCCCAGCCCGGGGGGGGTCGGCCCACGGCCCCCTCCTCCCTTGGAGGATCGACATGACTGATTTCCTGCTGCCGGCCATCGGAAACATCTTCGAGCCGCTCAATCTGTTGCTCATGGTCTTCGGGCTCACCGGCGGCATCATCATCGGCGCCCTGCCCGGCCTCACGGCCACCATGGGCGTGGCTCTCATGGTTCCCGTGACCTTCGCCATGGACCCCATCAGCGGCCTGATCATGCTCGGGGCCATCTACGCCGGGGCCATCTACGGCGGAGCCAACTCCGCCTGCCTCATCCGCACCCCGGGCACGCCCTCCTCGGTGGCCACCACCTTCGACGGCTTCCCCATGTGCCAGCAGGGCCGCGCCGACGAGGCCCTCTACGCCTCGCTCCTGGCCTCGGCCTTCGGCGGGGTCATCGGCACCTTCTTCCTGCTCTTCATGTCCGCGCCCCTGGCCCGCTTCGCCCTCAAGTTCGGCGGCCCGGAGTTCTTCTGGCTCTGCATCTTCGGCCTCTCGACCATCGCGGTCATGTCCCGGGACAACATGCTCAAGGGCCTGCTCTCCGGGGCCTTCGGCCTGCTCGTCTCGACCATCGGCATCGACCCCAACGCGGGCTATCCCCGCTTCACCTTCGGCTACTATCCGCTGTCCCAGGGCATCGAGATCATCCCGGCCATGATCGGCCTGTTCTCCTTCTCCCAGGTCCTGAACCTGCTCGGCAGCGACAAGCAATACATCGCGGAATACAACCCCCGGAAGGGGGCCTTCATGGCCGTGGTCCGCAAGTTCCTGCATGACTGCAAGGTGAACCTGCTGCGCTCCTCGGTCATCGGCACCGTGGTGGGCCTGCTCCCCGGCGCGGGCGGCGAGATCGCCTCGATCATCGCCTACAACGAGACCAAGCGATGGGACAAGGAGCCCCAACGTTTCGGCACCGGCGTGCATGAAGGCCTGGCCGCCAGCGAGAGCGCCAACAACGCGGTCATCGGCGGCGCGCTCATCCCCATGCTCACCCTGGGCATCCCGGGCAGCGCCGTGGCGGCCGTCATCCTCGGCGCGCTCCTGGCCCACGGCATCCAGCCCGGCTTCAAGGTCTTCACCGCCACCGGCGAACTGGCCTATTCCTTCATCGTCTCCCAGTTCGTGGTCAACATTCTGATGGTTCCGGTGGGCTATCTCCTGGCCAAGGTCATGGCCAAGATCCTGAACATCCGTCTGACCCTGGTGGCCATCGGCATCGTGACCCTCTCGGTCATCGGTTCCTACGCCATCCGCAACAGCATGCTCGACGTCTGGGTCGTGCTCGGCTTCGGCCTCATCGCCTACTTCGGAGGCTTGGTCGGCATGGACACCGGGGCCATGGCCCTGGGCATCATCCTCGGCCCCATGATCGAGGAAAACCTCGGCAAATGCTTCCACCTCTCCAAGGCCGAGGGGTCACTGTGGAACGTTTTCTTCTCCAGCCCCATCTCCATCGTGCTCATCGTGCTGACGGCCCTTTCCGTCGCCACGCCCTACCTCCTGGAGATGAAACGCAAGCGGCAGGCGACCTGCGCCGCGGAAAAGGACAGCGTGCATGCGTGACCTTTCGACCTCCTCCACGCTCGCGGCCTCTCGAGGCCGCGAGGTGGAGGCCCATCTGCTCCGGCGGGGACGCCTCAAGGGCATCGTCTTCGAGCCGAGGTACCAGGGAGAGTTCGACGAGGCGGACCAGCCGCCGGAGCGGTAGGATTCAGGCCCCGGCCCGGCGGCCGGCGGGGCATCGGTTAGCCGCGCGGTGATCTTACGTATTGCTTGCGCACATCAACGGACCTGCGGCGGAGCGTCCCGCATCGAGAAAGCGGCCTCCGCGTGGAGAATCGTCATGACCGAGTTCCTGCTTCCTGCCATTCAACATGTGTTCGAACCGCTCAACCTGCTGCTCATGATCGGAGGGCTGGTGGGCGGCATCATCATCGGCGCCCTGCCCGGCCTCACGGCCACCATGGGCGTGGCTCTCATGGTTCCCGTCACCTTCGCCATGAACCCCATCAGCGGCCTGATCATGCTCGGGGCCATCTACGCCGGGGCCATCTACGGCGGCTCCAACTCCGCCTGCCTCATCCGCACCCCGGGCACGCCCTCCTCGGTGGCCACCACCTTCGACGGCTTCCCCATGTGCCAGCAGGGCCGCGCCGACGAGGCCCTCTACGCCTCGCTCCTGGCCTCGGCCTTCGGCGGGGTCATCGGCACCTTCTTCCTGCTCTTCATGTCCGCGCCCCTGGCCCGCTTCGCCCTCAAGTTCGGCGGCCCGGAGTTCTTCTGGCTCTGCATCTTCGGCCTCTCGACCATCGCGGTCATGTCCCGGGACAACATGCTCAAGGGCCTGCTCTCCGGGGCCTTCGGCCTGCTCGTCTCGACCATCGGCATCGACCCCAACGCGGGCTATCCCCGCTTCACCTTCGGCTACTATCCGCTGTCCCAGGGCATCGAGATCATCCCGGCCATGATCGGCCTGTTCTCCTTCTCCCAGGTCCTGAACCTGCTCGGCAGCGACAAGCAATACATCGCGGAATACAACCCCCGGAAGGGGGCCTTCATGGCCGTGGTCCGCAAGTTCCTGCATGACTGCAAGGTGAACCTGCTGCGCTCCTCGGTCATCGGCACCGTGGTGGGCCTGCTCCCCGGCGCGGGCGGCGAGATCGCCTCGATCATCGCCTACAACGAGACCAAGCGATGGGACAAGGAGCCCCAACGTTTCGGCACCGGCGTGCATGAAGGCCTGGCCGCCAGCGAGAGCGCCAACAACGCGGTCATCGGCGGCGCGCTCATCCCCATGCTCACCCTGGGCATCCCGGGCAGCGCCGTGGCGGCCGTCATCCTCGGCGCGCTCCTGGCCCACGGCATCCAGCCCGGCTTCAAGGTCTTCACCGCCACCGGCGAACTGGCCTATTCCTTCATCGTCTCCCAGTTCGTGGTCAACATTCTGATGGTTCCGGTGGGCTATCTCCTGGCCAAGGTCATGGCCAAGATCCTGAACATCCGTCTGACCCTGGTGGCCATCGGCATCGTGACCCTCTCGGTCATCGGTTCCTACGCCATCCGCAACAGCATGCTCGACGTCTGGGTCGTGCTCGGCTTCGGCCTCATCGCCTACTTCGGAGGCTTGGTCGGCCTGGACACCGGGGCCATGGCCCTGGGCATCATCCTTGGACCCATGATCGAGGAGAACCTCGGCAAGTGCTTCCACCTCTCCAAGGCCGAGGGGTCGCTGTGGAGCGTCTTCTTCTCCAGTCCCATCTCCATCATCCTCATCGTGTTCACGGCGCTCTCCGTGGCCACTCCCTACATCCTGGAAATGAAGCGCAAGCGTTGCGCCAATCAGAGTGACAGCGAAGGAGGTTCCCATGCGTAGGTCTTTTTCCGACATCGTCTCCGGCCTGGGGTTCCTGATCGTGGCCGCGGCCTTCTGGTTCGCCGGACGCGACCTCACGGGCATCAGCCGCGTGTTCCCCACCGGCCTGGAGGTCTTCCTCGGCCTCGGCGGTCTGGCCTTGGTTTTCAACGGCATCCGGCTGGCCCGCAAGGAGGCCGCCTGCGAAAAGGAGTTCATCGCCTGGAACCGGGTGGTGCTCATCACCGCGGCCTCGGTGATCTACGTCCTGCTCATCCCCCTGGTCGGCTTCTATGTGACCTCGGTGGTCTTCCTCTTCGTCCTGGCCATGATCCTGGCCGAAAAGGGCAAGGGCAGGAAGGGCATGGTCCAGGCCCTGGCCTTCTCCGGCGGACTGGTCGGGCTCATCTGGTTGGTCTTCCTGCAGATCCTTCAGGTGCCCACGCCCTCGGGCGCCCTCTTCTAGGATCACGGGGGAACAGAACCGCATGCCGCGCGCCAACGTCATGAGCCTGTTGGGCAAGCACCCTTCCGACGGCTGGGCCGTGGGCTGCTTCGCCGTCTACAACCTGGAGTTCATCCGGGCCGTGACGGACGCGGCCGAAATCGAAGCCGCCCCGGCGATCCTTTCCCTGGACGCCGAGGACTCCTCCCGACGCGGGCTGGAGGCCCTGGCCGCTGCGGCGCTGCACGCCGCGGGCCGGGCCTCCGTGCCCATCGCCGTCCACCTGAATCACGCCAAACGGTTTGATTTCCTCCTCGCAGCTCTGGACGCGGGACTCGACTCGCTCATGTTCGACGGGTCGGCCCTGCCTCTGGAGGAAAACATCGACCTGACCCAGAAGGCCGCCCATCTGGTCCACGAAGGAGGGGGGGTCATCGAGGGTGAGGTCGGTGTTCTGAACGGCCCGGAGGACATCACGGTGTTCCGACGCTTCGTCCGGGAGACCGAGGTGGACAGCCTGGCCGTCACCCTGTCCCCGCGCGGACCGGCCTGGGAGCCGTTGGTGCGGGAGCTGGTCCGGGAGCTGCCCGTGCCCCTGGTTCTGCACAACGGCAGCGTCCTGGGCGAGGCCGGTCTGAAGCAGGCCGTGCGCGCGGGCATCCGCAAGGTCAATGTGCATACGGAGCTGTTTTCGGTCTTTACCCAGGCCGTGTGCCGGGATATGGACTCCGGGCAGGGGTGCAGCCTCGCCGCCTTGGAAAGCGGGGTGGATGCACTCACCAGCTGTGTCCGCAACCGTCTGCGCCTGCTCGGCTCCTCCGGGCGGGCTGGAGCGTCCTGATCCCGGAAATGCATACGATCACCGACCGACGCTGCGCCTGGGACCGCTGCCGCAGGGCCGGTCCGGCCGTCCTTTCCCTGCTTTCCGGGCTGCTGCGCCTGGGACGCCCCGATTCCGTCGCCTCCCTGCTGGACGACGGCTGCGGCGCCGGCGCCCTGTTGCGGGAACTGGCGGCTTGGCCGTTCCTGGACCTGGACCTGGCCGGGATCGATCCATCCGCCTCCATGCTGCGCCGGGCCACGGCCGCCCTCTCCGGCCTGCCCGTACCCCTCGCCCAGGCCGACATGGCCCACCTGCCCTTTCCCCCGGCCAGTTTCGACGCCGTGGTCTGCGTCCACTCCCTGCACCGCTGCCACGCCCTGGAACCCAGTCCGGCCCTGCGTCTGTCCGCGCGGCGGGCGGCCCTGGCCGAGGCTGCGCGAGTGTTGCGCAGGGGCGGCATCCTCGTGGTCATACAAAGCGACATCCGCCAGGAGGAGGCCGATCCGCTCTGGAGCCGTTATTTCCCGGCGGCCCTCAAGTACAAGCGCGCGATCCGGCCCCGCTCCCGCGACATCCAGCGCTGGATGGGCGAGGCCGGGGTGCCGTTGCAGGGGCTCAAGCCCTTCCACGACCATCTGGCGCGGCCCCTGTTCCGGCCCGAGCTGGCCCTGGACGACGCCTTCCTGACCCTCTTCTCGGAATTCGCCTTCCTCGGCGAGGAGGCCATCGCCGAGGGCCGGGACCAGCTGCGCCGGGACCAGGAGAGTGGGCGGCTGGCCGCCGTTCTTGAGGAATCCCTGCGGCGCTATGAACGACTGGGCGGCAACCTCACGGCCCACTGGGGCCGCCGCCGCTGAGTTCCGGGCCTGGACCACGACACCCCGCAGGCGGTATGCTCTGGGCATGACCTCCTCCGACCGCCATACCCTCTCCGCTCCCATGAGCCGGGCCCGTCTCCTGCGCCGGGGATCTGACCGCCCGGGCCCCGTACTTTACTGGATGCACCGCGAGCACCGCGCCGAGGACAACTGGGGTCTGCTCCTGGCCCAGGACCTGGCCGCCGAACGCGGCGAGGCCTTGGCCGCGGTCCACTGCCTGGACCCGACCTATCCCTCGGCGACCCTGCGTTCCTTCGCATTCCTGCTCAAGGGCCTGCGCGAAACCGAGGCCCGGCTGCGGGCGAAGAACATCCCCCTGCTCTCCCGCCTGGGCTCCCCGCCCGCCGAGATCGTCCGTCTGGCCCGCGAGGCGGGCCTCTCGGTCCTGGTCACGGACTTCGACCCCCTGCGCCACAAGCGGGCCTGGGTCGAGGCGGTGGTCCGCGACCTGGACGCCGACATCTGGGAGGTGGACTCGCGCAACGTGGCGCCCTGCCTGCTGGCCTCGGACAAGAAGGAATGGGCCGCGCGCACCCTGCGGCCAAAAATCCACCGGCTCCTGCCCGATTTTCTGGAGGAGCCCCGGCCACTGGCCGCGCATCCCCGGCCCTGGCCCGGAGCCGCTCCGGCCGTGGATTGGGACACGACCCTGGCGGCGCTCAGGCCGGACGCCTCCGTGCCCGAGGCGGACTGGATCGTTCCGGGCGAGACCGCTGCGGCCGAGGCGCTCCGTTCCTTCCTGGCCGAACGGCTGGCCCGCTATCACAAGGAGAAGAACGACCCCAACAAGGGGGCCGTGTCCCTGCTCTCGCCCTACCTGCACTTCGGCCAGCTCTCATCCCTGCGCGCGGCCCTTGCCGTGTCGCGCGCGGCGGTTCCGGCCGAGGCCCGGGACGTGTTCCTGGAGGAATTGGTCGTACGCCGGGAACTGGCGGACAATTTCTGTTTCCACGAACCGCGCTACGATTCGGTGGAGGGGTTTCCTGCCTGGGCCCGCGCGACCCTGGACAAGCACCGCGCGGACCCGCGCCCGGCGATCTATTCACCGACCGAGTTGGAGAATGGGCGAACGAACGATCCGCTCTGGAACGCGGCCCAGCTCCAGATGGTCCGCTCCGGGCACATGCATGGCTGGCTGCGCATGTACTGGGCCAAGAAAATCCTGGAATGGTCGGCCTCGCCGGAGGCGGCCCTGGAGACGGCCATCCGGCTCAACGACCGTTGGCTCCTGGACGGCCGCGACCCCAACGGCTACACGGGCATCGCCTGGAGCCTGGGCGGGGTCCACGACCGACCCTGGGGCGAACGGCCGGTGTTCGGCACGGTGCGCTGCATGACCTTTCGGGGAGCGCGCGGAAAGTTCGACGTGCGGGCCTTCGCCCGAAGCATGGGCGCCTGGACCGGGGACTAGCGGGAGCGGGTCCGGCAACGCTCCAGAAGCGCGACGGCCTCTGCGTGCTCCGGGTCCAGTTTGACGGCGTTTTCCAGATATTCCACGGCGGCGCTGGCGTCGCCGCACTCGCTGAAGACCTTGCCCAGGTTGAAGGAGACGTTGGCGCTGCGCAAGTGAAAGCGGGGGTTGATCTCCAGGGCCTTGCGCAGGGCCAGCATGGCCTCGCGCTTCTTCTCTCCGTCGAGGTAGGCCAGGGCGATGTTGTAGTGCAGGCCCTCGTCGTCCGGGGCCACGGACTGGGCCTTTTCGTAGTTGGCGATGGCTTCCCGCCACTTGCCCTGGCGACGCAGGGCGATGCCGAGCCGGTTGAAGTAGATCAGATCCTCACGAGTCAGATTCTTGCCCTTGGACTCGATCATCTTCGCCAGGTACTTTTCGGCCAGCTCGGGGGAGGTGTCGCCCACGGCGTTGGCGATGTTCTCGGCGATGACTCCGATGATGCTCATGGCCTCCTGGGTGGCGGCGTCGATGGCCTGGTCGAAGTACTTCTCGGCCGTGCTGAACTCGCCCTTGCCCGCGTGGACCTTGCCGATCTCGCACTTGCGCTCGGTGTGCAGGGGGGAAAGCCGATCCAGCTTCTTGAGGTACTCCAGGTACAGCTCCTGGTCATGGTCCTTGTAGACGTTGGCCAGGCGCTTGAGCGGCTCCAGGTAGAGCGTGGAACTCTTGTGGGCCTCCAGGTAGGCCTCGATGGCGTCCTCGCGGCGACCCATCTCCAGATAGGCGTCGCCCTTGAGCATGAGTCCGGCCGGGCTGCCCGGCTTGAGCGCGAGGATCTTCTCGGCCAGTTTGAGCACCTGCTTGAGGTCGCCCTTGTTCAGGAAGTCCTTGCCCACGTCCATGAGTTCGGAGAGCTTGCCCTGGGGCTTGATGGTGAAGGCCAGCTTCTCGATGACGTTGTTCATGGAGGCGGGCTTGGCGATGACGTTGTTCACGCCCAGTTCGTAGAAGTAGGCGATGTTCTCCTTGCGCGTCTCGCTGACGAGCACGATGACTTTCTGGTCCGGGAAGAGATTCTTGACGTTGACGATGAATTCCGTGCTGGGACGGCCCTTGACCAGCCGCTCCACGAGAAGGATCGCCGGCACCTTGCGCGCGCCGTATTCCCGGATGGACTTGGAGGCCGCGGGCAGGTCGGAAAAGACATGTACGCAGTCGCGCTTCACGCCCACGGTCTTGTTGATGGCCATGCGCAGAACCTTGACGAAGAGGGGATCCTCGGAGACCAGCAAGAGCACGTTCTCGGTCTTGTCCAAAAACTCGAAGACGATTCTGTCGTACACGCCGGTATTCATCGCAGACCCCCCAAAAAAGATATGGACGACAAGGGTCTCCCCCGCCGAGGACCGGATCATATCCGAATTCGGATGTCTGGAAAAGACCGGCTTGACGTGTATCGCTCAGGCGATGACCCGCAGAAGCCAGACAAGGCCGACACCCGTGACCAGGGACAGCGGCAAATTGGCGAACCGCGCGGCAACCGCCACGGTGGCCGCGGTGGCGACCCATTCCGGGAGTCCTCCGCCCAGGATCGACGGCGCGAGAATGGCCACCAGAACCGTACCGGGAATGGCCTTGAGGAAGGCCCCGGCCCGGCCGGTGAGCCGCAGACGGTTGACCAGGAAGAGCCCGGCGGCGCGGGTCAGGTAGGTGATCAGGGCCATTCCGGCCACGGCCAGGGCGGTCTGCCAGCCCTCAGCCACGAGAGCGGTCCCCGTCCCGCCACATGAGCGCCGCGGCAAGACTCCCGGCCAGGGCCCCGGCCAGAATATGCCACTTGCCCGGCAGGGCCTTGGCCGCCAGTACCGAGACCAGGGCCGCCAAACCCCAGGGCAGGATGTCGCCCCGGCCCCGGCGCAGGCCGGTGAGCAGGGCCAGAAACACGGCCGTGAAGGCGAAGTCCAGGCCGTAGCGCGCCGGGTCGCCCAATCCGGCCACGGCCACCCGGCCCAGCAGGGTCGCGGCCAGCCAAGCCGCGTACACGATCAGGCCGCTGCCCAGGAGATAGGCCCCGTTCACGGCTCCGCCCCGGGCATAGCGCGCCAACGTCAGGGCCCAGGACTCGTCGCAGAGGAAGAACAGGGAGCCATAGGCCTGCAGCGGCGTCAGCCGGGAGAACCAGGGCCCCAGGGCCGCGCCCATGAGCACATGGCGCAGATTCACGGCCAGAGTGGTGATGAAGAGTCCGGCGAAAGGCAGATTCGGGCCCCAGAGGTCCAGGGCCACGAACTGGCTGGCCCCGGCGAAGACGAAGCCGCTCATGCACAGGGCCCCGGCGGCTCCCAGCCCGGCCTGCCGGGCCAGAGCCCCGAAGACCAGCCCATAGGTGAACACCCCCAGGGCCACGGGCCAGCTCGCGCGCGCGCCCTCCAGCAGTCCGGCGCGATCGAAAAGCAGACCGCCCGCGCTCACCCCGGAAGGGCCTCGACCTCGGCCAGGGTCGTCGCCGCACCGATTTCCAGGCCCTCAACGCCCTCCAGGTTGGCCTTGGCCAGTTTGGAGAGCACGCCCTTGGGCCCCAGCTCCAGGAAACGGCGGCAGCCCGCGTCCTTGAGATTGTTCATGGTCTGGACCCAGAGCACGGAGGAGGTCATCTGGGCGGTCACGGCCTTCTTCGCGCCTGCGGCCGAGGGCTCGGGCCGGGCGGTGGCGTTGTGGTACACGGCCAACTCCGGCGCGCGCCAGTGGAGTTTGTCCAGAAGCTTGGCGAAGGCGGCGGCCGCCTCGGCCATGAGCGGACTGTGGAAGGCCCCGGACACGGCCAGGGGAATGGCCCGCCCCTTGCGCTCCTTGACCAGCTCGGCGGCGCGGTCCAGGGCGGGTTTCTCGCCGGAGAGCACGAACTGGGCCGGGGAATTGTAGTTGGCGATGCGCAACTCCCGTCCGGTGTCCGCCAGGGCCTGGGCCGTCACGGCCTCCACCTCGGCCTGGGGCAGCTTGACCACGGCGGCCATGCCGTGGCCCTCGCCTCCGGCCTGGGACATGAGTTTGCCGCGCAGGACCACGGCGCGCACCACGTCCTCCACGGAGAGGATCCCGGCGGCGGCCAGGGCCGCGAACTCGCCCAGGCTGTGCCCGGCGGCGGCGGCGGGACGCAGACGGCCGCGCGCGGCCAGCCAGATACTCAGGTTGACCACTGTGAGCGCGGGCTGCAGGGCCGAGGTCTCGGCCATGTCGGCCTCCTCGCCGTCCCAGTAGATGCCGCGCAGGGGCAGGCCGGACTCCTTCTCGGCCAGGATCCAGAGGTCGCGGGCCTCGTCGCGGGTCTCCGCCAGGTCGCGGCCCATGCCTTTTTCCTGGGAGCCCTGGCCGGGGAACAGAACGCACAGATCACTCATGCGGGATTCTCCTCCGCGCGGTGCGGGGGTTGATGCGGCGTCCGCGCGGACGCGGCCGCCTTTTCATCGAACAGTCGGAAGCACACGGACGGACGACACCGATCCGTACGCGGACTCCGGATTCTGGACATGCGGCCTGGCGGCCCGGACAGTCTCCTCAGCGGGCGGCGTCCTCCCCGATGAACTTCCTGGCGATGCTCCGGGCCGCGCGGCGTCCCGCGCCCATGGCCGAGATGACCGTGGCCGCGCCGGTGACGATGTCGCCGCCCGCGTATACGCCGGGGATGGAGGTCTCGCCGGTCTCGGGGTCCACCTCGATGTAGCCGCGCTTGGAGAGCTTCAGCTCCGGCGTGGACTCCAGGAGGATCGGGTTGGGCCGCGTGCCGATGGCGATGATCGCCGTGTCGATGGGCAGGTCGAAGGTTTCGCCCGTGGGCGCGGGGCTGCGGCGGCCCGAGGCGTCGGGTTCGCCGAGCTTCTGGCGCTCCAGGGTCACGCTCACCAGGCGGCGGTTCTCGTCGCCGTTGTAGCGCAGGGGATTGGCCAGGATCTCCAGCTTCACGCCCTCTTCCAGGGCGTGCTCCAGCTCCTCGCGTCGGGCGGGCATCTCGCCCTTGGTCCGGCGGTAGACGATGTGTACGCTCTCCGCGCCCAGGCGCAGGGCCGTGCGCGCGGCGTCCATGGCCACGTTGCCGCCGCCGAACACCGCCACGTGCGCGCCCCGGGTCACCGGGGTGTCGTACTCGGGGAAGGCGTAGGCCCGTCCAAGGTTCACGCGGGTCAGGTATTCGTTGGCCGAGTAGACCCCGATGAGGCTCTCGCCGGGGATGTCCATGAACCGGGGCAGGCCAGCGCCCACCCCGATGAACACCGCGTCGAAGCCCTGGTCCAGGAGTTCGCGCACCAGAATGGTCTTGCCGCCCACCCAGTTGGTCTTGAACTCCACGTCCAGCGCGCGCATGGCGTCCACCTCGCGGCGCACCACGTCCTTGGGCAGCCGGAACTCCGGGATGCCGTAGATGAGCACGCCGCCCAGCTCGTGCAGGGCCTCGTAGACCGTGACCTTCACGCCCAGGGCGGAGAGATAGCCCGCCACGGTCAGGCTGGAGGGGCCGGAGCCGATGCAGGCCACGCGTATCTCCCGGGGCAGCGCGCAGGTGGTCTCGCCGGTGAGCTGCATGCAGCCGTTCTCGGCGGCGAAGGAGTCGGCCACGTAGCGCTCCAGGCGGCCGATGGCCACGGGCTCGCCCTTCTTGCCCAAAATGCAGGAACCCTCGCACTGGACTTCCTGGGGACAGACGCGGCCGCAGACGGCGGGCAGGGAATTGGTCTGCCGCAGAACCCGGTAGGCCCCGTCGCGGTCGCCCGCGCGCAGCCGGGCGATGAAGCCCGGGATGTCGATCTCCACGGGGCAGCCCTTGCGGCAGAGCGGGGTCTTGCATTGCAGGCAGCGGGACGCCTCCAGGGCGGCCAGCTCGGCCGTGTAGCCCAGGGTCACTTCCAGAAAGTTCCGGGCCCGCACGAACGGCGGCTGCTCGGGCATGGGCGTGCGCGGGGTCTTGGGCTTCTTGGGGGTCTTGGTCTTCTCGTTCATGAGCGGGCCTTGAATTGGTCGAAGGACTGTTTCTCCTCGCAGCGGAACTGACCGAGGCGCATCCGCAGCTCCTGGAAGTCCACGGCGTGGCCGTCGAACTCCGGGCCGTCCACGCAGGCGAAGCGCACGTGGCCGTCCACCGTGCAGCGACAGGCGCCGCACATGCCGATGCCGTCCACCATGATGGAGTTCAGGCTCACCGTGGTCTTGACCCCGAAGGGCTTGGTGACCTTGGCCACGGCCTCCATCATGGGCACCGGGCCGATGGCCACGACCTCCTCGATGTCCTTGTCCTCCTCCAGGCGCTTCTGGAGAACCTCGGTGACGAAGCCCTTGTGGCCCCGGCTGCCGTCGTCCGTGGCGATGAGCACCTCGGGGCAGAAGGAGCCGAGCTCGTCGCAGAAAAGGAGCAGGTCCTTGTTGCGCGCGCCGATGACCGCCACCACCCGGTTGCCCGCCTCGTGGTGGCCCTTGGCGATGTGGTGCATGGCCGCGATGCCCGTGCCGCCGCCCACGCAGATCACGGCCTTGCGCTTCTCGATGTGCGTGGGCCGTCCCAGGGGGCCGCAGACGTCCAGGATGTCCTGGCCTTCCTGAAGGGTGGCCAGCAGGGCCGTGGACTTGCCGACCACGAGAAAGACGATGGTGATGGTTCCGGCGGCCGGGTCGCGGTCCGCGATGGTCAGCGGAATCCGTTCGCCGTGGTCGTTGACGCGCAGGATGACGAAGTTTCCGGGCCGGGCCTTTGCGGCGATCATGGGCGCGTCCACGACCATGAGCACGGTCTGTCCCGGAATGAGATCCTTCCTCTTGACGATGCGGTAGGGCATGCGGCTCCCCTCGTTTGGCTGAACTGCCCGGCCGAACACGGCTCGGGGTGCGGAAAGATACTCCCGCCGCCGGGCTCTTGTCAAAAAGCCGAAAGGCCTTTATAAACAACAGGTACAGGATCGCCATGATCCCCGAAAAGCCAACTCCCACGGATGGGAGGCGGAAAACCACGGGTCCTTCAGGAATGAGCGCGACGGTTTCGTCGCGGGGACGGCCGGGCTGCCGAGAGAGGCGCGTCCGGCCTTTTTTGCGTCCTGAGGCCAACGAGAAGGAGCAACCCGTGACCCCAGCAGTCGGCGCCGCCGCCGGCCAGGCCCTGCGTCAGTATCAGGCCGTCGAACGACGGGACTCCGTCTTGTCCGACGCCCTGCGCGGCGCCACGATCACGGCCCGTTCGCTGGGATTTTCCCTGGGTTCCCTGGGGATATCCTACGAGTCCGCCGACGTCTCCCTGCAGAGTGCCCCCGATCCGGGGCCGGCCCGTGCGCGGCGCGCCTTCCAGGGGGCCATGGAGGCCGACGGGCTGTACGAGGCTCTGCTCGTCCAGGGGGGAATCACGGAAACCACGCCCGGTGGCAGGGCCGGGCCCCCGCTCCGCCGCCAGGGCTTGGCCGCCTACGCCGCCCAGGCCTCGGGCGGAACGTCGGCCGGTGTCTCCATGCTCAGCGTCGTGGTTTGAGCGAGCGGTGTTTCCGAGGAGGAACACATGTAACTTTCTTCATGCCGTCAGCGTCCCTGTGCCAGAAGGCCACCTTCGGATCCCTCGGGAGGGGAGACGATGGAGGCTGCCATGCATTGATCCCTTCCCGCGGCCAGGGGCCGCGCCCCCAACGTCCCTTTCGGCGATTCCTTGAATTGCATCCTGACGACCCTCCGCGCTCCTCCCGCGCGGGGGCAGGCAGAAGGAAACGTGCATGGCGCTCTCAAGCATCTGCGGCGGAAGCGAGATCACGAGCCTGCTCTCACTCGCCCAATCCGCCCACATGGACAAATCGGACGCCGACCAAGCGGGCCGGTTGTTCAAGGAAAAGGACACGGACGGCAGCGGCGGCTTGTCCATCGACGAAATGCGCTGCAGCCAGGAGATGTTCGACCGCTTCGACACCAACAAGGACGGCGTGGTCTCCCCGGCCGAGTTCCAGGAGGGACTCAAGAAGCAACGCAAGGAGGCGGCCGGCCAGGCCGCCGACTCCGAGGTGAACCGCAACGCCTTCCTGGGCCGCGTCCAAAGCGGCATGGGCCAGAACGGCGACGGCCCCGAGGCCCGGATGGCCTCCGACATGCTGGACCAGTACGACACCGACGGCGACGGCTCCCTTTCCGCCGAGGAGACGGGCCTGAGCGCCGAGGAACTGGCGGCCTATGACGCCGACGGCGACGGCCTGCTCTCCTCCAACGAGATCCAGGCCGGGCTCAAGGCCGACCACGAGACCATGATGGAGCAGGGCGACAACGACCTGGCCCAGCGCATCATGGGCGAACTGGACGCCGACGGCGACGGCTCCCTGAGCACCGGCGAACTGGGCTCCGACACCTCCATCTCGGCCTTCGACACCAACGGCGACGGCCAGGTGAGCGCGGAGGAGCTGGTGGCCGGGCTCAAGAGCCGGCGCGAGGAGATGGCCGCCCAGATGGGCGCGCCCACCCAGACCGCCGGTTCCGGAGAAACCGCCGCCACGGCTTCGACCGATGCGGCATCCGGCTCCGGCGGTTCCGGGGGGTCGTCCTCCTCATCCACGGACGAGATGGATACCAACGGCGACGGAACGGTCAGCATGGAGGAGTTCCTGACCTGGATGGAGAAGCACGGCAACGCCCAGGCGGGCGGGTCCGCCTCGCTGTCCGGCAACCTCTTCCTGAAGGCCCTCTCAGCCTACAAGGAGCAGGCCGACTCGACCATATACTCCATCTTCGGGGACACCATCGGCAGCGGGCTGGCCGCCACGGCCTGAGCATCGCCGCGAAACACGGGGGGCTTCGGCCCCCTTTTTTCGCTCTCCATTGAGAGCGAAAATCGTTTTCATTGACACTTCCCGAACCGAGTCTTATCCAGACAGGATGGACACGACGCAAAAACAACACGCCCGCGTCACGGGCATGCACTGCGCGGCCTGCTCGGCCCGCGTGGAGCGGGGGGTAGCCGCCCTGCCCGGCGTGGCCTCGGCCCAGGTCAACCTGGCCGCCGAGAGCCTGGATGTGAGCTGGGATCCCGCCGCGCTTCGGCCCGAGGACATCAAGGCCGCCGTGGAGGACATGGGCTACGGGCTGGAATTCGCCCCGTCCGAGAGCCGCCTCGACCTGCGGGTCACGGGTATGCACTGCGCGGCCTGTTCGGCCCGCGTGGAGCGGACCGTGGCCGCCCTGCCGGGCGTGACCTCGGCCCAGGTCAATCTCGCAGCCGAAACCGCGGGCATCCTCTACGATCCGGCGTCCATCGGCCCTCGGGCCATCCGCGAGGCCATCCGCGAGGCGGGTTACGGCACGGAGGCCCTGGCCGGAACCTCGGACTTCGAGAAGCACCGCCGGGAAACCCTCGAACGGGTGCGCGACCAGGGCCGGGCCCTGATTCCGGCCTTCGCCCTGGCCCTGCCCGTGTTCCTCCTCTCCATGGGCCACATGGTGGGCTTGAAACTGCCCGCCTTCCTGGCCCCGGACAGCGCCCCCCTGGCCTTCGCCCTGGCCCAGGCCGCGCTCACCGCGCCGGTGCTCTGGATCGGCCGCAACTTCTACCGCTTCGGCATCCCGGCCCTGCTCCGCCGGGCCCCGAACATGGACTCCCTGGTGGCCCTGGGAACCGGGGCGGCCTTCCTCTACAGCCTCTGGAACACCTTGGAGATCGCCCTGGGCCGCCACGAGCTGGCCCACGACCTCTATTTCGAGTCCGCGGCCGTGCTCGTCACGCTCATCTCCCTGGGCAAGTACCTGGAGGCCCGCTCCAAGCTGAAGACCACCGACGCGGTGCGCGCGCTCATGGACCTGGCCCCGCGCACGGCCACCCTGCTCCGGGACGGCGCGCAGGTGGAAGTGCCGGTGGACGAGCTGGAGCCCGGCGACGAACTCGTGGTCAAGCCCGGCGAGCGCATCCCCGTGGACGCCCGCATTCTCAAGGGCTCCACGCGCATCGACGAATCCATGCTCACCGGCGAGCCCCTGCCCGCGGCCCGGGCCGAGGGCGACGCCGTGGTGGGCGGCACCCTGAACACCACCGGCGCGCTCACCCTGCGCGCCGAGCGCGTGGGCCAGGACACCATGCTGGCCCGCATCGTGCGCCTCGTGCAGGAGGCCCAGGGCTCCAAGGCCCCCATCGCCAACCTGGCCGACCGCGTGTCCTACTATTTCGTGCCCGCGGTCATGGCCGTGGCCGCCCTGGCCTTCCTCGGCTGGCACCTCTCCGGGGCCGGATTCGATTTCTCCCTGCGCGTCTTCGTGGCCGTCATGGTCATCGCCTGCCCCTGCGCCATGGGCCTGGCCGTGCCCACCTCGATCATGGTCGGCACGGGCCGGGGCGCGCAGCTCGGCGTGCTCATCAAGAGCGGCGGGGCCCTGCAGAAGGCCGGGGAGATCACGGCCGTGGTCTTCGACAAGACCGGCACCCTGACCCACGGCAAGCCCGAACTCACGGACCTGGAAGTCCTGCCCGAGGCCGGCGTTTCCGAGGCCGAGGTCCTGACCCTGGCGGGTTCGGCCGAAAGCCTCTCCGAGCACCCCCTGGCCAAGGCCGTGACCGCCTCGGCCCAGGCGCGCGGGGCGACCCTCTCCGAGCCGGAGTCCTTCGAGTCGGTCACGGGCCGAGGCGTACGCGCCCGGGTGGCGGGCCGCGAGCTCCTGCTGGGCAACCGCGCTCTGCTCACCGAGGCCGGGGTCGCGATCCCGCCGGAGATGGACGCCCTGGCCGCGCGTTTCTCGGCCCAGGCCCGCACCGCCCTGCATCTGGCCGTGGACGGCCGGGCGGCCGCCGTGCTGGCCGTGGCCGACAGGCTCAAGGACGAGGCCCCGGAGGTGGTGGACCGGCTCAAGGGCCTGGGTCTCGCGGTGGTCATGCTCACCGGCGACGACGAGGCCACGGCCCGGGCAGTGGCTCGCGAGGCGGGCATCGAGGAGGTGGTGGCCGGGGTCCTGCCGGACCGCAAGGCCGCCGAGATCGAGAAACTGCAACAGCGGGGCATGGTCACGGCCATGGCCGGAGACGGCATCAACGACGCCCCGGCCCTGGCCCGCGCGGATTTGGGAGTGGCCATGGGCTCGGGCATTGACGTCGCCGTGGAATCCGGCGACATTGTGCTCATGACCGGCGATCTGCGCGGCGTGCTCACCGCCCTGGGCCTGAGTCGGGCGACCCTGCGCAACATCCGCCAAAACCTGTTTTGGGCCTTCGCCTTCAACACCGTGGGCATCCCGGTGGCGGCCGGAGTCCTGCACGCCTTCGGCGGTCCCACGCTCTCGCCCATGATCGCGGGCACGGCCATGGCGCTCAGTTCGGTTTTCGTGGTCAGCAACGCCCTGCGGCTGCGGTTTTTCCGCCCCGGGGACCAATAGGAGGATGCACGCATGGCAGAGAAGAAGATCGTGGTCAAAGGCATGAGCTGCGGCCATTGCGCCGGGGCCGTGACCAAAACCCTGGAAACCACCGAGGGCATCAAGAACGTGAAGGTGAACCTGGCCACGGGCGAAGTGACCTACGAAGAGGTCAATCCCGTGGACACGGCCACCATCAGCGCGAAGATCAAGAAGGCCGGGTACGAGGTCGCCGGCTGAGCGAAGTCAACGGATATCAATGGACCATTGACGGGGGCGCCGAGGCGCCCCCGTCGCTTTTTGTCGACCACGTTCCAGTTTTTGTTGCGTACAGTCGCCTGATCCCGCTATTCTCCATTTCATGGAAAACTCATCCCCCCAGCGACTCTGGCACCGTCTCGAGGCCGATGAAACCCTCACGGCATTGGACAGTTCCATCGAGGGCCTGACCCCACAGGAAGCCGAGGCCCGGCTCGGCGCATACGGACCAAACATCCTCGCCGAGCAGGACGGAATCAACTATGCCGCCATCCTGCTCGGACAAGTCGCGAATCCCCTCATCTTCATCCTGCTGATCGCCGCCGGAGTGACCGCCGCCATGGGGGAAGTCATCGATTCCGGCGTGATCATCGCCATCCTGGTCATCAACGGGCTCATCGGATTCTTCCAGGAGATCCGCGCGGAACAAAGCGTGCGGGCGTTGCGGCGCATGGTCAATCCCCGCGTGCATGTGGTCCGCGGGGGCCGTGAGATGGAGATCGACGGCTCCCTCCTCGTGCCTGGAGATGTAGTGCTCCTTGTTTCCGGGGTGCTCGTCCCGGCGGATCTTCGCCTGCTGCAGACCGTCGAGCTGCGCGTGGACGAATCCATGCTGACCGGGGAATCGCTCCCGGCGGAAAAGAACCCTGAACGGCTGGAGGAGGAGAACCTGCCTCCGGGCGATCAGCGGAACATGGCCTTCATGGGCACTATCGTCAGCGGGGGAAGGGCCCGAGGCCTCGTCGTGCGCACGGGAGCGTCGACGGTTCTCGGAGGCATCGCGGGGGATATCCGCGACATCGGCACCGTGCGGGCTCCCATCCAGGAGAAGATCGCGCGCTTCGGCCACCTCATCGGCTATGTGGTCATGGCGGCCTCGGCACTGCTGTTCATGCTGGGGATCGGCGTGGGCGAATCCCTGCGCGACATGTTCATGACCGCCGTCGCCGCGGCCGTGGCGGCCGTGCCCGAAGGCCTGCCCATCGTCGTCACCGTCGCCCTGGCCGTGGGCGTCGGACGCATGGCCCGGGCCAAGGCCATCGTGCGCAAGCTCCCCGCCGTTGAAACCCTCGGCAGCGCCACGGTGATCTGCACGGACAAGACCGGCACGCTCACCATGAACGAAATGACCGTCCGGAAAATATTCGACGGAAGCCGCCACTGGGTCGCGGAGGGCACCGGATACGATCCGGCGGGCGCGCTTCAATTTGAAAGCGGGCCGGACTCCGACCGGGAGGATCTCCTGCGCCTCCTGCGCGTCGGCCTGCTGTGCAACGAATCATCCCTGATCATGGAGGACGATCGCTACACGATCCGGGGCGACCCGACCGAAGGGGCGCTCATCGTCTCCGCGCTCAAGGCAGGCCTCTCCCTGGACGGCGAGCAGACGGCTCACCCCCAACTGGCGCTGCTGCCCTTCGAGTCCGAACGAGGATACATGGCGACCCTGCATCTGCAGGGGAACCGGAAGACGCTTTTCGTCAAAGGCGGGCTCGACCGACTCATGGACCTTTGTCCGGAATGCTCACGGGCGGGCTCGCTCCGCGGGACGCTGACGCGCATCGCCGGGGAGTTCGCCCGGGAAGGATTGCGCGTTTTGGCCTTCGCCGTGAAGGACATGCCCCCGGAGACCCTGACGGTGACGGAGAAGGATGTCACCGGCGGCATGACCTTTCTCGGGCTCCAGGGCATGATCGATCCGCCCCGCCCCGAAGCCCTGGAGGCTGTTTCCGGCTGCCTGCGTTCGGGCATACGCGTCCTGATGATCACCGGCGACCACGCGGACACGGCCCTGGCCGTGGCCCGGCAGCTGGGCATCGCCCGCGAGGGGGACCAGGCGCTCACGGGCCGGGAGCTGGCGGTCATGGCCGACGACGAACTGATCCTCCGCCTGAACGATACGGCGGTATTCGCCCGCATCGCTCCGGAACACAAGCTCCGGATAGTGGAACGACTCAAGGCCAGGGGCGAGATCGTCGCCGTGACCGGAGACGGAGTCAACGACGCCCCGGCCCTCAAGGCCGCCCACATCGGCATCGCCATGGGACGGACGGGAACGGACGTGGCCAAGGAGGCCGCCGACATGATCCTGGCCGACGACAACTTCGCCTCCATCTACCGCGCCGTGGGCGAGGGACGGGTAGTCTTCGACAATCTGCGCAAGGCCGTCTTCTTCCTGATACCGACGGGCATCGCGGCCATATGGTCGATCCTGGTCACGGTGCTGCTCGGCATCCCGATGCCCTACCTCCCGGCCCAGATTCTCTGGATCAACCTGGTGACGAACGGCCTGCAGGATGTTTCCCTGGCCTTCGAGCCCGGCGACCCCGACGCGCTGAACCGCCCCCCGAGACCTCCCAGGGAGCCGGTGATGAGTTCCCTGCTCTGGCAACGCACCGTGCTGGTGAGCATCGTCATCTCGGTGGGCGTGATCCTCGTCTATCTCGGCGCTCGGGCCGCCGGAGCGGAACTGGACAGGGCCAGGACCCTGGCCATGACCACCATGGTCTTCTTCCAGTTCTTCCAGGCGTGGAACTCGCGTTCCGAGACCCGTTCGGTATTCTCCATTCCGGCCTTCTCCAATCCACTGCTCTTCGGCAGCATGGTTCTCGCGACCCTGGCCCAGATCGCCGCAGTATACGCCCCGCCGCTGCAATGGGTCTTCCGGACCACTCCTCTCTCGCTGCCGGACTGGATGCTTGTCCTGGCAGTCAGCGCCAGCGTGATATTCGTGGTGGAAATCGACAAGGCGCTTCGGCGCAGATACGGCATCATGAAAAGCAGTTAGGGGGAGGTGGTTCGGATGCGCTCTGCGCGACCCGGCAACCGCGACCGGCGGCGCCAGAGCCGTATCGCCCGTTCAAGACGCAGACGGCCATACGGCAGAGAGCGAGGCCTCGGTTCCGGCGTTTTTCCAACCGAAATCCGGTCCGCCGGGTCGCCTCACACCCCTACCGATCCCCGCAAAAAAACTATAAGGTGGCTGCGGATTGCATCGCCGTCCGCCCTTGCAGCCCGGAAACCATGCACAAAAAAGGAACCCCGATGCCCAGGTACGATCTGGTCCGCAGCGTCCGCGCGGCGGGTTGAGCCGCCAAGATTCCTCCCGGGGATCTGGAGGAAGCGCTCGCCGGGCTGTCCAAGAGCCCTGACCCACGCATCCTCGCCGGAGCAGGAGGAGAGCATGAGGACGCCTGCGTCCTTTCGTTCCCGCCGGGCAAGGCCCTGGTCCAGACCGTGGACTTCCTCACGCCCCTGGTGAACGATCCCTACGAATTCGGCCGCATCGCGGCGGCCAACTCCCTCTCCGACGTCTACGCCATGGGCGGCGAACCATGGTCGGCCATGAACATCGTCTGCTTCCCCCAGGGCAAGATGCCCTCCTGGGTGCTCCAGGACATCCTGCGCGGCGGCCGCGACGCGGTGCTGGAGGCCGGGGCGGCCCCGGCCGGAGGCCACAGCGTGACCGACGACGAACTGAAATTCGGCTTGGCCGTGTCCGGCGTCGTGGACCCCGAGCGCGTGGCGGTCAAGGGCGGCTTGCGGCCCGGTGACCTGCTCGTCCTGACCAAGCCCCTGGGCATCGGCGTGCTGGCCACGGCGGTCAAGGCCGACTGGCAGGGCTGCGCCGAATTCGAACGGGCCATCGTGCGTTGGTGCGCCCGGCTGAACGCCGCCGGGGCCAGGGTCATCCGCGAGCTGGGGCTCGTCGCGGCCACGGACGTCACCGGCTTCGGCCTGGGCGGGCACGCCCTGGAGATGGCCCGCTCCTCGCGCCTGGCCGTGGAGTTGCGCGTGGCCGACGCCCCCTTCCTGGACCACGTGCGGGAACTGGCGGGCATGGGCCTCATGCCCGCGGGCAGCCTCTGCAACCGCAGGCACTACGCCCCGTTCACCGAGGTCGCGTCGGACCTGGACTCCCTGTCGGCGGACCTGATCTTCGACGCCCAGACCTCGGGCGGCCTGCTCCTGGGCGTGCCCGAGGACCGGCTGGAACGGGCGCGGACCATGCTTCTGGATGCCGGGGATCTGGCCGTGGTCGTCGGCCGCGCCGTGCCCGCCGAGGCAGGCCGTCCGTCCCTGCGCCTCGTCTGAGTTCCGAAAAGGCTTGCCGTAAACCCCGCTTCGACGCATTATTCCAGCATGCGTCCCCTGTTCCGCGAGCCCATCGACACCATCCTCTCCCCATTCCAGAGGTTCTTCCACACCTCCGCGTCCAGCGGCCTGCTCCTGGTGGCGGCCACGATCGCGGCGCTCGTCTGGGCCAACTCGCCCTGGGCCGGGGACTACCACGCGCTCTGGGCCATGCCCCTGAGCGTCGGCCTGGGCGGCGCGCTGCTGGCCAAGCCGCTGCTGCTTTGGATCAACGACGGGATCATGGCCATGTTCTTCTTCGTGGTGGGCCTGGAAATCAAGCGCGAGTTCCTGGTGGGCGAACTGGCCTCGCCCCGGCAGGCCCTCCTGCCCATCGCCTCGGCCGTGGGCGGCATGCTCGTTCCGGCGGCGCTCTTCTGGATCTGCAACCAGGGCTCCCCACACGCGGACGGATGGGGCGTACCCATGGCCACGGACATCGCCTTCGCCCTCGGCGTGCTCTCCCTGCTCGGTCGCCGCGTCCCGGCGACGCTCAAGATATTCCTCACGGCCGTGGCCATCGTGGACGACATCGGCGCGGTGCTGGTCATAGCCCTGTTCTACACCGGAACCATCCACTGGACCTTCCTCGGCCTGGGCCTGCTCCTGCTCGGCTGCATGGCCGGAGCCAACGCCCTGGGGGTGCGCGCCAGCGGGATATACCTCGTCCTGGGTTGCGCCCTCTGGCTGGCCTTCCTCAAGTCCGGGGTGCACGCCACCGTGGCCGGAGTTCTGGCGGCCATGACCATCCCGGCGCGTCCCCGTCTGGGCGGCGGAACCTACGTCGGCAGGGTACGAGATCTGATTGAAGATTTCCGCCAAGCCAACCGCAGCGGCCAGGGCATGCTGGCCAATCCTCGGCGGCACAGAATCCTTCTGGCCCTGCGCCGGGCCGGACGCGACGCCGAGACGCCCCTGCAACGTCTGGAGGCCCGCCTGCATCCCTGGATGGCTCTGGCGGTCATGCCCCTCTTCGCCCTGGCCAACGCGGGCGTGGACCTCTCCGGCGACATGGGCCGCACCCTGGCCCAGCCCCTGTCCCTGGGCATCCTGGCCGGACTGCTCCTGGGCAAGCCAGTGGGCGTGGCGCTCACGGCCCTGGTTCTGACGCGCACGGGTCTCGCGGCGGCCCCCGCCGGAACGACGGCCCGCCATCTGCTCGGCGCGGGCTGTCTGGCGGGCATCGGCTTCACCATGTCCATCTTCATCGCCGGGTTGGCCTTCGACGATCCCGGGGCCGAAACCCTGGCCAAAACCGCCGTGCTGGCCGCGTCCCTGGCCGCCGGGCTTCTGGGTTGGCTCGTGCTGCGGGGCCTGCCTGAGGGTCCGGCCGAACCGACTGAAAGCACGCACTGAACGCGCAAGGAGGAGATGATGGACATTCCCATGGGCTTCATGAGCGGCGCGCCCGCCTGGATCCGGGCGGCGGTCATCCTCGTGGCGGGCTGGTTGGCCGTGCGCCTGGCCGGGGCCGCCCTGTCCCGGGCCATGGCCAGGGCCGATCTCGACCCAACGCTGACGGCCTTCGCCCGGCGGGCCCTCTCGGCCGCGCTCTGGCTCATGCTCCTGGCCGTGGTCCTGGGCACCCTGGGATTCGACGTGGCCGGATTCATCGCCGGCCTGTCGGTCACCGGCTTCGTGCTCGGCTTCGCGGCCAAGGACGCCCTGGGCAACCTGGCCGCGGGTGTCCTGCTCATGGTCTACCGCCCCTTCGGCGTGGGCGACACGGTCTCGGCCGGAGGGGTGGACGGCGTGGTGCGGGAGATCACCGTGACCATGACCGTGATCCTCACCGAGGCCGAGGTGGTCACGGTGCCGAACTCCAAGATCTGGGGCGGCCCCATCAAGAACAAGACCCGCCGGGAGAGTTGCTCCGCGTCCTGAGCGAGTGCTACGGGTGAATCCAGATGATCCCGGCCTGACGGCCGGTGGTCGGATTGCGGCGGTAGGAAAAGAACTCGTCGCGCATCGTCCGGGTGCACATCTCCAGGCCGAAGACGTTCTCCGGCGACAGCCCGGCGCCGACGAGCTGGTCACGGGTCAGACGCCAGAGGTCCACCGTCCGCGCGGCGTGGTCGTAATACTCCTCGAACTCCGGCCCGAACTCCTCGTGGAAATTGGTGAACTCGGCGGACGCCGGGCCCAGGCTCGGGCCGCGCACGGCCAGCACGTCCAGCGGATCAAGGCCGTAGGCCTCGCAGAAGCGGCGCGCGGCTGAACCCGGCAGGTTCATCCGGTTGCCGCGCCAGCCCGCGTGCACGGCGGCGATGTACTGCCCGCTCTTGTGCGCGAAGAGGATCGGCTGGCAGTCGGCCGTCTTGATCACCAGAGCCTGACCCGGCCGGGCCGTGGCCATGGCGTCGGCCTGGCGGGTTCCCGGCTCCTCCAGCGACCCCGGCTCGGGGTCCAGAAGCAGGGTTTCGCCATGCACCTGACGGCATTCGGTCCAGGTCTCGAAGCCCAGCCGTTCGCGCAGCTCCCGGCGGTTGGCCAGGACGGCCGAGGGCTCGTCGCCCACGTCGAAGGAGAGGTTGGAGGCGGCGAAGGGGCCCCGGCTGGCCCCGCCCAGGCGGGAGGTGAAGACCGCGCTCACCGAGATCACGCCGGGGAAGGCGAAGGGAACGAACGCTACTTGAACCACAATGTTTCCTCGTCCGTGCAGAGGACGTCCACGGGCCGGTCCCAGGGGTCCGCGGGCAGCTCCGGTTGCAGTTGGAATCCGTGGGCCAGGCCCACCACCAGGGCTCCGGCCAGCGCGGGCCGGGCCAGAATCCTGTCGTAGTAGCCCCCCCCGAAGCCCAGGCGGCGACCCTCGCGGTCGAAAGCCAGGCCGGGGACAAGCACAAGGTCCGGCGCGGCGTCGGAAGCCAGGGCGCAGGCCGGGCCCGGCTCCAGGAGGGAAAACGCGCCCGGAGCCAGGTCGGCCTCGCGGGTCACGCAGGCCAGGTCGGCCACCCCGGCTTCGCCCCGGCGGCAGCGCGGCAGGAGCACCCGCACTCCCCGGCCCCATGATTCGGCCACCAGGGGCCGGGTGTCGATCTCGTTCTTCGTGGGCCAGTAGGCCAAAATCTCGACGGCGTCACGCCAGCGGCGCAGCTCGCGAACCCGCGCGGCCACGGCCAGGGAGGCCCGGATCACCTCCGCGTCGGCCAGGGCCGCCCGCCGGGCGAGCATCTCCCGCCGCAGGGCCGCCTTGTCCGCCAGGGGGCGGATCACGCCGCCTCCACGTCCTTCGGCCTGGCCAGCAGCCAGGAGAGCCGCACCAGAAGAATCGCGCCGCCCACGTTGAGCACGGTGGCGCCGATCAGCAGGGCAGGGTCGAAATCCACCGTGTTCAGGTCCGGCATGCGGATGAGGAACACGAGCACCTCCATGAACAAACCCACGAGGAGAATGCTCAGGCCGTGGTAGTGGCACTGCTCATCCACGAAATGCTCCTGGGGCGTGAAGCGGGCCGGATACAGGCCCAGGAAGCGCATGAGCCCCTCGCGTTCCTCCAGGGCCACGCCGAAGGCCACGAAGATGGTGCCCAGGCCGTCCAGGCCGAGTTCGATGGCCTCCTGGTGCGTTTCGAGGAACTTGAAATGCCCGATGATGTCCCAGGTGCCCTGCAGGGCCATGAGCACGACGACCACGTTGGCGGCGGCGATGGCCCAGCGGTGGGTGAGCACGATGAGCAGCTTGCGCATGGTTCTCCTCCTTTCTCTCCGGTGGCCGTTGTAGTGCATCGCCCCGGCGCTGTCCACGGCATTGCGGAGGAAGCTCCGGCCGGTGTAGGGTGGCCCCGGAGGCACCCATGCGACGCTTTCCCCTGTTGCTCATCCTGGCGGCCGGTCTGCTCCTTTGCGCCTGCGCGCCCAAGTTCAAACTCTTTCCGGACGGCGGCGATCCGCTCAGGGAATACGTGCTCGACGGCACCGACTCCTCGGGCAAGGTTCTGCTCCTGCCTCTGCGCGGAGTCATCAGCGACGAACCCCGCGAGGGAATGTTCTCGTCGCGGCCGAGCATGGTCCAGGACGTGGTCAGCCAGCTCCGCCTGGCCGAGAAGGACAAAACCGTCAAGGCCGTGGTCCTGGCCATCGACTCGCCCGGCGGCGGGGTCACGGCCAGCGACATGCTCTACCACGAGATCACGGCCTACCGGGAGCGGACCAAGGCCAAGATCCTGGCCTCGCTGCTCGACCTGGCGGCCTCGGGCGGCTACTACGCGGCCCTGCCCGCCGACCGCATCCTGGCCCACCCCACCACGGTCACGGGCTCGGTGGGCGCGGTCTTCTACCGTCCCAAGGTCCACGATCTGCTGGACAAGATCGGCGTGGGCATGGAGGTTTCCAAGTCCGGGGCCAACAAGGACATGGCCTCGCCCTTCCGCGCGGACACCGGCGCCGAGCGGGCCCAGCTCCAGGCCATCGTCCAGGACATGGGCGACCGCTTCCTCTCCCTGGTGCGCGAGCGCCGCAAGCTCTCGGACGAGGCCGCCCGCCAGGTGGCCGGGGCCTCGGTCTACACCGCCGGGCAGGCCGAGAAGCTGGGTCTGGTGGATGGCATCGCCTATCTGCCCGAGGCCTTGGACCAGGCCCGGGAGATGGCCGGTCTGCCCAAGGAGGCCGAGGTGGTGGTCTACCGCCGCGCCGAGCAGCCCGACGACAATCCCTACAACCTGACCACCGGCCCCTTCGCGGCCAAGGCGGCCCTGGTGAGCATCGAGGCCCCCTGGGTTCTGCCGCCCAAGGCCGGGTTCTACTACCTCTGGCTCTCGGGCCAGGGCCTGGATTAGAAACAAACGGGGGAGGCGCTTCGCCTCCCCCGCCTCATTCCGTCCGGCGCGCGGCCGCCTCACCCGCCGCGTTCCTCCCCGCCCACGAAAACCTTCCGCACCGTAATCTCCGGAACATCCTCCGGCCTGACGGCCAGGATGTCGCGGTCCAGGACCACGAAATCCGCCAGCCTGCCCGCGGCCAGGGTTCCCAGGTCGTTCTCCCGGAACACGCTGCGGGCGGCCTGGACCGTGAACATCTCCACGGCCTCGCGCAGGTTCGCGGATTGCTCCGGGAAGCCGTGGGCCGCCGCCGCGCGGATGCCGAAGAGCGGGTTGTAGCTCGTCACCGGGCTGTCCGAGCCGCCGCAGACCCGCACCCCGGCGTCCAGGATGGCCCGGTAGGGATGCAGCCGCCGGACCCGCTCCGGCCCGAAGAGCCCCAGGCTGTGCTCCAGGCGGCCGTCCTCCAGGAACTCCGGCAGGAAAGCGGGCTGCATGGAGGCCGTGACCCCGGCCCGGGCCATGCGCTCGATCTGGTCCCAGGCGGGCAGCTCGAAATGTTCGATGCGGTGGCGGTGGTCGGCCCGGGGCTCGTCGGCCAGGGCCTTTTCCAGGGCCGCGAGGACCTGCTCGATGGAGCGCTCGGACTCGCAGTGCATGGCGATCTGCAGGCCCCGTCCATGGGCCTCGCGCACGAAGCCCTCCATGCGTTCATCGCTGTAGAGCAGCGCGCCCCGGTTGCCGGGATCGTCGGAATAGGGCTCGAAGAGCGCGGCCGTGCGGGCGTCCAGTTCGCCGTCGGCGCAGATGCAGCCGCCGATGCGCGGCAGGCCCAGGGCCACGGTCTCGCTGAAGTCCATGCTCTGGTTCCAGCAGGTCACGCGCAGGGGCAGCCGAGCCGCGTTCTCCAGGAGCACGGGCGCGCAGCCCGGGGTCAGCTCACCGCCCTCCATGCTCTGCACCGAGGTGAGCCCCACGGCCAAGGCCCGGCGCGCGGCCTCGGCGCAGGCCGCGTCCAGGTGGGCGCGACTCATGGAGCGCATCATGGCCGGGAACACGTGGGTCAGTACGCCCGGGTCGCGGACCACGCCCGTGGGCGCGCCGTTCTCCATATCCAGGCCCGGCAGATCCGGCGGCAGGCCCAGGGCCGCCACCGCCGCCGTGTTCAGGAAGGCCCGGTGGCAGGTGGGATGGATGATGAGCACGGGGTTGCGCGGGGCGGCCGCGTCCAGGTCGGCCCGCAGCGGCGGGCGGCCGTCGCGCAGGTTGAGATCCTCCAGGAGGAAGCCGCGCACGAATTCTCCGGCGGGCAGGGCTCGGGCCGCGTCGCGCACACGGTCGCGCACTTCCTCCAGGCTCCGGGCGGCCGAAAGATCCAGGCCCAGGGTCATGATCCCGGTGAGGATCAGGTGCGAGTGGCAGTCGTGGAAACCCGGCAGGGCGAAGCCGCCGCCCAGGTCCACGGAGACGAAACCCCGGTCCTTCAGGGGAGCCAGTTCGGCGGGCGAGCCCAGGGCCGTGATCCGCCCGTCCTCCACGGCCATGCAGCCGTGGCGGGAGTCGCCTTCCAGCGTGATGAAGACGGCGTTGGTGAAGAGTGTCGGACGCATGCGCCCAGACTAGCGGGCCGTGGCCGGGGAGTCCAGCAGGCGGGCGTAGTCCCGGGCCATGCGCCCGGCGTCGAAACGCCGCGCGCCCTGGATGAAGGCCGCCAGGCCCAGGTCGCGGGCCCGCGAGGGATGCGCCAGGACACCCGCCGCGCGCTCAAGCATGGCCTCGTCGTCGCCCGGCGGGACGAGCAGCCCGGTCTCGCCGTCGCGGACCTGCTCCGGCAGGCCGCCCACGGCGAAGGCCGCGCACGGCGTGGCCCGGCTCATGGCCTCCAGCACGATGAGCGGATGATTGTCGGCCAGGGTCGGATAGAAGAGCAGGTCGGCGGCCGTGAGCAGGAGATCCATGCGCGGGCGGTCCAGGTAGGGCCAGAACGCGAGATCGCCCTCGCGGCGCGTCTCCGTGCCGCCCACGGCGAAACCCAGGGCCGAAGGCACGCGGCGCTTGAGTTCCCGCCAGTATTCCGGCCAGCGCGGGCCGGACTTGTAGGCCGCGCCCGTGCCGCCGTGGGCCGCGAAGACCACCACCCGGGCCTGAGGCGCGATGCCCAAGGCTCGACGGGCCTCCCGCTTGGAACCCGGATCGCTGGGCCAGGGCACGCCGTTGGGGATCACGTGCGTGCGCAACTCGGGCAGGGCCGCCCGGGCCAGACCCGCCAGCCAGGCCGAGGGCGCGATGAGCGAGGGCTTCAGGCGGCGCAGCAGGCCGAGTTGGACCTCCCGGCGCTCCCGGGCCCCGGCGAAACCGCGCGGACAGGGCTCGGTGCAGCCCTCCACGACGCCGGGACAATCCAGGGGATAGGCGCAGCCGCCGGTGAGCAGGCCCGCGTCGTGCAGGGTCAGGGCCAGGGGCCGGTCCCCGGGCAGGGCCGCCAGAAGTGCGGGCCAGTCCAGACTGGAATGGAGCAGGAGCAGGGTTTCCGGCGACAGGTTCCGGCCGGCCAGGGGCCCGGGCGTGGCCTCGGCTCCGGGCTCCTCGGCGGTCTCGAAACTCAGGGACGAAGGCAGGCCCAGGCCGGGCAATCGCTCGTGCAGCAGCAGGGCCACGCCCGCCGCGCCGCCGCGCCGTTGCAGGGCGGTATGCTGGCGGATGGCGCGGCCCGGAGTCATGCGGCGTTTTCCAACAGGTCGTGCTTGAGGGCCCAGACCAGGAGAAAGCGGGCCCGGTCCGACGAAAGCCCGGCGTTCTCGCCCAGGCGGCGTTCCAGTTCTCCAGCGGTCACCGGCTTGCGGGCCAGAAAGACGAGGGTCTTCAACGCGGCCTCCTCCACGAGATTCTCGAGCCCGGCGTAGATCAGCGGGAAGTCCTGGCCCCGGTAGAAGGCCTGCCCGGTGCGCCCGGCGGTGAGGAGCGTACCAGGCTCCAGGGTCCGCGTGGGATAGTGGCCGAACAGCCCGCCGAACTCCGGGTGCAGGGGGTGGCGCGCGGCGCGGGCCCGCTCCTCGTCCACGGGCAGGGCGTTCAGTTCGTCCCAGAGGGCCACGTGGCGACGGATCACCTCGGTCCAGGAGAACTGTTCCAAAACCCGCTTGCGTCCGGCCCGGCCCATATCCAGGCGCAGCCGGGGCTGGGCCGCGAGCCCGCCGATGGCCTCGGCCAGGCCCCCCGTATCCACGGCCAGCCCCTGGGACAGGAGCAGGTGGTACTGATTGTCAGGCAGGAGCGGGGCCAGGAGATCGGCCTCGGGCGTGGCCGAAAGCCCGGTGGTGGGCACGAGCCAGCCGGTGGTCCCGTGCTCCACGAGATCCTTGTAGCCGTCGTAGTCCGAGGCCACCACCGGCAGGCCGGCGGCGGCGGCCTCCAGAAGCGTCAGACCGAAGGTCTCCTGGGGGTTGTCCGCGATGGAGGCGAAAATGTCGCAGGCCTCGAAGAGCGCGGCCTTTCGCTCGGGGTCGGGCCGCTCGAAAAGGAAGAGGGACAGGCCGATGTTGGCGGCCAGACGGCGCAGGGTCTGGGGGAAGTCGTCGTCTTCGTCCACCCAGCCCGCCAGGACCAGCCCCATGCCGTTGCGGTCCGCTCCCTGGCCGAAGATGCGCTGGAAGGCCCGCAGCAGGGGCAGCAGGTCCATCTTGGAGTAGTGCGCGATGCGCCCGAAGACCAGGGTGAGCACCGATCCCTGGGGCAGCCCCAGGGCCAGCCGTGCCTCCTCCCGGCCCTGGCGCGAGGGCTCGACGAACTCGTCCGGGTCCAGGCCGAGAGGAATGCGTTCCAGGCGTGGGGCCGGGAAACGCTCCTTGTCCAGGCCGAAGCCGTCGCGCAGGGCCTCGAACTGGCGCGACACGGCCTCCAGGCCGCAGCGAGACGTGCAGATGATGCAGTCCCGGGCCGTGGTTCCCGGCCAGAGGTGGCTCAGGAAACGAGCGGGATAGTCGACGTAGGACAGGGAATGGGTCGTGCCGGTGATGGGAAATATCCGACGCGAAACCGCGTTGCGCAGCCGGGCGAGGCTCGGCTGGCGCAGGATGCAGTCGGACTGGTGGAAGCAGTGGAAGTCCGAGGCGGCCACGGCCTCGGGGAGGCGGCGGCGGTCGGAGAGGACCAGTCGTCCCGCGCCCCAGAGGTCCGGGAAGAGGCGCTCCAGCTGCGCCGCCAGGCCCTCGCGCAGCCCCCGGTCGGCCAGGAAGAAATGGTACTCGTCGTAGGGATCGGCTTCCAGAAGGAAACGCAGGAACTGGGCGTTGGCCACTCGTCGGCCGAGAATCGGCCCGGGCTCCAGGAAGGGGTCGAGCGTGCCCCAGAGACGTTTGGTTTTCATGCCCGGTTCAAATCCTACTTGAGAGTCTTTGTCAAAGGGTTTCCCCGTCGCGCCGGACTCAATTTTCCGACGCCCGCGCCGGTGACGTTCCATGATATTCAAGGATGGCGGCGCCTTTCATTGCTGGCTTTCTTCTTGCAACGACCGCGTAGCGGATATGGATCGGCAGCTTTTTCCGCAAGGAGAACAGTCATGAAGCGAGGCAAGAGGCCGGAACTCATGTGGGGCTTCGGGCTCAACGAGACCGAACGCGCCCAGATTCAGGAAGCCACGGGACCGGGCTTCTTCCTGCGGAATTACACCCCAAAGGCCCTGCCCCGCGCCGGGACGCTGAAGGAAGGGGAGAAGCCTTCGGCCGCGTGGATTCCCTGGCGCGTCTGGAACAGCATCCCGGAGCACAGCCGGGAGGGGTTCCGGGGGCTGGAGGACACCCAGCGCATCCTCATCCAGGAGGAGTCGGAGACGCCGGTGGAGCTGGAGGCCGTGCTGGAAGAGGGCTTCCTCACCGTGGTCCGCAGCCCGCTGACCCGCGCCAAGGTCCAGGACGCCCTGTTCCGGGCCAAGGAGGTCACCAGCCTCTATTCCGACATCTACCGCATGACCGAGGAGATATTCCTCGAACGTGAGCTGCTGGCCCGCAAGACCGACCAGCTCCTGTTTCTGAACAAGATACTGGCCAGCGCCACCGAGACGCTGGAGCCCTCCGCCCTGCTCCTCGCGGCACGCAGGGACTTCCGCATGCTCCTGCCGGTGCGTCTGCTGAACGCCGTGTTCTGGCTGCGCGACGCCGAAAGCGGCAAGGTTTCGGCCGAAATATTCCTTTCCTGCCGCATGGACGGACCGACCGAAACGGCCTGGGCCGAATTCATGCTGGAGAGCGCCTCGCGCATGGGCGGCAAGGTGGATTCCTACACCGTGCAGCATGTCTGCGGCCCCGAGGGCGCGATTTCCGAGGCCCCGGCCCAGGGCCGGGTGGTGGCTCTGCCGCTCAAGGCGGGCAACCAGTACTACGGTTGCCTCGCCCTCCAGAGCGACCAGCCCGTGAGCCTGGGCAAGGACCAGATCCAGACCCTGCACGCGGCCGTGAACCACCTGGGGCTGGCCCTGCGCAACGCCCTGGCCTTCCGTGAGATCAAGCTGCGCGCGGACCACGACGGCCTGACCCGCATCCACAACCGCCGCAGCCTGGACGAGCGGCTCGTGCAGGAACTCAAGCGCCATCAACGCTACCGCCTGCCGTTGTCGCTGCTCATGCTCGACGTGGACCACTTCAAGCAGGTCAACGACACCCACGGCCACCTGGCCGGAGACGAAGTCCTGCGCCGCATCGGCGCGGTTCTCCAGGAGAGCCTGCGCTCCACGGACTTCGCGGCCCGTTACGGCGGCGAGGAGTTCGCCGTCCTTCTGCCGCACACCCCCCAGAAGGACGCCCGCAAGTTGGCCGAGCGCATCCGGACCCGCATCGCGGAGGCGGATTTCGAGTCCGCGAAGGGCTCCTTCCGCGTCACCGCGAGCATCGGCGTGGCCTCCCTGGGCGTGGGCAGCCTGCAGAAGGAGAAGGAGCTTCTGCTCCAGGCCGACCAGGCCCTCTACACGGCCAAGAACAACGGCCGGAACATGGTCGTGGTCTCGGGCGGCAAGTCCCGGGCCCGCATCGTGGGCGAATAATCGAATCAGACGAAAAAAAGCCGGGGAGGAGCCGTTCGGCTCCTCCCCGGCTTTTTTTCGTCCGGACGCGAAACTAGCGGTGGGCCATGCGCCGGAGCTGCTCGGGCTCCAGCTGGAGGCGCTCGATGCGCGACAGGCCCACGCCGGTCTTCCCGGCCAGGGTCCAGTTATGCCCGCTCTTCCAACCCTCGTGAGAGAGGCACATGGCGACCCAGATCGGCAGCCAGAGGCCGAGGCTCAAAAGGGTCAGGGCGGCGTGCAACCCGTGGTTCAGGTTGCTGCGGCGAAAAATCAGGCTGCGCGCGGCGGCGACGGCGTTCATCGAAACATCCTCCGAAATGATATGAAAAGGCCTTCCCCATGGCGGGGGAACGGCAAATAGTTCTTTGAAGAGGGGATGTCAACCTCAAAAACGACGAAAATCACAACACCAGGGCCAGCCCCAGCCCGGCGGCCAGTTCGCCCAAGACCACGGCCGCGCCGAGGAAGTCCCCGTTGGCCCCGTCCACCAGCCGCGCCAGGCGGTACAGGGGATAGACGCTCAAGGGCGGCAGCAGGAGAGCCGCCGTCAACCCCCAGGTCGGGGTCAGGATCAGCCCGGCGGCCACGGTGACGACCACCGCCGCCAGGCAGTTCTCCAGGGTGGCCCCGCTCATGAACAGGGCTCCCAGGCCAGGGCGGGCCAGATCCTTGACGGCGTAGGCCAGACCCACGGCCGCGCAACGTCCGGCGCAGAATATCCAGGCCGCGGCCAGGGGTCGCCCGGCGGCGAACAGGGTCTCCAGCAGCACCACCTGTCCCACGAGGGCCAGCACCAGGGCCATGGCTCCGAAAGCTCCGCTGCGGCTGTCCTTGACCACCCGCCAGAATTTCTCCCGGTCCATGTGGGCCGTGACCCCGTCGGAGACGTCGGCCAGCCCGTCCAGATGCAGGCCCCGGGTCAGCAGCAGAGAAAGCGCGGCGGCCAGCCAGGCCTGAATCCAGGGCTTGCCCGCGAACAGCCCGAGACCGAAGGGCAGACAGACCACCAGCCCGAGGACCAGCCCCACCAACGGCAGAAACGGCAGACAGCCGGCCATGTCCTCAGGCTCGGCCGGAGCCTTGGGCGCGGGCCAGAGCCGGGTGAGGAAGGACAGCGCCAGGAGAAAACGTCGCGCCACGTGCATGGTCAGTCCCAGGCCAGGGTCAGTTCCGCGCCCGGGTTGATGCCCAGGGAGCGCGCGGCCGAGCCCATGTACAAGGCCAATTCCAGGAAACCCTGGCTGCCGGAGAGCAGGCCGATCTCGCCCTGATCCAGGTCGGCGTAGGTCCGCACCCGGCGCAAGGGCTTGGGGGCGGGCAGGAGGAGCCGCAACCCCTGGGCCGGGACTGCGGCGTTCTCGCGCAGATTCAGGGCGCAGTTGCCGAAGCGGTCCACGTGCAGGACATGGGCCATGACCCGGTTCTGGCCGGGAGCCGGGGAACTCCAGGAGCCGCGCTCCAGGCCGGAGGGGTCCATGGCCAGGCCCAGAACGGCGGGGGTCTCGCCCAGGGCCAAGCGGGCGGCCAACGGCGCCATGAGATCACGCCCCTGGAAGGTGGCCGAGGAACGGCCCAGGGCCAGGGCGTCCGGAGTCAGGTCGAAGGCCCGCACCGGTTCCGGACCGGTGAGGATCAGCCCGAGCAGGCCGTTGTCCGGAGCCAGGAATATCTGCCCGCGCCGCTCCAGGGCCACGATGCGCCGATCCGTGCCCACGCCGGGGTCCACCACGGCCACGAAGACCGTGTCCTCCGGGAAGTGCGGCGCGCTGGCGGCGAGAAAATAGGCCGCCTGCGGCAGATTGAAGGGGGCCACCCCATGCGTCAGATCGAGCACCTGGGCGGCCGGGGCCAGCCGGGCCAGCACGCCGCGCATCTGGCCCACGTAGGGATCGGAAAGTCCGAAGTCCGTCAGCAGCGCCACGGGTCTGACCGCACGGGCTTGCCTGGAGTCCATGACGTCCTCCTCAGTAGACCTTGCGCGGCGAGAAGCCCTCGCCGAGCACGTGGAACCCCGAGCCCATGATGGTGAAGGCCCTGGGGTCGATGGAGTAGACCAGCTCCTCCAGCCGCTTGAGCTGAATGCCGTTGATCATGGTCAGGACCACTTCCTTGCCCTGCCCGGTGTAGCCGCCCCGGCCGGAAAGCACGGTGGCCCCCCGGTCCAGCTGGCCCAAAACCACGTCGAGCACCTCCCGGGGCTTCTCCGAGATGATCAGGACCATGACCCGGTTGGCGAAGACGCGCAGGCAGTAGTCCGTGACCATGGAGATGATCAGGGTCATGGCCAGGGAGTAGAGCATCACGTGCAGGTCGAGGAAGGAGAACCCGGCCGCGAACACGGCGATGTTGAACCAGAAGTCGAAGGTGCCGATGGAGATGTTGTAGCGCTCCTTGCACATCACGGCCAGGATGTCCACGCCGCCGGTGGAGCCCAGGGAACGCATGGCCATGCCGATGCCCAGGCCCATGCAGGCGCCGCAGGCGATGACCGCCAGCCAGATGTCCCGGATGGGGGCCACGTAGTCGATGGCCTCGATGAACACGGTCACGGCGGCCATGCCGTAGAGGCTGTAAAGGATGAAGCGGCGGCTCACCGAGACCCAGCCCAGGACGAAGACGGGCACGTTGAGCAGGAAGTACCAGATGCCCGCCGAGAACTTGGGAAACAGATAGAAGCAGAGGAGCCCGAGGCCGGACATGCCGCCGGTGAGCAGGCCGAAGGGCGCGGCCAGCGACTTCACCGCGAAGGCCACGAAAAATGATCCGGCGGTGATGAGGAAGAGGTTCCAGGGCGCGCCGAAGCTGAAGCGGCGGAAGCGCTGGTGCAGGGTCTGGAGCAGAGGCATGGTTTCCTTGATTGGTCGGCTCCGGCGGGCGAAACCGGCTTGCCTCCGGCTTCGGGCCGGGTTAGGGTCGCTCACGGCCAGGCAACGGACCTATTCTACTCCGAGAAGAGACCGTCGACAAGGCCCAGAGGGGAATCAAGGGGGGAGCCATGCTGAAGATCATGAGCATGGACCAATGGCTGGAGGTGGGGAGGGAGATCCACGCCCGCTACGGGCTGAATCCGTCCATCAATGACGCCCAGGGGCGCCCGGTTGTCCCCAGCACGGTCTGGGCCAACGAACTGTGCCCCGCCATTCGCGGCGGAGACGGGGCCGACGAGGTGTGCCGCCAGGCGGGCGAACACTTCGCCCGGGTTCTGCGCGAAACCGGCAAGCCGGTGATCGAGGAATGCGGCGCGGGAATGCTGCGCATCGCCGTTCCGGTGGTCGTGGACGATCTCTTCATGGGCAGCCTTGGCGGCTGCGGCAAGGTCTGCGACGGCGGCGAGGTGGATGAGTTCATGATCCGCAAGGCCACGGGCCTGACCATGGACGAGATCCGCAACCGCGCGGAAAGCGTGGCCTCCATCACCTGGGGCGACGCGGACGAGATCGTGGAATACCTGGAAGAGCGCCTGCGCGTCCTGGCCGTGGGCTAGGCCGCACCTCCCGGGAAAAAAAGAGGCGCCCCAGCGGGACGCCTCTTCGGTCATGCGGTCCGCACGCCCTAGATGTGCAGCAGGGCCACCTTGACGCGCTTCTTGCCGAAGGCCTGCGCCTCCTTCTCGTCCCACATGAACACGTCCACCCGCTTGGTGTGGCGGGGATTCATGAGGTCGTTGATCTCGAAAATGCCCAATCCCTCGATGCGGACCTTCTTGCCGAAGACCCAGCCCTGGTCGAACAGATCCCGGGACACGGCCACGGTGCCGGGCCGAACCTTGCGCATACTGGCCGCGATGAGCGGATCGCCGTCGGTCTGATCGTGGGTGGGGTTGTAGGCGGTTACGGTCACCTGCTGCACCTCGCGAGTTCCGGAGCCAGGATTCACCGGCACGTTGGCCAGGAACTGGCGGGCCTCGCCCTTGTATTCATAATCCACCAATTTCTCCTCGAGCATGGAGATCTCGGCGTTCTTCCGATGCAGGGTCCAGCCCATGCTGACGACCATGATCGCCAGAAACGGCAGCAGGGTGAAATTCAGAATGGCTCGTACGTTCAAAACAATTCTCCTGTTGCATGTGAGCGGCGCGGTGCGCCGATACGTCCTGAACCAGGGAGCAAGTTCAATGCCGATTTCGGTGTGTGGGGATGGGTGCCCGGTTCGGGCGGGGTTCAGGTGCTTGAGTGCCTTTATAGCAGGGCCTGAAAATCCTGTAAACCCATACTGGCCGTAGTGATTCCGGGCGATTACGAGAGCGTCTCCGACTTCTCCCGGAAAAGTCGCGGAATGCCGGGCGACTAGCCGGCCCGGATCGGCATCTCCCCGCGCAACCATTGCGGGGCAATGATTCCAGCGGTCCCAGCCGGGCGGCGGAAAGCCGACGGCGGCCCTCCCGAACGGGGCCGCCCACGTCACGAATCCGCGCATCACGCCGCGGCATGTGCAGAAAAAAGCCCACCCCGATGCATCGGGGTGGGCTTTTTTGCGCAAAAAGTCCGACGCGCGGCCGGGCCCTAGATGACCTTGTTCAGAGGGTACTCGATGATGCCCTCGGCGCCCAGGCCCTTGAGCTGGGGGATGAGGTCGCGGACGACGGCTTCGTCCACCACGATCTCCACGGAGAGCCAGTCGCTGTCCGCCAGCTCGGCCACGGTGGGCGAGGTCAGGCTGGGCAGGATGCTCTTGGCTTCGGCCATCTTGGCCTTGGGCATGTTCATCTTCAGGCCCACGAGCTTCTCGGCCCGCAACGCGCCCTGCAGAAGCAGATCGAGATGCTCGATCTTGCGGCGCTTCCAGGGATCGTCCCAGGCCTTCTTGTTGGCGATGAGCCGGGTGTTGGTCTGCATGAGTTCGGCGATGATCCGCAGGCCGTTGGCCCGGATGGTCGTGCCGGTCTCGGTGACCTCCACGATGGCGTCGCACAGCCCCTCGACCACCTTGGCCTCGGTGGCTCCCCAGGAGAAGGCGACGTCCACGGGCACGTTGATGGACTCGAAGTAGCCCTTGGTGAAATTCACGAGTTCAGTGGCGATCTTCTTGCCCGCCAAATCCTCGGGCCGCTTGTAGGGCGAGGCGCCGTTGACCGCCAGAACCCAGCGGGCCGGACGGCTGGAGACCTTGGAATAGACCAGGTCCGAGACCACGACCACGTCGGAGTTGTTCTCCAGGATCCAGTCCTTGCCGGTGAGGCCCGCGTCCAGCACGCCGGACTCGACGTACACGGACATTTCCTGGGCCCGGCACATGCTGCACTTGATCTCCCGGTCATTGATCTCCGGGAAGTAGTTCCGGGCGTGCATGCGGATCTTCCAGCCGGACTTCTCGAACAGATTGATGGTGGCGTCCTGAAGGGAGCCCTTGGGAATGCCGAGCTTGAGCAGGTTTTCGCTGGACACTATTTGTAGACCTCCTTGGGATCGAAGACCTTGGGACAGCATTCGGCGACGACGCCGTCCTTGAGTTCACGGAAGAAGCAGCTGCGGAAGCCGGTATGGCAGGCCGCGCCGCCCACCTGCTCGACGAGCAGGAGAATGGTGTCGTTGTCGCAGTCCAGGCGGATGGAGCGGACCTTCTGCACGTGCCCCGAGGTGCCGCCCTTGTGCCAGAGTTCCTTGCGGCTGCGGCTCCAGTAATGGACCTCGCCGGTCTCCAGGGTCTTTCTCCAGGAATCCTCGTTCATGTAGGCCATCATGAGCACCTCGCCGCTGGCGGCGTCCTGGGCGATGGCCGGCACCAGGCCGTTCATCTTGGCGAAATCGGGAGTGAACATGGGGATCAGAATCCTTTGTCGGGGTGTACGTCGGGAAGGCCGCCCTCGCCCAGGAGCACGGACATGAAATGGGCCACGGCCTCGGGCACCACGATGGTGTGGTGGTTCCCGGCCAGGGCCAGATCGCTCTTGAGCTGGGCGCGCACGTTCAGGCTTCCGGTCAATTCGAACACGAGATGCAGGTCGTCGCTGTTGTCCGCCAGATCATCCAGGGAGAGCACCGGAATGCCCTCGTCCTGGGCCAGAACCTTGCCGGGCGTGTCGCGCATCTCCACCACCGCGGCGATGCGCACGCCGTTCTTGCGGTGTTTGAGCAGCCGTTCCAGAAAGAACGTCCCCACACGACCCAGACCCACAATGGCCACGTTGTACTGTCCCATCCGACCCCCTCCGGCCGCACCCCTCGCGACCGGACCTTGATCCATAAACGCTTCGTTCCGGGTTGTCCATGCCGCCGGAACGTCTAGCCGCGAACGCGTTCGGCCTTCAGCTGGCCGCAGGCGGCCTTGATGTCCGTGCCCATGCTCCGCCGGATGGTGGCGGTCATGCCCTTGTCCCAGAGGATCTTCTCGAAGGCCAGCACGGCGTCCGGGTCCGGCGCTTGATAGGGCGAGTCCTCGGTGGCGTTGTAGGCGATGAGGTTGACCTTGCAGCGCCGGTTGCAGAGGAGCTTGTGCAGCTGCCGGGCGTGGGCCGGGCTGTCGTTGATCCCGCGCAGCAAAAGGTATTCGAACGTGATCCGCTCACGCGGCTTCATGGGGTAGCGGTCCAGGGCGGCCAGCAGTTCGTCCAGGGGCACCTGGGCGGCCTTGGGCATGATCCTGGCGCGCAGTTCCTGGGTCGGAGCGTGCAGGGAGATGGCCGGCAGGGCCAGCCCGGAAGCGCCGAGGACATCCAACCCCTTGGGCAGGCCCACGCTGGAGACCGTGGTGCGCCGCCAGGAGATGTTCAGGCCCGTGTCGCTGTTCAGGGTGGCCAGGGACTTGAGCAGCCAGTCCAGGTTGAGCAGCGGCTCGCCCATGCCCATGAACACGAGATTAGTCAGGGGCGCCAGCCCCGAGGCGGCCAGATGCGCCCGGCCCACCAGTATCTGTCCCAGGATCTCGCCCTGGGTCAGGTTGCGCTCGAAGCCCATGAGCCCGGTGTTGCAGAAGGTGCAGGCCATGGCGCAGCCCACCTGGGTGGACAGGCACTGGGTGTAGCGGGCCAGCTTGTCGTTGGGGATGAGCACGGACTCGATGAGCTTGCCGTCGCCCAGGCGCAGGAGGAACTTGATCGTTCCGTCCCTGCTCGCGCGGACGTCGGCCACCTCGGGCCAGGCCACCGCCGCCCGGGCCGCCAGCTTGTCACGGAGGATCTTGGAGAGGTTGGTCATGGCCGCGAAGTCGCGGGCGTCCTTCTGCCAGAGCCATTGCCAGACCTGGGCCGCGCGGAATCGCGGTTCCTTGACGTCCTCGACGAAAAAGGACTCCAGTTCGGAGAAGGTCAGGTCCAGCAGATTCAGCATGAAATACGGCCTCTTCGACGCCTCGCGGCGCATGGCGGGACAGGGAGCCCGCCGCTTGATCCCGGGACGCGTCCGCCCTAGACTGCGAACGGGAGGACTGCCCCATGCCCGAAATCCGTCCGAAAGTCTACGTCACCCGCCGCCTCCCCCAGGAGGGCCTGGACCTCCTGGCCGCCTCCTGCGACGTGGAGGTGAACCCAGAGGATCGACCGCTCACCCGGGCCGAGCTGCTGGCCGCCGTGGCCGACGCCGAGGGCGTCATCGGCCTGCTCACCGAGCGCATCGACGCGGCCTTCCTCGACGCGGCCCCGAAACTGCGCGGCTACGCCAACTACGCCGTGGGCTTCGACAACATCGACGTGGCCGAGGCCACCCGCCGGGGCATTCCGGTGTCCAACACCCCGGACGTGCTCACCACGGCCACGGCCGAACTGGCCTGGACCCTGCTCCTGGCCGCCGCCCGCCGGGTGGTGGAGACGGACGCGGTCATGCGCTCCGGCTCCTGGACCGGATGGGGCCCGTTGCAGTTCCTCGGCGCGGACGTCACCGGCCGGACGCTCGGCCTCGTCGGCGCGGGTCGCATCGGCACGGCCATGGCCCGCATGTCCCGGGGCTTCGACATGCCCGTACTCTACACCAGTTCCTCGGGCAGGCGGAACAAAATCCTGGAACGCGAGCTGAAGGCCGAGTTGGTTCCCTTCGAAGAGTTGCTGGCCCGCTCGGACTTCGTCAGCGTGCACACCCCGCTGACCCCCTCCACGCGCCACCTCTTCCGGGCCGAAACCCTGCGGCTCATGAAACCCACGGCCATCCTGGTGAACACGGCGCGCGGTCCGGTGGTCAAGGAGGACGACCTCGCGGCCGCGTTGCGCCAGGGGGTCATCGCCGGGGCCGGGCTGGACGTCTACGAGAACGAGCCGCGTCTGGCCCAAGGCCTGGCTGAGCTGAAGAACGTGGTCCTGCTGCCGCACGTGGGCTCGGCCACCTTCGCCGCCCGCCGGGACATGGCCCTGCTGGCGGCGAGGAATCTCCTGGCCATGCTCCTGGGCGGCACGCCGCCCACCTGCCTCAATCCGGACGTACTGCGCTAGCGGTTCATCCAGGCCCAGGCGTGGGCGATCATGTCCTCCAGGCCGTACTCCGGCTCCCAGTCCAGGGCTCGTCTGGCGGCCGTGGGCTCGGCCAGGAGCGCGGCCGGGTCGCCCTCGCGGCGCGGAGCGTCCTCCCGGGGGATGCTCCGGCCCGTGACCCGCTCCGCCGTGTCCAGAACCTCGCGCACGCTGAAACCCGCGCCCACGCCCAGGTTGAGGGCCTGTGAGCCGCCCCGCTCCAGAAGATTCAGGGCCGAGACGTGGGCCCGGGCCAGGTCCGTGACGTGGATGTAGTCGCGCAGGCAGGTGCCGTCGGGCGTGTCGTAGTCCCGCCCGAACACCTTGATGGCCCCCCGCCCGGCCGCCGCGCGCAGGACCAGGGGGATGAGGTGCGTCTCGGGATCGTGCTCCTCTCCCAGTTCGGCGTCCGGGTCGGCCCCGGCGGCGTTGAAGTAGCGCAGCCGCAGGTTGGCGATGCCGTGGGCCCGATGGAAGTCCTCCAACATGCGCTCCACGGTGAACTTGCTCCAGCCATAGGTGTTCACCGGCCACTGCGGGTGGTCCTCGGTCAGGGGCAGACGTTGCGGCGCGCCGTAGACCGCGCAGGTGCTGGAGAAGACGATGCGGCGGCAACCGTGGTCGCGCATGGCCTCCAGCAGGCGCAGGCTGGCCACGCAGTTGTTGCCGTAATACTTGCCCGGGTCGCGCATGGACTCGCCCACCTCGATGCGGGCCGCGAAATGCAGCACGCCCTCGGGGCGGTGCTCCCGGAACACGGCGTCCAGGGCCGCGCGGTCGGCCACGTCGGCGCGCACGAGCGGCCCCCACTTCACGGCCCACTCGTGCCCGGCCGAGAGATCGTCCAGGGTGACCGGCAGGTATCCGGCGCGGGCCAGGGCCTTGCAGGCGTGCCCGCCGATGTACCCGGCTCCGCCGGTGACCAGGACCGCTCGCGGCATCAGTGCAGCTTCTCGCTTTCCTTGTAGGCCTTCACGAACTGCTTGGCCTCGTCCACGTTGGTCACGTCGCCCGCGATCTGGGCCTTGAGCAGGGCCTCGCGGATGACGCCCACGGCCGGGCCGGGCTTCAGGCCGGTGGCCTTCATGATGTCGTTGCCGTTGAGGAACGGCTCCAGGGCCTCCTCGGGCACGTCGGCGCGCTCCAGCATCTTCAGGTTGTGGTTGAATTCACGATAGGAGCCGTTGCGGGCCTTGATGTCCGCGCGAACCATCTCGATGACCCGGGGATACTCGTCGAAGGCCTTGAAGCGGCGGATGCCCTTGTCCGTGAGCATGAAGTGCGGACGCATGTGGTTGCGCACGAGATCGCAGATGAGGTCGATCTCCTCCACCGGGAAGCGCAGACGCATGAGGATCTTGCGGGTGATGTTCGCGCCCACGTGGTGGTGCTGGAGGAAGTACCACTGGCCGTCGTAGTATTCGGCGGTGTAGAGCTTGCCCACGTCGTGGAACATGCAGGCCACGGTGCCGTACCAGTCGTAGGGCAGCTCCTCGGGATAGCGGCGCATGACCTCGATGACGTGCGAGAGCACGTCCTCCTCGCCCGCGTCCGGGTTCTTGATCTGCTTGACCCGGGACAGGGCCGCCAGCTCGGGAATGAGCCCGTGCAGAATCTGGCTGTCGAAGAGCAGCTGCACGAAGAGCCACATGTTCTCGGGCTCGACCTTGCGCCACTCGTCGGTCAGGTCCGTGACCGTGACGTAGTCCAGCACCCGACGCGCGCCGCGCAGGATGGCCATCCAGGTGTTGGCCTCGATCTTGAGATTGTAGTTGGCGGCCAGGCGCAGGGCGCGCACGGAGAGGAGGTAGTCGCGCTTGAGCGTCTCGTCCGGGATGCCCTTGAAGCGCAGTTCGCCCTCGCCGAACTCGGCGAAGTCCTCCAGGGCGTCCTTGGCCGAGGGGATGTAGGGACAGAGCGAGGACAGCGGGGCCTCGCCGCGCTTCTCCAGGGCCTTGAGCAGGCGCGGAGTCAGCTTGGCCACGCATTCCTCGGGATGGGCTCCGGTGTTCACGTCGGCGTGGTAGAAGCGGAAGGACGTCCCGCCCTCCTTGAGCACGCCCGCGACGCCCTCCTCCGAGGACTCCTTGATCTTGGGGAAGAGGCGTCGCAGTTCGTCCAGCGCCGCCTCGGTGCAGATGTCGATCTCGTGCTCACGGGGGTCCGCGTCCAGGACCATCTTCTGGAGCTTGGCGTTGATGATGTATGCGTCATGGCCATTGCGCATGATGGCCTTGCAGTATCCGACGGCGTCCTTGAACGGCTGGATCATTCCTTCCTCCGGCCCCGGGCGGGGTCGTTCATCGGTTGTTCGGCTGGGTCTGGGTCATACAACTTTTTTCCCGCCAAGAAAATGCGCCGCCACCCTCCCCCGCAGCCGGGTTCCCAGAAGCGGCGTGTTCTTGCCCTTGGAACGCATGGTCTCGGGCGTGACCTCCCACTGGGCGGCGGGATCGAAGAGCAGGAAATCGGCCGGATCACCGGCCTGAAAGCGATTCACGGGCAGGCCGAAGACGCGGCAGGGAGCCTCGCTCCAGGCGCGCACCAGGTCGTCGAGAGTCAGGAGCTTCTTCTCCACCAGCCCCCAGGTCACGGAAAGGGCCGTGTCCAGGCCGGAGATGCCGCAGGGCGCGAGGTCGAACTCCACTTCCTTCTCGTGGGCCGCGTGGGGTGCGTGGTCCGTGGCCAGGATGTCGATGACGCCCGAGCGCAGGGCCTGGAGCATGGCCTCCACGTCGTCGCGAGTGCGCAGCGGCGGGTTGACCTTGGCGGCGGAGTCGTAACCCTCCACCCGTTCCTCGGTCAGGGTCAGGTAGTGCGGGCAGGTCTCGGCCGTCACCTGGACCCCGCGCTCCTTGGCCCAGGCGATGAGCTCCACCGAACGGCGGCAGGAGATGTGCGCCAGATGGATGGGGATCTTCAGGTAGTCGGCCAGAAGGATGTCGCGGGCCACCTGGGCGGCCTCGGCCACGTCCGGCTGGGCCGGAATGCCGAGGCGGCCGGAAACAGCGCCCTCGTTCATGCCCGCGCCCCGGGCCATGCTCGGCTCCTCGCAGTGGTCGATGACCACCTTGCCCTGGTCCCAGGCGTATTCCATGGCCCGCCGGAAGAACTCGGCCCTGGGCACGGGCAGGCCGTCGTTGGAGAAGGCCACGCAGCCGGCGTCCGCCAGCTCGGCCATGGGCGCCAGCTCCTCGGCCTTCAGGCCCCGGGAGAGCGCGCCGATGGGGTACAGGCGCGGCCCGTGGGGCCAGGCGGCCCGGGCCCGATCGAGCATGCGCTCGGTGACGGTGGCGTTGTCGTTCACCGGGTTGGTGTTGGCCATGCAGAGCACGTTGCCGAAGCCGCCATGGGCCGCGGCGTCCAGGCCGGAGGCGATGTCCTCCTTGTACTCGAAGCCGGGTTCACGCAGATGCGTGTGGCAGTCGGTGAGGCTCGGCAGAAGCAGCAGGCCCGAGGCGTCCAGCTCCTGGGCGGACTCGACCCGGGTCTTGCGGGCCGAGGGGATGAGCGAGGCCACGCGGCCCCTGGCCACCAGAAGATCGACCTTCTTTTTCTTCCAGAGCGCGTTGCGGACCACCAGACTGACGGTTGACATGAACGCCTCCTACTCGGCCGACTTGCGGGTCATGTAGAGGAACAGCAGGGCCATGCGCACGGCCACGCCCGAGGCCACCTGGTCGAGGATCACGCTGCGGCCCGAGTCGGCCAGGTCCGAGGCGATCTCCACGCCCCGGTTGATGGGCCCGGGGTGCAGGACCAAGGCGTCCGGCGCGGCCTGGGCCATGTGCCGTTCGCAGAGCCCGAAGGTGCGGGAATATTCCCGCAGGTCCGGCAGCAGTCCGGCCTGCATGCGCTCCAGCTGGAGCCGCAGGCACATGACCGCGTCCGCGCCGCGCACGGCCTTGCCCAGGTCGGAAAAGACCTCGGCCTCCCAGGTGTCCACGCCCGGGGGCAGGAGGGTGCGCGGCCCGCAGAGCCGCACCCGCGCGCCCAGGAGGTTGAGCAGCAGGACGTTGGAGCGGGCGACACGGCTGTGCGCGACGTCGCCCAGGATGAGCACGGTGCGGCCCTTGAGGTCGCCCCAGCGCCCTACGAGGGTGAAGGCGTCCAGCAGGGCCTGCGTGGGATGGGCGTGGCGGCCGTCGCCGGCGTTGATCACGCTGCATTCCAGGCGCTCAGCCATGAACTGGGCCGCGCCGCTCACGGAGTGGCGCAGGACGATGGCGTCCGGGTTCATGGCCTGAAGCGTGAGAGCCGTGTCCTTGAGGCTCTCGCCCTTGGACAGGCTGGAGCCGCTCTTGGCCAGGGAGAAGGTGTCCGCCGAAAGCCGTTTTCCGGCCACGTCGAAGGAGGTCTTGGTGCGCGTGCTCGGCTCGGCGAAGAAGAGCACCACGCTGCGGCCCTTGAGGGTCGGCACCTTCTTCACCGGACGGGAGTTGATCTCCCGGAAATAGCGGGCCGTGTCCAGGACGTGCCGGGCCTCGTCGGCCGAGAGCTGGGACACGTCCAGGAGATCCTTGTGCCGCCACTGCATGGGCTACACCCCCTTTTCCCGGCGGACCAGGGGCCCGGCCAGGGTTTCGATGTCGCTCGGCACCACGCTGAAGCGGGCGGCCTTGCCCGACTCCAGGCTGCCCAGGACGCCCTCCATGCCCAGAACCCGCGCCGGGTTGCGCGTGAGCATGGCCAGAAGATCCATGAGCCCCAGCTCCTCCCGGAAGCGGGCCAGGAGATAGCGGGCCTCGTTCCAGGGATTCAGGTCGCGGTTGGAGGCCAGACTGTCCGTGCCGAAGCAGAGCGGCACGCCCGCGCGGAACAACTCTTCCCAAGGGGCTCGGCCCGAGCCGATGTAGGCGTTGGAGCGCGGACAGAGGCAGACCGTGGCCCCGGACGCGGCCAGGACGCGGATGTCCTCTCCGTCCAGGTGGGCGCAGTGCACGGCCAGGGTGTCCGGTCCCAGGAGCCCGAGGTCCGCGGCGTGCGCCACCGGGCTCACCCCGGGCGGGGTGAAGCCGCGCAGGCGGCCACGCTCGCGCAGACGGTTCGCGAAGGAATGCGGCAGTCCCCGGACCACGGCATTCTCCTCCTCGTGCTCGGCCAGATGCAGGGAGAAAGGCAGGTTCAGCTCCCGGGCGGCCGCGCGGGCCGCGCGCAGGACGCGGCCCTGGGTGGTGTACAGGCTGTGCCCGGCCAGGGACTCCAGGCCGCGTCCACGGGGACCGGCCGGGGGCGTGGGAGGAGTGTCGCCGATGGCCTCGTGGAAGGAGACGAAAAAAAGGCCGGAATCTTCGAGAATCCCGGCCATCCTGGCTGCGTTGCGGGTGGAGATGTCCGCCACGAGCCCCACGCCGAGGCCTTTGAGGGCCTCCAGCTCGGCCTTGATGCGGCCGTCGTCGGGTTCGTAGAGGGGCAGGGAGAGCAGATGCTCCACCCAGGTCTCGAAGCCGTGCCCCTCGCGGGTGCGCCCGTGGAGGTGGCAGAGTTCCAGGTGGGTGTGGGCGTTGACCACGGCCGGGGCCAGGGTGGCTCCGCCCAGGTCGCGCACCGGGCCCTCGAAATCCCGGCCCAATTGGGAAAAGGCCCCCACGGCGAGGATCGTCCCGCCGTCGTGGATCACGGCCGCGTCCTCGATGACCGGCCCGTTCATGGTGGCGGCCCGCGCCGCCCGGATCAGTTCGCGCACGACCTACTTGGAGGGGTTGGGGTTCTCGTAGAAGACATAGGTGGCGAACTCGCTCACCTCGAAATAAACCTTCTTCTCGTCCGGGTCGGGCAGGCCGTTCAGGTTCGCGTCCAGCACGCCGTAGCCGTAGCGGTAAGAGCGGGCGTCGGCGGACTTGCCCGTGGCCTCGGCCGTGGAGAGCTTCTCGATCTTGAGGAAACGCTTGGCCACGGCGTTGCCCGCGTAGACCTCCAGCACGCCGTCCACGCCGGTCCAGTTCTGGATGCCTCGGCTGAGCTTGTTCTGGGTTTCCTGGGTGCAGGCGGACAGCGCGACGAGAAGAACCAACAGTCCGGCAAGGCTGAAAAATCGCTTCATTCGGAGGTCTCCCGGCGCTACGCGCCGTGTTTTGACGACGTTACCCCTTTTCGACGCGGTTGAAAAGGCGGACGAGGGGCGGGTTTCACTCCAGGCGGAAACGTTCCGTCCCGACGAAGGCGACCCGTTCACGCGGCAGGCCCAGACGGACGTAGGCCCGCTCCAGGCAGCCGCCCTGCCCCCAGAACTCGCCGGAAAACCGTTGGGGAACGGCCAGGACGCGCGGCGCGCGGCCCAGGCGGGCGACCTGCCCGCGCACCAGGTCCAGCAGAGCCAGGGAACGGGCCTGCTGGCCCAGGGCCGGATGGACCGGGCCAGACAGCACGCGGGCCGCGAGTCCGGGTTCCGGGGCCAGGCCCATGCGGATGACCGTCACCCCGGCGCGCCAGAGTCGGGGCAGGGTCAGGGAAAGTTCGGCGCGGGCCCGGCCGGGGCTCCAAGGCGTGTATTCCCCGGCGCGCCAGCGCGCGGCCAGGGCCGTGCCCTCCAGAACCAGACAGGGATAGAGCCGGGCGAAGCGCGGGCGCAGGCGGGCGGCGGTCTCCACGTCCCGCCGGAACAGACCGGGGCGGTCGCCCGGCAGGCCGGGCAGAAGCTGCACCCCCAGGTTCAGCCCGGCCTGCAGGACCGCACGGCAGCCCGCCCGGGCGGTCTCGCCGTCATAGCCCCGGCCCGAGGCGGCCAAAGCCCCGGTGTCAAAACTTTGAATCCCCAGTTCCACGGTCTCCAGACCCCGGGTCGCAAGCCGCGCCAGCCGCCCGGGCTCCAGCGCGTCCGGCCGGGTGGAGCAGCGTACGCGCCGGACCAGCCCGGCGTCGCGGAAACGGGCCGCCAAATCCAGGAATCGCTCGGGCCAGTCCCCGGGCAGGGCCGTGAAGGTGCCGCCGTAGAAGCCGATCTCGAACGGCGCGTCGCCGCGCTCCAGGGCCAGGGACAGCTCGCGCTCCAGGGTCGCGTGAATTTTCTCCAGAGGCGCGGGCGCGGTCCCGGTCTGGCTCTTCTGGTCACAGAAAAGACAGCGGTGGGGGCAGCCCGCGAAGGGCAGGAACACCGGCCGCAGGGGGGTTCTCTCCCTGGGCGGTTCGGGGTGGGCGAAGGTCAGGACGTTCATGGCGCGCCCCCGGCGGCGGATTTCCATGCCGGGTGAGCCCTTGTGGCATGAAGATGGCATGGAGTACAAGACTGACGGACAACTTCCAACCCGAGGATCGGACATGAGCGGCTACAGCCTCGAGACCCTGCTCAAGGAAAAACCCCAGCTCCATCGCCACGGCGACGGCAGCAAGGCCAGTTGGGGCGCCGGAGAATCCGTGCTGCGCTTCATCACCGAACATGCCGGGCCCGGCTCGAAGACCATCGAGACCGGCGGCGGGCACAGCACCGTGGCCTTCGCCCTGACCGGGGCCGAACATCACGTGGTCTTCCCCGAGCCCTACCTCCAGGAAACCATCACCGAATACCTGACCTCCAAGGGCCTGCCCACGAACCAGTTGCACTTCCACCTGGGCGGCTCCCAGGACGTCCTGCCCGGCCTGGACGTCAGCGGCTTCGATCTGGCCCTCATCGACGGCGAGCACGCCTTTCCGATGCCCTTCCTGGACTGGTACTACCTGGGCAAGCGCATGAAGGCCGGAGGCCATCTCATCATCGACGACACCCAGATATGGACCGGCCAGGTTCTGCGCAACTTCCTCAACGTGGAGCCGGAATGGCGGCTGGTCAAGGAAGTCTACGGCACGGTCTTCTTCCAGATGGTCAAGCCCTGGGTCGAGAAGTGGTGGGGCAAGCAGAACTACACCGTGCTCCACAGCATCCTGCTGCCGGACTACCTGCGCTATCTGCCCGAGGGAGCCCTGGCGGTCATGACCCCGATCTTCGACAAAAAGGAGTAGCCCCCCGCATGGGCATCACGGATTCCACCCCGCGCCGGGCGGCCGACGACACCGAAACCTCAGGGAGGCCCTTCGTGGCAGCCACAGCGAAACGCGCGCTCATCACCGGCATCACTGGCCAGGACGGATCGTATCTGGCCGAATTCCTGCTGGAAAAGGGCTATGAGGTCCACGGCGTCATCCGCCGGGCCAGCGACTTCAACACCCGACGCATCGACCATCTCATCCGCGACCACCACGAGGAGAACGTCCGCCTCTTCCTGCACTACGGCGACGTCTCAGACTCCACCAACCTGATCCGCGTGCTCTCCCAGGTGGCTCCGGACGAGATCTACAATCTGGCGGCGCAAAGCCACGTGCGGGTCTCCTTCGAGACCCCGGACTACACGGCCATGACCGACGCCATGGGCGCGTTGCGCATCCTGGAGGCCATGCGCATCCTGGGTCTGGAAAAGACCACCCGCTTCTATCAGGCCTCCACCAGCGAACTTTACGGCAAGGCCGCCGAGGCCCCCCAGAACGAGGCCACGCCCTTCCATCCGCGCAGCCCCTACGCGGCGGCCAAGCTCTACGCTTACTGGATCGTGGTCAACTACCGCGAGGCTTATGATCTCTTCGCCTGCAACGGCATCCTCTTCAACCACGAGTCGCCGCGCCGGGGCGAGACCTTCGTGACCCGCAAGATCACCCGGGCCGCCTCGCGCATCGCCCTGGGCCTGCAGAAGAAGCTCTACCTGGGCAACCTGGACGCCAAGCGCGACTGGGGCTACGCCCCGGACTTCGTGCGGGCCATGTGGCTCATGCTCCAGCAGGACGCCCCCGACGACTTCGTCATCGCCACGGGCGAGACGCACACGGTGCGCGAATTCGCCGAAAAGGCCTTCGCCCGGGCCGGGCTGGACCTGGACTGGACGGGCCGGGGCGTGGAGGAGAAGGGCGTTTGCCGCCAGAGCGGCGAGGCGGTGGTGGAGATCGACCCGAACTACTTCCGGCCCACCGAGGTGGACCTGCTTCTGGGCGACGCCTCCAAGGCCGCGAAGCTGCTCGGCTGGCGGCCCGAGGTGACTTTCGAACGGCTCCTGGAGATCATGCTGGACCACGACCTGGAACGGGCCCGCTACGAACTCTACAAGAACGGGTACCAGACCAATGGATGCAAGGGCTAGGATCTACGTCGCCGGGCATACCGGCATGGTTGGTTCGGCCATTCTGCGGCGACTCCGGGCCGAGGGATTCCAGACCCTCCTGACCCGCGACCGCGCGGCCCTGGACCTGCGCGAGCAGGCCGCCGTGCGGGCCTTCTTCGCGGCCGAGCGGCCGGAATACGTCTTCGTGGCCGCAGCCAAGGTCGGCGGCATCCGGGCCAACGACACCTTCGGGGCCGACTTCATCCACGACAACCTGCTCATCGCGGCCAACGTCGTCGCCGCGGCCCACGAGACCGGGGTGAAGAAGCTCCTCTTCCTGGGCAGCTCCTGCATCTACCCCAAGTTCGCGCCCCAGCCCATGCGCGAGGAGTCCTTCCTGGACGGCAAGCTGGAGCCCACCAACGAGCCCTACGCCGTGGCCAAGATCGCGGGCATCACCATGTGCCGGGCCTACCGCCGCCAGTACGGCGACGACTTCATCAGCGCCATGCCGACCAACCTCTACGGCCCCTGGGACAACTTCGACCTGGAGAACTCCCACGTCCTGCCCGCGCTCATGCGCCGTTTCCACGAGGCCAAGCTGGCCGGGCTGCCCGAGGTGACCCTCTGGGGCACGGGCTCCCCGCGCCGGGAATTCCTGCACGTGGACGACCTGGCCGACGCCTGCGTCCGGCTCATGGAGCACTACAGCGGGGATCTCTGCCTGAACGTGGGCACGGGCGAGGATCTGACCATCGCCGAGGCCGCCGAGGCCGTGCGCCGGGTGGTGGGCTACCGGGGGGACATCCGCTGGGACTCGTCCAAGCCCGACGGCGCGCCGCGCAAGCTCCTGGACGTGACCCGGCTGCATGAACTGGGCTGGCGGCACCGCATCGGCCTGGAAGAAGGCCTGCGCTCCCTGTATGAGGCCTTTCTCGACGGCCGCCGTCGCGGCTGAACCTCAGTAGGCGTTGACGAAGATCTTCGGCAGCCCGGCCAGAAAGGCCGCGGTGCGCTCCCCACGATAGAGGGCGAAGAAGACCTTGGCCCCGAAACCTTCGGTGTCGCTCTTGAAGAAGGCGGCCTCCAGGCCGACCCGCCGGGCCGCCTCGCGCATGCTCGACCAGGTCCAGGCCGTCACGTGGGTCACGTGCTTCCAGTAGGTCGGGTCCGCGCTGGGATGGTCCAGGAGGCTGCCTCCGTGCCAGAAGTCCGTGCAGCCGAAGACGAGCCCCTCGTCCTTGAGACGCCGTGCCAGGAAGCCCACGTCCTCCAGCGGATTCTGGAAGTGCTCGAAGACCTCGAAGGCGGAGATGAGGTCGAAACGGGTTTCGGGCAATTCATCGCGGTGATGGAAGGCCTCCGGGCCGAACTCCCGACGCCGGGCCTCCACCAGCGGCCGCCAGAGGTCGCAGCCCACGGCCGCCACCCCGCGCTCCCGCAGGGTCTTGAGGACCAGGCTCCAGCCGATGCCGTAGAGCAGCACATCGCGAAAGCCCAGCCCGTTGAGAAACAGGTCGCAGAAATACTGCTCGCGGCGATGCACCAGACTGTCCGGCGGCTGGTCCGCCCCTCCCGACTCGCCCCGGTCCAGGCGTTCGGCCAAGGCCGGATCGCGTTCGTACTGAAGCAGCCCGCAGCCGTCGCACAGCACCCAGTCCTTGTCCAAGGCCCGCTCGAAGGCCCGGCGCGGCGCAGCGCAGACCGGGCAGGGGCCCGGCGCGGACGCGGACGGCCCGGGAACGGGCGGACGGACGGGACGGTCCAGGCGTTCCCGGCAGAAGGCCAGGCGCTCCGGCAGATCCGGGAAGGCGTCGACCTGCCCGGGAAATTCCCGTTCCAGCCCCCCCAGAAAGGCCAGGGCCCCAAAAAAATCCCCCCGCCCCAGGCAGGCCAGCCCGTAGTCCCACAGGGTCCGGGCCTGCTGCGTCGCATCCGGCGCGTCCATATCCTCAGCCCAGCCTGCGGCGGTCCGCATCGGGACCGGCATAGGGACCGTTCTTGACCTCGACCACCACGGTGCCCTCCTCCAGGATTTCATAGCCGTGCCCCCCGGCCAGGAGCACGAGCACCTCGCCGGGGCCGACCGCCAGCTCCCCGGCCGGGGCGTCGTCCTCGCCGTGGAACCGGGCCAGCACCCGTCCCTTGAGCACCACCAGAACCTCTTGGGTCCGGGTCACGGCCCGTTCGAGGCGATTGTGGTTGTGGGCCGCCAGAACCTTGCCCGCCCCGTAGTTCCAGGTTCCGACCTGGACGAAGTCCGAGGGGTCGGAGAAAAAACTCAACCCAGGGGCCATGTCCTCGGCCCGCAGATGCACGGCCAGCCTCAGGCCCCTGTCCACGATCTCGCGCATGAATGTCTCCTCGTTCAATCCGTCTGGCCATAGAGCGGCCGAGCCCGCTCCTCCACGGCCCGCTCCAGGGCCGCCGAAGACAAGGCCTCCAACTCGGCGGACTCGGGCCACGGTCCGGACAGCCGCCGGACCCAGGCTCCGCGTTCCGGCACCCCCGCACAGCCGCTCCGAAGCAGGGTGTCCAGGGAATACCACACGCGGGTCAGGTAAAAACGCTCCAGTTCGTCCAGGGGGCCGGAAGCGGCGGCTCCGGCCAATCCCAGGCTTTCCCAGGCCAGGGCGGCCAACCGCGCGGCCTCCCCGGGATTCCCGCCCGCCAGGCGCGCGGCGGTCAGCAGGGGCCCGGCGGCGGCGGCCAGCAGGGCGGCCCGGCGGCGGCCCGGCGGGAAGTCCGGCCGATCGCGCAGCAAGCCGCCGATGCGCACGTGCATGATCGCGTCGTGGCGGCGCTGGCGTCCCAGGTTCGCGGACATGCTCCCGGCGTGGCGGCGGTAGAAGGCCACGGCCTCGGGGTTGGCCGCGACGCCCCGGCCGGAGGCGGCCAGACCCAGCCAGAAGGCATGGTCCTCGCAGGCCGAGAGCCCGGGGTCGAAACGCAACCCGGCCAAGGCCGCGCGGCGGACCAGGAAGGCGTGCGGCGGGGCCACGTTGAAATGGCAGAGATGCACCGCCAGATCCCGGTGAAAGAGCCGCCATTCTCCGTTGGGGACGGGCCGCCCCCCCTGGTCCAGGTTGGAAAAGAACAGGCTGCGACAGACGGCGGCGTCGGCCTCGGGATGCCGGGCCAGAAAACGGAGCTGGGAGGCCAGGGTTCCGGGAGCCAGCAGGTCGTCGGCGTCCAGGAAAGCCAGAAACTCGCCCGTGGCCAGGTCCAGCCCGGCGTTGCGGGCCGAGGGCAACCCGGCGTTGGCCTGGCGGAAGGAACGCACGGCCGCGCCGTAGCGCGCGACGACCTCCGGGGTCTCGTCCGTGGAGCCGTCGTCCACGAGCACGATCTCCAGGTCGTCCAGTCCCTGGGCCAGGGCGCTGTCCAGGCAGCCGGGCAGGTAGGCGGCGTAGTTGTAAGCCGGGATCACGAGGCTGACGCGGCCCGGGACCGTCGCGGCCGGAAGCGGGCGATCCGGGGCGGCCACGGCGCTACTCCGTGCTCAGGCGGCAGAGGGCTCCGCCGTCCACGGTCAGGCAGTGCCCGGTGACGAAGGAGGACTGTTCCGAATCGGCCAGGAAGAGCACGGCCCGGGCGATCTCCTCGGGACGGGCGATGCGGCCCAGGGGGTGGCGGGCACCCAGGTCGGCCAGCAGGGCCTCCTCGTCCGCGCCGTCCAGGTGCCCCCGGCGCAGACCGTCGCGGAGCATCTCCGTGTCCACGGCCCCGGGCAGGACGGCGTTGGCCCGAACCCCGTCGGCGGCGAACTCCAGGGCCATGGTCCGGGTCAGCGCGGCCAGCCCGCCCTTGCTCACGGCGTAGGCCGCGATGCTGCGCGAGGTGGCCGCGGCATGCACCGAAGACATGTTCACCACGGACCCGCGCACGGCCTTGAGCAGCGGATAGGCGGCCTGGGCGCAGAGCAGGGCTCCGCGCAGGTTCACGGCCAGGACGCGGTCCCAGACCTCCGGCGGAGTCTCCAGCAGGGGCAGGGCCACCTGGAGCGCGGCGTTGTTGACCAGGACGTCCAGACGCCCGGAGCCCTCGGCCAGCGTCGCCACGGCCCGGCGCACCTGCTCCGGTTCGGCCACGTCGGCGGTCAGGAAGCCCCGGAACGGAGAACCGTCCCCGGGCTCATGCAGATCAAGGCCCCAGACCTCCCAACCGGCCCCGGCGAACGTCCGGGCCACGGCCAGGCCGATGCCCCGGGCCGCGCCGGTGACCAGGGCCGCGCGCTTCACGCGCCCCTCCGTTCCAGCTCCTCCATGAGGTGCTCGATGGTGCTGCGGTGGATGTTCTCCCAGGCCCGGGGGCTGCTGTTGGCGTTGTGCGGGGCCAGAAAAACGTTGTCCATGCCCTTGAGCGGGCTGTCGGCGGGCAGGGGTTCGTCCTCGAAGACGTCCATGGCCGCGCCCGCGATCTTCCCGGATTGCAGGGCCCGGATCAGAGCCCGCTCGTCCACCACCGGCCCGCGCGAGGCGTTGACGAGCACGGCCGTGGGCTTCATCAGGGCGAAACGCTCCTCGTTCATGAGGTGGCGGCTGGTGGGGTTCAGGTCCGTGTTCAGGCTGACGAAGTCGGCCTCGGCCAGAAGCTCCTCCTTGGAGACCATGCGCGCACCGTGGGCGGCCACGAAGGCCGGGTCCACGTCCTTGATGTCGTTGCCGAGGATCGTCATGCCCAGGGCCTTGGCCCGGCGGATGACGGCCTTGCCGCAATCGCCCACGCCGATGACCCCGAGGGTGCATTCGGCCAGGGTCCGGCCGGGAATCTTCTTCCACTCCCCGCCCTTCATGGCCCGGTCCATGGCGACCAGGTTGCGGGCGAAGCAGAGCATGTAGCCCAGGACCGTGTCGGCCACGGGCTCGCTGAAGGCGTTGGGAGTGCGGCGCACGACGATGCCCAGGCGCGCGGCGGCCTCGGAATCGATGGAGTCGATGCCCGTGCCCCACTTGGAGATGACCTTGAGCTTGGGCGCGGCCTTGAGCACCCGCTCGGTGAAACGGTCGTCGCCGGAGATGACCCCGTCCATGTCCCCGATCCACTGGAGCAGGTCGTCCTCCTCCATGCGCTCGCGCACGGGGGGCACCACGACCTCCACGCCCCGGGAGGCCAGTTCGGGGCGGAAGCGGTCGATGACCGGCTGCATGTACGGCGCGCTGACGAGAACCTTCCATTTCATGGGGTATGCACTCCTTTCTGTCGGTTGAGATAGAGGAACTCGGCCACGGAGAAGTCCAGCTCCTCGTCGATGTCCCAGGCTTCCTCCCGGGGAATCTCGAAGAGCATGGGCCGTTCGCCCAGGCGGTTGCGCCGCCGGCGAAGGCCCTCTCCGGAGAAGATGTACAGGTTGGAATTCTCTTCATAGATCGGCGGCAGATCCTGGGTCCGCAGAAGCACCGCCGGATCGTGGTTCACCGGCCGCCCCGCCCCGTCCCAGAGCCGAGTGAAGAGCCGGGTCACGCTGAACAGCGAATCGCGCTCCGGCCAGGCGGCCAGGAAGGCCTCCACGGCGCGGCCGATGGTGTCCGGGGTCAGGAGCGGATTCGTGCTGTGGGTCTGGAGATAGAAATCCGCCGGAACCTGGGCCGTGGTGTTCAGGAGCACGTCGTTCATGGGCGTGGCCCCGTCGCGCAGGTGCTCCGGACGGACCAGCAGCGTCACCGAGGGGAAGGCGCGGGCCGCGTCCTCCAGGATGGCCGGGCTGTCGGTGTCGATGACCACCTCGGACACGGCCGGGCAGGCCAGCAGGCTCTCCACGATGCGGTGGTACAGGGGCCGACCGGCGAAGGCCCGCCAGTTCTTGCCCACGACGCGCTCGCTGTCGTGGCGCATGGGCACCAGGGCCGCCAGGCGCGGTTCAGTCATGGGCCTCCTCCCGGGGCGCGGGGCCGGGCAGCGGCCGCAGCACCGCGCGCACGGGCACGGCCTCGGCTCCGGCCACCTTCATGGGCAGGCAGAGAAGTTCGTGGATGCCGGGCTCGGCCCGGCGCAGGTCCAGGCCCTCCAGGACCGCCACGCCCGCGCCCAGCAGGACGGCATGGGTGGCGTCACGGCTGCCGAAACGCTGCACCGAAAGATAGTCCACGCCCACCAGTCGGACCCCCGCGCACACCAGGAGTTCGGCGGCGTCCTGGGTCAGGGCCGTGAAATCCGTGGCGAAGGGACGCGGCGGGCCGTCCCAGAGACGCGAGTTGTCGGTCTTCACGAGCAGGCGGCGGACGCCCGGAGCCAGCAGGGGTTCCAGGTCGCGGGCCGCCACCTCGCGCAGTCCCGGCAGGTGGACCACCTGGGCCGGTCCCAGGAAGGCGTCCAGGTCCACGGCCTCGGCCGAGAGACCGCCGGGCAGGACGTGCAGGGGCGCGTCCAGGTGCGTGCCCATATGCGAGCCCAGGCTGAGGCGGGAGTCGTTGGAGGAGTCCCCGCGCCCCAGACGCTTGGTCCACTCCAGGGAAAATCCCGGCGTACCGGGCCACACCGGCAGGTCCGGCCCCAGGGCCAGGGTCAGGTCGATGAGTCCGGCGTCCTCAGATTTCATGGGAAACACCGTCGGAATAGATCACCCGGCGCTGTTCCCGGGCGCGGGCCTCCTCCGGGCGTGGCCGGTGACTCCAACCGTTGGGGTAGAAGAAGCGGCGTTTGAGGGCCTCGTCCAATTCGCCCCGGCGGGAGAAGCCCCGGTAGGTTCCCCAGAACTGCATGAGCCGGAAGCCGAAGACGCCCCAGATGTTGCCGAACAGCCGCCGTTCGTGCAGGGCGTGGTAGCAGTCGTTCAAGGCGTTGCCCAGGAACAGGCGCAGGAAATCGATGAAGCGGAAGCGCTCCTGGGGAAAGATGCGGCTGTAGGCCACGGCCTCGCGCTGGTAGCGGTTGCGGATTCCGGCCCAGGTCTCGTCGTGGGAGTGGATCACCTCGGCCCCGGCGGCGTAGGCCACCTGATGTCCCACGCTCTGGGCCCGGCGGGCCCACTCGATGTCCTCCAGGCCGGTGAGCGTCTCGTCGTAGGGCTGGGACTCCCAGACCGAACGGCGGACGGCCGCGTTGGCGTTGTTGCAGAAGGGCGTCGTCTGACGCGGCTGGCTCTCGTCGCCGAACCACTTGGCGAAGACCTGGTGTTCCGAATACTTGGTCCGGCCGTTGCCGCGCTGTTTGCCGTAGACCAGGGCCACCCGTTCGTCCTCGAAGGGGGCCAGCAGGCGTTCCAGCCAGTCGCCGTAGACCGGATAGGTATGGGCGCTGGCGAAGACCACGAATTCGCCCCTGGCGACGCGGCAGCCCACGTTGCAGGCCCGGCCGAAGGTGAAGGTTCCCGGCTCCAGGCGCACCACCTTCACCGGGTAGCGGGCCAGCACGGCCAGGGTGTCGTCCGTCGAGCCCGAGTCCACGGCCACGATCTCCAGATCCTTGATGCCCTGCTGAAGAATGCCCTCAAGGAGCCTGCCGATGTGGCGGCCCTCGTTGTAGCAGCGGATGACCACGGAACACTTCACGCGCGTCTCTCCTCTAGCCTTCCCGCAGCACGTCCCGGTAGTCCGCGCGAGGGAAGAACTCCAGCTTGCCGCCCACTCCCGCGTTGATCAGGCGGCGGCCCCGGGCGTCGAAGAACTCCCGGGCCAGGCGGTAGGACGGCTCCACCCGGTCCAGGCGCGGATGGTGCCAGCGCTTGCCGGGGCCGAAATAGGCCGGGTGGAAATGGTTCACGTCGTCCTCCCGCGAGGTGATCTCCTCCTGGTTCTCGGCCCAGCCGGGAACCTTGTAGTCGAAGTCCACCCCGATGAGATAGATGGGGTCGCAGCCCATGTAGTAGGCCAGCTGCAGGGCCAGATACGTGACCGTGGACCCCCAGTAGACCTTATCGGCGCAATCCTCGGAAAACTGAGGATAGGGCTTGTAATGGCGCACGAAATTGACCCAGCAGGTGTTCTCGTCGGCGGCGATGGCGTGGGCCAGATCCGTGGGGATGAACTTGACCAGCCCGCCCAGGCCGCTGATGGCCTCGCGGTTGTCCTCGGCCACGAAGACGTCCTCCACCGTGTAGTAGGTGGGGCGGAAGCCGAATTTCTCGAAACCGAGGTAGATGCAGTTCATGCCGAAGGAGACCTCCCCGGCGAGGAACCGCAGGTCCATCTTGTTCAGGCTCGGGCCGTTGCCCACGACCCAGCCTCGGCGGCCCTTGTGGCGGTCCTTGAAGTCGCTGAGAAGCATCGCGTTCATCCTCCGGGACTGATGCAGCGCTTGCAGATGAAGGTTTCGGACGAGGGCGCGCGGCCCTCCACGCGGTCCCGCAGATTCGCGTAGACCGGGCCGGAGAGGATGGACTCCAGGCTGTCCCGGGAAAGGTCGCCGAAAACCTCCTCGCGGTGGTAGTCCATGCAGCAGATGATGAGTTCGCCGGTGTAGAGGATGTGCAGCCACTCCCCCACGCGCGGACAGCGGAACCCCGTGAGGTCCGGGCGCGCGGGCCGGGGCAGGCGGACGCCGTTGCGGCGGATGGTCCCGGCCCGGTCGTGGTACTTGATGAAGTTGATGCCCGGCCGCTTGCGGATGCCGTGCAGCGCCAGCTGGCCCTCCCAGAAGCGGATGTACTCCTCCTCGGTGAAGGCGAAGCCGGTGGCCAATTCCTGGGATTGTGGCAGGCCCGCGCCGCGGATGATGACCCGCAGGGGCAGCCGGTCGGAAAGCTTGAGCAGGCCGACCACGTTGGCCAGGCAGCGCTCGAAGCCCAGGCCCATGATCCCGTCGTGGGTCCGGGCGTCCACGCCGTGGAAGCTGACCCATATCTCATGGGGCACGTCGGCCAGCAGCGAGCCCAGGCGACGGGCCTTGTCCTCGTCCAGGGCCAGGGCGTTGGTGGAGACCTCCAGCCTGTCGAACGTCAGGCGGCGCTTGATGGCCCCGATGCGCTCGAAGATGAGCGGGTCCATGAGCGGCTCGTTCTCCAGGTAGGGGCAGACCTTCGCGAGCCGCAACGGGGCCAGCTCGTCCAGAACCCGGTTGAACAGGGCCTCGCCCATGACCCCGGGGTGGGCCTTGTGCCAGCTGTCCGGGTAGGGGCAGATGGTGCAGCGGCCGTTGCAGATCGATGTGGTTTGTATCTGGATGTTCACTCTTCGCCGTCTTCTCGTTACCGGTTGTTCGCCGAGGCCCGCGCCGAAGAAGGCGCGACGCGGACGGAGAGAAGCAATGTTCATACCAACGCGCAGCGACCGGGAAATGGCGCCCAGTATCGACGACGCGCCCGGGACGTGACAACGTTTTTTTACGGCGGGTGAACATTTTTCCGACGCCATCTCCGGAATGCTTCAGGCCGCCCTGTTTTCCGCTCCCGTGGATGGCTTTCCATATCCCATCCGAATCAAAAAATAAAACCTCCGACAAAACGGAATTTTTTTCCCTTTTCCGGGAGTTGGCATCCAAGTTGCTGAACTCAAGATACACCGCCGCACCCGGAAAAATATTCACCGGCCGAGCAAATTCCCGGCGAAATTTTCCGGCATCGACGAAGGAGCCCATGAACATGGCTGAAAAAACACCCCTGTTTTACAGGAAATTCGACTACGACCGCCGCCTGGTGCCCAACGCCTACGTGGCCTCCCGCGACCAGGCCGCCACGAACGTGGCCCAGGCCGAGGCGGCCACGGGGCTGACCGTGGGCTATCCCGGCTGGAACATCCTCTACTATGTGACCCTGGCCTCCCTGAAGCCCGGAGACCACAACGTGATCCTGGAGACCGGAACCAACTGGGGCTTCTCCACCATCATGCTGGCCCAAGCCTTGCGCGACAGCGGCCTGGACGGCGAGGTGCACAGTTCCGAGTTGGACCCCGAAAACCACCGCCGGGCCCAGGACAACCTGGCCGGCTCCGGCGTCGGCGACCTCGTCCGGCTCCATCTCGGCGACTCCCTGGCCTTTCTCCGGGAGTTCGCGGCCGCCCGTCCCCGCGTGCGCGTGGCCTTTCTCGACAGCGGCCACGACCAGGAACACGTGCTCGAGGAGTTCCGCCTCCTCCGGCCGCTTCTGGACGAGGCCGGCACGGTGATCTTCGACAACACCTTCAAGCTGCGCACCGACGACGACCCGGAGCAGAAGGTCAACGGCGGACTGCGGCGCATCATGAGCGAGTTCGGCGGCAATCTCGTGAACTTCCCCCACTGCTCGTGGTACACCCCGGGCATGGCCGTCTGGCAGGCGGCTCCCTTCGCCCGGGACTGGGCCTGAGACGATGGCGCGCACGCCCGAACTGCTCGCCATCATCCCGGCCCGGGGCGGCTCCAAGGGAATCCCGCGCAAGAACCTGGCCGACCTCGGCGGGCTCCCGTTGCTGGCCTGGAGCATCCGCACGGCCCTGGCCTGCCGCAACGTGACCCGGGTGGTGGTCAGCACGGACGACCGCGAGATCGCCGAGGTCGCCCGGACATACGGAGCCGAAACGCCCAGCCTGCGCCCGGCGGAGATCGCCGACGACCGCGCCCCGCTCCAGCCCGTGGTCCAGGATCTGCTGGGCCGCCTGAGAGCCCAGGGATACGCCCCGGACGCCTACTGCCTGTTCCTGCCCACCTCGCCGTTCCGCGACCCCGGCGTCTGCTCCAGGCTCCTGGACAAGATTCTGGACGGCCTGGACGCGGTGATCAGCGTCAAGCGCGCGGATGTCTCGGGCCTCGGCGCCGGGCCGTTTTCCCTGCGCCCCATCGGCTATCTTTCCGCCCACAGCCTCTGGCCGAGGACCGGCGAGTCCTACGCCCACGTGGTCAGCGATCCCCGCGAACTGCTGGACATCGACGAACCCGCCGACCTGGAGCTGGCCCGGGCCCTGGTCCGAAAGGACGCAAGGAACGCCCGCCGTGGCTAGGGTTCTGCTGCTCTGCGCCCGGGAATGGGTTCCTCCGCTGCACGCCGCGCACCTGCTCGGCCTGTGCGGCCGGCTGGCTCCGCACTCGGCCACGCTGGTCACCGACCACCCGGCCCTGGCCCGCGAGCTGGCCCGCCGGGGCGCGGACGTGACGCTCCTGGAGCGTCTGGACCCCGCCCAGCCCACCCTGAACCTGGAAGCCTTCGCTCTTTCCCGCGACGACGCCGACCCCGTCGCCGTGGTCGACGCCCGCAACCTCCTCCTGGAGGCCGCGAC